>Ga0180007_10003772_pt1 | contig 16584 bp, 19 predicted proteins | sample MM_PC_MetaG_FD_121122 | JGI IMG/M metagenome (GOLD analysis project Ga0180007, IMG submission 121122) | Groundwater microbial communities from the Aspo Hard Rock Laboratory (HRL) deep subsurface site, Sweden - MM_PC_MetaG | ecosystem: Environmental > Aquatic > Deep subsurface > Groundwater... | reverse complement strand
ATTTAGAATGAGATACAACCATTTTAGACCTCATACAAGTCTAAATAATAAAACCCCTGATGAAATTTATAATGATTTTAGTTTATTATTTTAGGGGGTGACATATGTCATGACCGAATACACGGAGGGAAAAATTATAAGGGAAAACAAAACATTAATAAACAATTCTGATTTCTATTTGTTATGGAAAAATTAAGTGTTAATATTCTTGTTCGAGAGGAAAAAATGGAAGATAAAAAAGTTTTCATAGTTAATAATGAAGATACAGGAGTTGCGGATTTTGGAGATACCTTAGACGAGGCAATAGAGAATTTTAAAAAATCATTAAGATTATATTTCGAAGCATATCCTCAAAAAAAAGAACTTTTCATCGAGGGGACAAAAGAACCTATTTTAATCTCTAGGATTTTAGTCTAAATAATTTTCTTCAAAATCTTTTTTATCAATTTCTAATCTTCTGAGAATATTATTATAAATCCACACAGCAAGTTCATCCCGATGGAGAGGAATATTAATTGATTGGTTATTCTTAGAATTTTCAATAATTGCTCCGTGAGGAGTGTTCCTAACAATTTTACATCCATAATCCTTTAGTGCTTTCAAGATTTTTCTGGCCTTAAGATTTCTGCGTTTCATCTTCTCTTTTATTATGGAAAATAAAGATTTTATTTAAAGTATTCGGTGAGAAAAATGTTCTTATGAGTAAGGAAGTTTAATTTTACCTTCTTGATAATCTTTTTTTATTTTCTCGAATTCTCTGTTCAATTTAGCTTTATCCAATTTCATTAACCTTTGATACATTCTCCTTAAATGTTCATCTCTAATCATAAAATTTAGCTTATGGTTAGATATACCTGTTTTATATCCTTTATCCATATAAAATGTTATTATTCCTATAGTTATAGAAGTTAGAATTATTAGGAGATTTCTAATTTCGATTATTGGGAGATCTTTAATTCTGATTAAATAATCTAATCCTGGGTAAGAAATAATCAGGGTAATTGCACCTATAAAAATCGTTATTATGATCACCATACCAGAAATGAAATCAGATTGGGTTCTATCATAGTTATATTTATCCAATTCCCAGTGCCTCGCCTAGAATTCTATCTCTTTCTCAGCAATATATTTTTCTTTATTTTCCATTTCAAGCACTAAATCCAATTTCACTTTTTATTTCCTGTCCGTCAATAGTGGCATTTCTCGCAATCCTCCCCCCTCTCTTTGACTCTTCCCGAATCTTCGAAAAATCCTTACTATTTTTAAGTTCTTCAGGTATTTCAATTCTTTCAATAAAAAAAGTATGATTAATTTTAACCTCTTTAAAATCTGGAATACTTGTGTCCTTTAGGGTATCAAACACAAATTCTTTTGCGATTTCCTCATCTGAAGTTTTCAAATTACAAAAGTCTGCCTTAGGTGCTTCATCCCCCTTTCCTGGTTTTCCCGACTTCGGAGCTTTTGGTTTAATCTTCAATTTGGTGTCACCAACTTCAAAACTCAATGCAAAAAATGTTTTAGGAAATTTATTAAGCAAATTAACAAGTTCGTCTCCTGCCATTTCTTTGTCAATCAAATATCTCTTTACTCCTTGAAATTGCTTTTTTTCTTTAAACTCTAATTCTCCTGCCAAATCCGATGTAGAGACAACAGCGCCGGTGATTCTTGCTTTATCAGAGCCAAGTTTTTCCGCAATTGTCCTAACCAATTCATTTGCAAATTCTGCAGAAGTTTTTAGAGTATATCCTTTCCCTGTTTTTTTTGCTTCAATAATTGCCCGATTAGTAAATTCCCCCTTGCTAAATTTTTGAAATTGTAAATGAACAAACCCATCACTTTGTCCATCAAAAATCTTTTTTATAAAATTCATATTTCACAAAACTTACAAACCTTTATAAATTTTAACTTGTTTGTTCTAATAAAGGGTTAATTGTATGGAAGAAAAATATTTTAGAAAAGTTATGACTGCAATTATTTTAGTTGTTTTATTAGTTTTATCTTTCTTTTTGTTAAGACCTGTTTTACTCTCAATCATTTTAGGAATCATATTGGCATTTATCTTTACCCCCTTATATGAGTGGTTGAATAAAAGATTAAAATCCAAAAATATTTCTGCGACAATTATTTGTATAATATTAATACTCTTAATATCGCTTCCTGTTTGGTTTTTTACTCCAATAATTATTGATCAATCTTTCAAGATATATCAAGCATCTCAAAACGTAGATTTTGTGACCCCCTTTAAAAAAATCTTCCCTTCAATTTTTGCATCCCAAGAATTCTCTTCTGAGATTGGTTCTACTCTCCGTTCATTTATTTCAGGGATCGCAAATAGATTAGTTAATGCATTAGGGGGCCTAATATTAAATTTGGCAACTTTATTTTTGCAATTCTTAGTTGTTCTTTTTACTTTTTTCTTTGTGTTAAGGGACAAGGAAGAGCTTGTTTTATATCTAAAAAGTCTCTCGCCTTTTACAAGAGAAGTAGAAAAAAAGTTCTTTGATTCATCGAAAAGAATAACCGCTTCAGTCATTTACGGGCAAGTTATAATTGGGCTTGCTCAAGGGGTAGTTGCAGGAATTGGGTTCTTCCTTTTTGGAGTACCTAATGCGCTCTTTTTAACTTTGTTAGCGGCGCTCGCAGGAATATTTCCTATTATAGGGACAGCAATAATTTGGGTACCTGTTGTAATTTATTTAGTTCTTGAAGGTAGTACTTTCGCAACAGTGGGGGTAGGAATATTTGGGATTATTTCTTCCTCGATGGATAATTTTTTGAGGCCAATAATTGTATCAAAAAGAACTGATGTCCATACTTCTGTTTTATTAGTTGGCATGATTGGAGGTTTATTTTTATTCGGAGTTTTAGGTTTTATTTTAGGACCGTTAATACTCTCTTATCTTTTTATCCTTTTAGAAATTTATAGAAACAGAACAGTTCCAGGATTTTTTATAAAAAAATTTAGTTAGATAAGTATAAAAATAGTTTTTTGTTTATTTCTTAAAAGAGATGGAATTAAAAATAAAATTTTTAAAATGGTCTGCAGGAATCCCAGTGGCCATGCTGAATTCAAAAACCGTAGGTAAAATTGGAGTGCATATTAATGAACGGGTTTTGATTAAAACAAAATCCAGAAATCCAAAAGAAGTTTCAACAATTGCAGACATCGTTGAGAAATTAGTAAGGCCCGGAGAGATTGCAGTTTCTTCTGAATTAAAAAAACACTTAGGATTAAAACAAGGCCAAAAAGTTGAAGTGTCTTTATCTTCTTCTCCAAAAAGTTTAGAACTAATAAAGAAAAAACTCGATGGAAAAATTCTTTCTGAAAAAGAGGTGTACTTAATTATTAAAGATGTAGTTGATAATTCCTTGTCTAAACCAGAGATCGCCCTTTTTGTTTCAGCTGTATATGAACAAGGAATGAATATGAAGGAAATAATTTCTTTAATAAAAGCAATTGCCTATTTGGGAGACAAATTAAAGTTAAAGGGAAAATTTTTAGCAGATAAGCATTCTATCGGAGGGATCCCTGGGAATAGGACCACCCCAATTGTGGTTTCAATTTGTGCAGCAGGGGGGTTGATTATGCCAAAATCTTCTTCGAGAGCAATAACTTCTGCAGCAGGAACAGCAGACGTTATAGAAACAATTGCAAAAGTAGAATTCTCAATGAAGGAGTTAAAAAAAATTGTAGAGGAAACAAATGCTTGCTTAGTTTGGGGGGGTGCTCTTGGAATGGTGCCGGCAGATTCTAAAATTATCCAAGTTGAAAAAATGTTAAAAATAGATCCAGAACCACAATTACTTGCTTCAATTATGTCTAAGAAATTAGCAGCAGGGAGTAAAAATATTTTGATAGATATTCCTTATGGAGAAACCGCAAAAGTAAATAAGCCAACTGCATTAAGACTTAAGAGAAAGTTTGAATTTTTAGGAAAGCATTTCAAAAAAAATTTAAAAGTAGTTTTAACAAAAGGAGATCAGCCAATTGGAAATGGGATTGGACCCGCATTAGAAATTAAAGATATACTAAATATTTTAGATCAAACTAAAAAAGGACCCCGAGATTTAGAGAAAAAATCACTTATGCTTTCTAGCATACTTTTTGAAATGTCTGGAAAAGCAAAAAAAGGTAAAGGTTATGAACTAGCTGAAAAAATATTATATTCTGGAGAGGCCTTTAAAAAATTTAAGCAAATAATCAAAGTCCAGGGAGGGAATTTAAATAAATTAAGAGAATCTAAATTCAAGAAGAATATTCTTGCCAAGAGAGCAGGAGAAGTTAAAAAAATAGATAATAAAAAAATAAATTCTCTTGCAAGAGTTACTGGTTGTCCTGAAGATAAATTTGCAGGAATATTCCTCCACAAAAAGGTCGGAGATAAATTGAAAAAAGGAGAGGTAATTCTAACAATATACACGGAATCGAGAACCCGCCTTAAACAAGCAGTAGAGCAATATCACAAACTAAAACCGTTTAGAATACAATAGCACAATTATTTTTTTAAAGTGCACTTTTCTCCAGTATTTATGGCATATGAACATAAAGACGAAGTTGTAGAATATTTGAAAAGGAATTTAATAAAAGGTTATCCTATCGATTCTTTGAAAATTGCATTAGCAAAACAAGGTTATCCTAAACTTTGCATTGAACAAGCAGTAAGAAAAGTGAATGAAGAATTAGCAAAACAGATTCCAATTGTAAAAGAAAAACCAAAAATAAAATATCAAATTATGGATGAAAATAATCGTCCGATAAAGATAAAGAAAAATATTTGGGAACGGTTTTTAGGAATATAAAACGCCCCCGCCAGGAATCGAACCTGGATGTCCGAAGACCCTGGGCTCAAACCAGGTGCACCACCATTATGCGACGGAGGCTTTATGTTTTGCCGTTGTATTCGGCGTAACCGAGAGCGTATAGCGAACTATGCGACGGAGGCATTAATGCTTTCCGAGTATTCGATACTGTCAAGAACAACGTGAACTACCTGCTTGCAGGTTCTTGTGCCCTTTAGGGTATGCGACGGAGGCATTAATTATAAGATTAATTAATGGGTTTTAAAGTTTTGTTTTCCAAGATTTTTTAAACCTCCTCCTCTAAGAGATTCAATGAAAAAAAAGTGGCTTGTAATTGGAGGGATAATTTTAGTAATACTTATAATCTGTTTTATTTTTAATAAATCACCAACAGGACAAAGTGTTCAGCAAATAGAAATAACCCCCTTAAGTGTGGGTGAAAAGTCAATTATTCAACAAGCTTTAGTCTCAAATGAATTTGTCAACGACGTTCCAAAAGACGAGCCAATTTCAATTCGTTTTTTTAGTTTTCAAAATGGACAAAGAATTTGGCACGATGCATTTCTCATAGGAGAGAACAAAGAACCAACAATCTATATAATCCTCCACTCAAAATATATACCTGACTTAGATTCACAAGATTTATGTTCTGTAATCAAAAGAGCAAACAAAAATGGGGACTTGGGTTTTTACAGTGAACATAACAAAGCAAGTTTATTTATCAAATATGCTGGTATGTTAAAATACCGAGGATGTTTTGGGATTTAATCTTCAACCATCTCCAACACTCGACAATCAGGACTCAACAAATAAACATGGTCTTCTTTGAATCTTAAACCACGATAAATTTTCTGCCAGAATTCTCGTCGTGCCTTGTCTTTGTAAAAGTCCCAGTAATGCATTGGTTTTGTTTTATACAAAATTTTCCAAAAAGCATCCTTAACATTAGGGTTCGGGTATTTTGTGAAAACAATTGAATTGCATTTCTCTCCTGGAAAGTCAATCCCCCTTCCACTCCGAGTAGAAAAGAGAATTTTTGTCTCCCCTTTCTTAAATTTAGAAACTAACTTCCCTGTTTTATCTTCATTTTGGATAGTTCTTAATTTTTCTTTACTAATTAAATTTTTTAAATTTAATTTTTCAATTTCTTCTTCAGAAGGCAAATCTCCAAAAGCATTAACATGAACCAGCGCCGGTTTTTTTGAAATTTCAACACACTTATCTAATGATTTAAGGTAGTCTTCTCTTTTAAAATTTCCATTTGAAAAATTAGAATATTTGCAGTCTTCTTCCAAACCTGTTCTTTTAATCTCAATTCTTCCTTGGCTTTCTGTTTCTGCCTCGATAATTTTAAAATTATTTAACCCAAAAATATTCTTCAGAACATTTTCAGAATGAATTGTTCCAGACATCATCACAAAAACCTTGTTTTTGTCCACGAGTTCTTTCAACCTTTTCGCAAGATTAGTCGTTACAATCCCTGCAACCAAAGAATTTTCTTTTTTGCTAGCAATAACATAACTCTCATCTAAAAACTCTTCAAACATCCTGGCTGTTTCTTCCACATCAAGAGCATAATTTTCATCGTCAGCGTCATCCAAAAATCCCTTATTCTTTAGAAAAATACGAATTAAATCATAAATCCCTGTTTCTTTCAAAGGGATTATTTCGTTTGAGAAACTTGCATCATTAATCCGTTTGTCTTTTTTTATGTAAGAAATTATCTCATTCAATTCTTTGATCACTTTTCCATTTTCTTCTTCACTTGGAAAAATATTTATCAATGCGTGTTGTAATCTGTCAAGGTTTATGCTTTTCTGATTTGAAAATTGGTCAAGAAATTCATCACATTCGTCGACAATTTCAACTTCTGTTGCTGGTTTTCTATTTAAAATAGACTCAAGGATATATTTCATAGAATTAAAAACAATTACATCTGAATCAATAAATGAATTAAATTGTTCGTAGAACTTGCACCCTGGTCGCCTCTGGTAAAAGATATAATTCGTATTCTTCAATCCTTTATACTTTTTTTGAATTGCATTTACAAAACTCGCTCCCCCAAGTTCATATCTATCTGGCAATACAGGGCACCAATACGGGCACACCCCTGCGACAGAAACCCGTTTAACATCTTTTATATCGAGGAAATTGCGATAATTAACATCTTTGTTTTTTTTCAAATACTCTTTAATTCTATTCCAGTTTTTTTCTTTTATCTCAATCTTGCAAGGAAGAGTAAGATTGTCTGCTGACAAATCCTCCTCTTTTTTTACCTCGCGCCGACCTTCAAAAATATCATGCAACTTTGCATCAATTTCTCTTTTTATTTTTGGGATAATCGTCTGATTATCCTCGAGAAACTTGCATTTGTGATTATTTCGTCCAGTAATCACACTAATTCTCAACTTCTCACTATTTTCTTTAAGAACATATTTATCGCCTTCATAATCTTTTTTATATTGTGACTGTAAATTTTTCCCAGGAACAATAATTGACGCTTTTCCAATTTCCCTAGCAATATTCAAGGCCACGGCCGATTTTCCTGTTCCACAAATTCCCTTGATAAAAATAATTTTTTCTCCTTCTTTAATAGCATCAAGAACTTCTTTAACAACATCTTCCTGTGTCTTGCCATTTGAGAATTTAAGTGGTTCAAGAAATTTCTCATTTTGGTATAAAGACCATGTCATATTAAAAGAGGATTATTAATTCTTATAAATTTTAAGGTGTTCTAAGAAGTGATAACTTTCATTATTAACTTAATAATTTGCTCGCTCTAAAGTCGCGAGAATTGATATCAACTCCAAAATCGATTTCGTCAGATTTTTCCATTAACAAGCTTCTTAAGCGAAAATCCTGACAGCGTTGGATTTGAACTAACTCATCGCGCATCAGCGTCAATTTTCTTTCCAACAGAGAAAAGCCTCAAGAGGGATTTGCACCCCCGACCTTTAGTTTACGAAACTAACGCTCTACTGACTGAGCTATTGAGGCTCAACGAAGTTGAGTCACCTGTTTTACAGGTTCTCGTGCCCTTTAGGGGTATCCTTTATGGAAGGTCAACGAAGTTAAGTCATCCCTTGTGAAGGCTTAATTAATTAGATTAAGAATTAGTTATAAAATTTTAGGAAGAAGTTGAGTAACTACTATAAAATTATTACAGATAGAAAAATTTATAAATCTGTAATATGTACAAATTTTATGAAAGCAAAAATAGGGAAAACATATTTGACAGAAATTCCTCATAAAGGAGGAGAACTTACTTTTCAGTATCCTGCATTTAGAGGGTATTTTGGAGAGGTTGCAGAAGCATTAGAAAAAGAAGGATTAAAAAAACCAACATCTTCAGAAACAGCGTCATTGGTCTATGATGCCTTTCAAAATAAGGAGGGAAAATATGAATTAGAAATAATTAGTATTTTAAACAATACTTGGTTTTGGGAATTCACAGGAAATCTTTATCTACCAAAATCAAACGAAGAAGTTAATAATGGAGTACTTCTTAATCTTAAACCTCGGATAGAAAATGGAAAATTAATAATGAATAAAAATGATTTAATTAAAAGATTAAGAGGTAAGGACCCTGATATAAAATTTGTTCCATTCGGATATAAAACAGGAGAACAGACAGTTCCTGAATTAATGAAAAATCCCTATATTGTTGCAAGATATGATGGAGAAGGAGCTCAAAAGATAGCAGAAATTGCTTCTGAATATAAGAAAGCTCCTAAACTTTGGAGTTTTGATTCTGTTGATAAGGAAGAAGTAAGAATGTCTGCATTGTTCGGCTGCTGGGGCTTTGGCGACAGGTTGGATCTTGGTGGCGATTGGTACGGCGGCAATCTTGGTCATGCTTTTGGGGTATGCACCCCTGAAAAATGATGAGTAGGTTCTGCTCGCAAATAGGGATTGAGTAAAATTTTGTTTTTTGTCGCTAAGCAACGCTCCCGATTTTCTAAACAAGAAATTTTTTAAGGAATTTATTATTTAATCTTTTGTCCTGGAGATTTATAAAATTATTGGGAGGAAGAATTATAGATGTTCTTTAAGAATCAAGGAAGGTTTTTGTAAAAACATCGAGGGTTCTATGTAGCATGATTTATAACACCTATTTGAGCACCCTGGCATTTTAGGGCTTTTTTTCATAATTTTCTCTATTGCTTTTTTATAAGAACCTTCTCTAAGTAAGTTAATCTTTTCTTTCTGAAGAGGTTGACAAGGATATAATAAATCACCATTAGGGTATATATGAGGGGTCACTAAAGGAAAAAATTAATTATTGCAATCCTAAATGTTATTCAAATTGTGCCTACAATGCTTACTATTATCCCCAACATAAAATGGAATTTATTAAGGGACAATTATTTTCTACATTAAAAAATTTATTATACTCCAGTTATCTCTAGAAAAAGTTTCGGTCTGCCAGCTTGGTAAAATTAAAATAATTATCCGAATAACGCTGACAAACCTTCTGCTGCAGCTTCTTTCTTTTCGCTCGTGCCCTTTAGGGTATCTTTTGGTTTTTCAGTTTCTACAGGTGCATTTCCAGCAGGAGCAGCAGCAACCAAACTAGCGCTTGCCAATTCCTTATCTATATCCACACCTTTCAAACTAGCGACGAGCGACTTCAATTGAGATTCGTCAGCATCGACACCAGCAGCTACAACAACTTTCTTCAAATTCTCTTCATTAATGTCTTTCCCTGCTTTATGCAGTAAAAGAGCCGCATATACATTTTGCATTTTATATTTGTCCTCCAACTTTAAGTTGAAGATAATAATTCATCATCCGAATAAACTAGCCAAACCAGCACCAGCGTCAGCTTTTGGCTCCTCCTTTACTTTTTCTTTTGGAATTTCTATAACTGGTGCTTCTTCTATAATTTCAGGCTCACCAGTCATAATTCGATTAATTTTGTTCGCATGAGCAGATGCTTTAGCAAGTAAAAATCCAATTGTATCTACACTTGTATAACCCAATCCAACTGCAAACTCTATCGCTCTCGCTGAAGCCTCTTTCAATTTCACGATTGTGCCTTCTTTATCAATGTTAATTTCAGTGTATAGTTTCTTTTCTTGAGTATCAAATGCACACAAAGGAATAAACCCTACTTTGAATGGTTTTATATCGAGCTTAGCCATCAACTCTGCCGCACCCTTTGAAATTTTAGCACCTTTCTTTGCAATTACTTTTGATTGTTTAATGTGAATTTTTCCTTTTTCAATTTGGATTTGAATTCCCAAAGCACCAAGTTCAGAAATAGCAGGACCCGGAACTAAATCAGTCGGGCCTTCTTCAACTTCAATATCTTCTGGTGCTTCTTGACCTGGTTTTGCCTTCGCAGGACTCGTGCTATTTATCAATTCTCCTGCAAGATCGTAACTATCTAAATCAGAAAATAAAATAGCAAAACTATCTTCAATATTTTCCTCTAATTTTTTAACTTCCTCTTCTTTAGATTTTTCTAAGGCTCGGAATATCAAACTTTTTTTAGGAACTTTTACAACCGCTTTCCCACGAAGTTTTTTCACAATCTCTTGGAATTGCGAACCAGGTATATTCTTTATCGAAGCTATTAGGATAGTTTTCTTACTATTTATCAATTTTTCTAATTCTTTAACTGCATTTATCTTGAATTTCGGGATTGGTGATTCTCTCATTTGAAATAGCCTCTGTTCATTTTTCGGATGAATGAAAATTTTCCTCTGGGCCTACTTGGTTGATTTATTTGTTTCATCTTATATGTATCTTTTGGGGTTTAGTCATAGTGAATTTCAATTCTATATTTTTTATGTTTTCTTTATCTCTTGGCAATTCTTTTATCAAAGCATTGTAAATTGAAGTTATATTCTCTATAATTTTTTCATCTTCCATACTCTGTTTTCCAACTGGAATCTTGATGCTCGCTTCTTTTGTTCGAATCTTTAAGCTGTTGTTTATTTTTTCTTTTAATTCTTCAATAGTTTTATCGTCGGCATTAAGAATTATTCCTAATTGGGGAGAAGGCATTTTTCCAGCAGGGCCTAATACTCGTCCAAAAGTCGTAGCAACCTTTGGCATAACACTCCCTTGTGCAATGAAAAAATCATATTTATCAACAATCTTTTTCAGTTCTTTTTTGTCCTTGTATTTTTTGAATTCATCAGGAGTAATTGTATCTATATTTTTATTTTTTGAATCTAGGAACCCACAAATTTTTTTGTCCTTTATTTTATTTGGAACAGAGATAAATAAATTAACTACGTTCTTTTTCACGTCGAACTTTTGCAGATTAACAATTAGATCAACAGTCTGGTCAAACTTCCGTTCTTTACCTTTTCTCAATTTAGTCAAGGCTTCTTTTAATTGGTCTTTTAATTCTACCATTTTATTCTAATCTCCCATCTTATGCGCCACGAACATAGAATCTATTTCGCAACGATATGGTCCAATCGATTAAAAAACAGAGCGAGTTTGGGTATTTAAAACTTTTGAGTTCATTTCATTACATATATTTTTAAAAACTTCTTCTCTTTTTTTCTCACATGGAACTAATAGCATTACTCTCAACAGGAAAAGGAACATGGGGGCAAGTATCTGGTTTAATGACTCACGGAGATTGGGAAAAAATTATTCTTCTTGGAAGCGATTTTGCAAAAGATTTCAAACACGCAAAAGAATTTGAGTTTATTCAAGTAGATTTGAATAAAAAAATAAAAGACTTACAACAAGAATTTAAAGATAAACTTAAAGGAAAAATAAATGGAATGGAAGTCGCACTTTCAATTGCATCTGGTGACGGCAAAGAACACATGGCTTTGATTTCAGCATTGATTAATTTACCTGTAGGGGTTCGCTTCGCAGCATTGACCAAAGAGGGGGTTATTGATTTGTAATTGTTACTTCTATTAAGTTTCTACAATATGGAAATATTTATAAACTTTAATTTTCTGGAGAAAGCATGGGAAAATTAACAAGATACGATGGAAATTTTGTGGACTGCAAAAGTAAAATTGAATCTGTAAATCAAAGAATTGCAACAGCAAGAGAAGGAATGTTAGATAGAATAAAACAAGGACCAAATTCTCATTATAGCGAAAAAGGTTGCTGGCATCCAGAAGGAACAGCGAGAATTGATAGAATAAATTATTGGTGTTTAGTAAAATATGCCCCAACAATTCATTATTCTCAAGAAACTTTAGAAGCAAATATGGCAGGAAAATATCTGGCTTTGACAAGTGACATAAAATTGAGGAAGAAACCAGCGTCATATATTATAAAGCAAATCGCAGAAATAGACGCAAAAAAACCAGTTGAACAAAGAAGAGTTTTGATTCCAGAAAATCAAAGTTCTTGTTATCCTATTCAAATAGATGATTTTGGAAATCAAGAGGTTCCGGTTTTTTTGGCAAGAAAACCAAAATTAGCGCAAGAATATGGAAATTTCTTAAAAAATTATTGTGGAATAACTTCAGTGAACATTTATCAACTTTCAGGTAATGAAGACATTGCATCAGGATTTTGGCTTTGCAGGTTGGAGCATGGTGATAATTCTAACTTCTGTGGCGACGACAGGTTCAGCAATGATGGTAGTTCTCTGTTTGGGGTAGCGAAGCGCGAAGCGCTGAGCCAAAGAAGAAGTTCGACTTTGTCGACGCAAAAAAATTTGAGATGCAAAGAAAGTGATTTAAAAATTTTACAAGGAGTAAGCGACGGAAAAATTCCGAATAAATCTTTAGAAAAAATAATCAAAAGATTTTTATAATTAATTTATGACTTTTTTATGTTCTGGTAGAGTCCAGAACTACATGTCCATTCATTCGCGCGTCATTTAGATTTATTTTAAGCCATAAAATTCAGAAGTTTTATCGCAACAGCCTAAAACTTCAGTGTGTTAAGTGCTTTTGCACAAATAGTGAACGGGCTACTTTTTCGTTGGCTTTACAGGTTGGAGCATGGTGATAATTCTAACTTCAATGGCAACAACAGGAACTTCAACAATGATAATAGTTCTCTGTTTGAAATAGTTCTCTCTACCAGAATAATCAAATGGAAAAAATAACCTACGGACAAATTTATAACATGAGCAATTTGCTTCTTGCTTGGAGAAAAGCAAGAAAAGGAAAAACAAAAAAAAGTTATGTAAAAGAATTTGAAGAGGATGTTCTTGGTAACTTATTACAATTGCACAAAGAACTAAAAAACTATACTTACAAACCTAAGCCATTGAAAACATTTATTTTGCGGGACCCAAAAACTCGCAAAATAAGCAAAGCAGATTTTAGAGATAGAGTTGTTCATCATGCTTTATTCCGAATTATAGAACCTACCTTTGATAAAAATTTTATTTATGATTCTTGTGCAAACAGAAGGGGGAAGGGAAATTTGTTTGCGCTAAAAGAATTTGAGCGGTTTGTAAATAAAGTTACTAAAAATTTTTATTCAGAAGCATTTTGTTTAAAAGCGGACATTAAGCATTATTTTCAAGAGGTTGACCATAACATTCTCCTCTCTCTATTAAAAAGAAAAATTGAAAATGAAGATATAATTATTTTAATTCAGAAAATCCTTGAAAATGGCAAGGAAATAGAAGACAAAAGTATGCCTCTCGGAAATTTAACCTCGCAATTTTTTGCGAATGTTTATCTCAATAAACTAGATAAATTTGTAAAACACAGATTAAAAATAAAATTCTACATAAGATATGTTGATGATTTTGTAATTCTCCACAAATCAAAATTACAATTAAAAATATGGAAGGAGGAAATAGATGAGTTTCTCAGAAGGGAATTAAAATTAGAACTTCACAAAGATAAATCAAGAATTATCTCTCTTTCAAGGGGGATTGACTTTGTAGGTTTTAGAATTTTTTGCTATTTCAAACTTCTGAGAAAGAGGAATATACAAAATATGAAGAGAAAAATTCAACAATTTATAGAAGGAAGAATTTCCTTGGAAGAACTTTCAAGATCTTTTCAAGGCTGGAACGCTTATGCGAAATGGGCAAATAGTTTTAATCTAAGAACCAAAATCTTTAAAGAAATCTGCGAAATTATCTAAATTAAAACTCCTTAATTTTCAGCTCCTCCTTATCTTTCCCTAAAACAACAGCACAACTTCTTTCATGCTCGTCGAGGATTTTCAATCCAGTTGCTGTTGCAAGTTTTTCTGCAAACTCTAAAACTTCTTTGTGCCACGGCATTTTTCCATAACCAAGACGCTGACGAGCAAAACCCACACTCATAAACCCTTTTAATTCAATAAACATTGGGTTTGATTTTTTAATTAGTTCTGCAAACTCTTCAATATGCTTCTCATCCATGTTTAATCCTTTAATTAGGTTGATTCTAAAAACAGTTCTACATTTTAGAGAATGTAAAATTTCCAAAGTTTGATTTAACTTCTTCCAGGCATCTTTCTCAGAACTGCGATGAAATTTTTTATAATCTTCTTCATTCGAAGAATTTACAGAAACATAAAGTTGAGTAGGTAATTGGTCTTTATTTTTTAGTTCAATTATCTTCTCAGGATTTAATCCATTTGTAACAAGAAAACTTGTTTTCCCTCGTCGAGAAAGCCCTCCAATTAATTCTCCAATTTTTGAATAAAGTGTTGGCTCACCACTTAAACTAATAGCAAAATTCATTGGTTCTTGTGCCTCTTGCCATTTTTCCATATTTACTTTATTAATTTGTTTTTTCTTTTTTTTCTTTGAACTTTTTTTGAAACCAATCAATAATTTTTTCTGTGCTTTAATGCACCCATCAATTATCTTTTTAGGAGAATCTTCTCCTTGTATTTTTGTTCCAAGTGTATGTTCAATAGCCCTCCAGCAATGCAGACATTTATTCTGGCACCAGACAACCGCAGGAGTCATCTGACAGCATTGGTGGCATTTTATTCCATAGAATTTTTCTTTATAACAAACCCCCTCATTCCTTAATGAATTTTTTGTCCATCTACAAATCTGCACAGCCGAGTTCTTACCGACGAGGGAATAGTGTTGTTTGGATAGAATATCCTTAACATTTTGGGGTATCATAAAAAATAAAAACAAGAAACAGAATATAAATTTTTGTAAAATAAAAATAAAGCAATTATTGAAAAAGCTCGCTTATCTCTTTTTTTTCTTTTTAGCAGCTTTTTTCTTTACAACTTTCTTTTTAGCAGCTTTTTTCTTTGCCATGGTAAATAACCTCTTTTTAATTAGTTAATTTAGTAAATTATTCTTTAAATATTTTTCTAACTTTTATTAAATGAAAGAGAATAACCATTTAGCAACAAGAATTAAGAATAATAGTAAAATAAGAATGGAGATTCCATTAAAAAATCTTTTTGCAAATTTTTTAGAACCAGTCAAACTTAAAACTGTAATCTCAAAGAACCTTCCACCGTCGAGGATTCCTAATGGGAGCATGTTAAATAAAGCAACTAATAAATTAATTATGAAAACCCACCAAAGTAAATCCTTTACAAATATTGACAAATCATTTCTTGGTTGATAATAGACAGAAGGTTTTTTATATTGAGGGAAAACACTTGAGACAATTTGTGAAATTTTACTTTGAGAAGATCCATAAAAACCAATTCCTAACCAAGGAGAATTTTTCTCTTCAGGATTTTCTTTTAAAACAATTTCATAATCCACAAATTTTCCTTCTTCAATTGTTCTTATCTCGACGGTGTCTCCTAGAGAGTAGGACATCAATTCATTTTGAAGATCTCCAATCTCTTTTATCTTTACGCCTCCTATTTCATTTATAACATTTCCAATCTGAGCATTAATTGCAGGAGCATTTTCATATAAGAAGATAATTCCTTCATTTCCTTTTTGAGAAGAAATCATTTTTTCAGTTCCGATATACCCTTTTTCACCAACCATAATTCTACTCAATTCTGTTTCATTGGCCAAATTCAAGATATCTTCATATGAACTAACAGCGACGCCGTTAACAGATAAAATTTTATCAACTTCAACTGCAGAATACGCATAATCATTAAATTGCACCCCCATTGGGATAAACGTCACTGAAAAAAATCCAAATAAAATGAAGTAAAACAAAATTGCGATTAGCACATTCGCAAAAACACCTGCAGATAAAACACTCATTTGTTCGAACTTTTTTGATTTTTCCATTTGATTGTCATCTTGCTCCACAAATGCTCCAAAAAATGCAGGAAAATATTTTAGAAATGCAAATCCAGTCGATTTAATTCTTATACCGTATCTCTTTGCAAAAATTCCGTGAGAAATTTCATGAACTGTAGCGACGATAACAATGGCAATTATAAAATAGGCAAAATAGAAATTAGGAAAAAAACTTTGAAGGCCGAATAATTTAGGAAAGTAAGGGATTAAAGGCGCTATTGGAGGTGCCTTAATCACACTCGCAATATTCGTAGTTAAGTATAGATAAACTGATTGTCCGATTAAAAAAAGAATTCCTGCCATTAAGAAATACCCAAGAGTAATAGATACATAACTCAAGAATTTCAAGGTTCCCTTATATTTTGTCCCAATATAATCAATTAATTTTACCCCCCATTGGGTTTTGTATAATAGGAGGGCACCTTCTTTTTTCAAATTTTTTCTTCGAGTATAAAGAAAGAAAGTTGCAAATAATGCAAATAGTGCCAATAAGCTTAAATCAATTATAACAAAATTCATTTTCTCTTTTTATTAATATGAGAATTGCTTTTAAAAAACTACTTCTTCTTTAGAGGCCTAAATGCAGCCTTCTTGCATTTCCGACATTTAGCCTTTCCTTTCAAAACTTTCTGCGGGTCTACTCTTTGTTTGCT
>Ga0180007_10003771_pt1 | contig 16589 bp, 22 predicted proteins | sample MM_PC_MetaG_FD_121122 | JGI IMG/M metagenome (GOLD analysis project Ga0180007, IMG submission 121122) | Groundwater microbial communities from the Aspo Hard Rock Laboratory (HRL) deep subsurface site, Sweden - MM_PC_MetaG | ecosystem: Environmental > Aquatic > Deep subsurface > Groundwater... | reverse complement strand
TACAGCATCCTATTTGTATAATAGAACAAGTGTCTGGATTCTTACCAGTTGTTTCTAAGTCCAACACTATTAAGTCTCTACCTATCATTCTTCCTCACTTTCTTCTGATTCTTCTGTTAGTTCATCTGCTGGTTTTTGTTTTGCCTCCCATACCTTGTAATCATCATATATCTTAGGCTTGCACCATTGAGAATATTTACATGCTGGTTTTAGTACGTGCTCATATACAGCAAACTTAACCTTGTGTCCCCTGCCAGCCTTACCCTTTAGATGAGACCTAATACCATAATCAGTTTTAAATTCCTTATTCTTACAGGTTTCACAATACGGTTTCTTAATCATATTCTTCGTTTCTTTGTAACACATCCAAATGGGACAATCTGGTAAATTAGATATATCGTTGGTTTCAAAAGCATGGATAAGCTTACCCTTTAAATCTAATATTTCTTGCCTGGTGGCATCCAGTTCTTCTTGTGTAAACTCTACCCTGTAACAATAATAATCAGGTACAGTTTGTCTTCTGTCTGGTGTAAGCATGACAAGATACCAAACGACCAACCAACCCTGTGTAATATTTTCAGAACCACAGTAATATCGTAACTGCTTCAGATAATGGTCGTACTGTTTTTCTTCCGCTCCTGGCTTTACCACGAAACCTCTCCTGGAGGTCTTAATCTCTACGGGGAAGTTAAAAAACACATCGGGAGTATACCATATATCTTCCCATTGCTTAGCCTTACCATGAGCTAAGTCAGCAACATTCAGAAATATACTTTCATGGGCATGACCACTTAACCAGTAAATGATTTCTACCTTAGTAGCCTTCAGTGGTTTAACCTTCCTCCAGTATGCTTGTTTGACACTGAGCAAATCAGAGATATGGATTCCAGACCTGGGAGAATTGATAAGCTTGTTCTGGATTTCCTCCAAGAGATATTGTTCTATGGAGATGTCCCTCTCTATCTTCATTACATTCTCCTTATTTATTTCTCAGCGGTGATATTTATTCTATCATCATATCCTAAAATCTCAATAGCATAAATAAGTATGTCTGCCAATACAGTAGATGGTTTAACACCAGAAGTGGTTTTTTTTATGGCAAACACAGTATCGTTTACTTTTATTTCTACATATATATCTGCCATTATCCTAATACCTCCGAAGACCAGAAGGTCTTAGGGTATCAAGCTTACTTATTATATCTCTTTTTCTCATATTTTTTCCTTTCTTAAAATGGTTCTAATTCGCTTTCTTCTTTGGGGGGAGTCTTGGCTGCCTGTGTGGATTTAGACAAAAGCTTAACAGTCTGAACAACTACCATCATCTTTTTGTTTGTTTTCCCATCTTTCTCCCACTTTTCTTCCCTGAGCCTACCTTCCAGATACACCAAGACACCCTTATTAAGGTATTGAGCTAAGGATTCTGCAATCTTTCCAAGTAACACACATCCCAGGAATAAAGTTTCCTCAGCATCCTTGTACTTATAGTTGGCTGCAATTCCAAAGTCTGCAACTCCCATTCCACTTGGTGTGTACCTCAATGTAGCATCACTGGTTAAGTGTCCTATTACTGCAATTTTATTATACATATTAATCCTCCTCCGTTCTTATTTCACCATCATCAAATTGACTTAATGCGTCTCCGACTAACAAGGGCACTAATACCGAAAGAGAATTGGTAATAAGTGTGTTAGTAGTGAAGTAATTATAAGGTGGGTAGATGATTACAACAAAAGCTTCCCTTGTTACATCTTGTTCGTCGGTAACCTCCAACGTTAATTTATACTTCATGTTTCCTCCTTTTTTAATTGCTCAATATAACTGATTCGTTAAACATCTCAAACCATTCTTCATGCCAGGTATTGTTGACATATCCAAGTACCTCACAAGAAGACCATACTATAACACCAGTCCTGGGCTTTGTAAATAAAACAACTTTCTTAATACCACCACTTTTAAAACATCCCAGGTAGGGATATGTTCTATCTAATACTGATAATGCCAATGTGTTTTGTTTAAGTTCTGACTTCATGCCCTTGTCCTTTCTACTATCTTAAAATCTTTATAGGCAACCATTTCTCCAGTTTCCAAATAAGTCTTCCGTCTGTCACGTTCAAACCTGATAGCAGTTCTCTCGTTCTCTTTCAGTTTAAGATAGTCTGGTTTATACTTCAAGCACCTGGCATCCAATTCATATATGTTAATAGCTGAAGACATCTTATTGAACAATTCTTTGTAAGTAAGGAAGGTATTCCCCGGCTCTACCTTTTCCTTCCCTGGCTCTGGAATAATGCCTGGCAGAACTTGTTGTCCAGGTTTTATTTCACTCCCTGCACTACTTTCACCAACGTAAGATATTTCTCTTTTTACACTTATGTAGTTAATCACACTGTCTACATCGTTTGCTTTAATATTAAGATAAGGTCTTATTTTCTGAGCAAGTGCTAATATATCATCATAGTTTGTTAGTTCCCAAGCCCAAGCTGGTTTGTTTTTTTCCGTCCCTTTACTGTGTACATAAACTGACCCTCCATGTGTTTCTTTAAGTTTATCCAAGATTGCTTTATTTGTATTAACAATTTTAAAAGTAACTTTGTCTTGGTCTGCATAGGGAAGTTTTGCTGTTCCTTCACCATCAAAAAGTCCTGCAACGTAGGGTAAAAAATCCTCTAAATCTAATTGTTTCACTCCTACACCAGATGGTGAAACCTTGCTTTCTGATGAAACTTTCTCTGTTTCTTTTTGTTGAGCATCAGCATCTTTAGTATCATCAATCAGAAACATACCATTGAGAGCATACTTTCTTGCATAACTGGATGCTGCTCCAGTAATCTGGCTACCATCCATACCTTTCTTGTTTATTTCTTCCCTGGCATATGCAGATACAACTATCTTATCTGTCCCATCTGTTAAGGTAACAATAGCCTGGACATAATGCCTATCTCCCACCTGAACAATATTGTCTGATATAGTTAAACATAACCCATCAGTCAGGAGAGGTTTAACAGCTTCAAGAATATCTTCACAGCTACGATAGTTAAATTTGCCAAAGGGGTTATATTGGGTCTTGGGAACTACCAGGCTTTTCTGGATAACTGCCAGTTTTTCCCTTAAGGTTTTTGGTGTATCAGTTTGTTTTGATGCTGCCATGTTTCTCCTTTCTATGTCCTACTGGATGGATTAAATAACCTGGCTTTTCCCCAATACATAGTTTTGGTTTCTGTAAAGGAAGTTTTACCATCCAGATAAGCATATACTAAATTAGCTGCTTTATCATAATAAGCAAAATGTCTTCTTTTCCATACTTCATCACTTCCCTGAACCTCTATTTTAGTATCAACTGGAACTTCATCCCAATCAATATATGATATGTCCTTTAACCAATCCCTTAACCAGCCAAAGCCATTGCCTAAATAATCATGAGGACTTCTTGGAGTTGGTTGCAGCTCAATCCTTTGCCCTGCTAAGTCATTCATAGCACCAATATAGGGTATATTACCGATAAGAGTAAATGCTATCAATCCTGGTACTCCAGTAATTTCCTCTGCACTTCTTACCACGCCTGTTATTTTCATCAACATACCTCCTTTAAGCTGTTGGTGTAAAATAATATCTTACAATTAAATGTGTTGGGTTTTTTATGTCATTCACAAAAATCTTTACACCTTTATCATCCTTATCCAGAATGGCAAAATGTTCAGACCCACCTAAGAAAACCCATCCCTGCGTCTCCAGTCCTCTTACTAAGTCTTCAATTAAATACTTCATACTAAAAGTTATCCTCACTTTCTTTTAATTTTGTATAGTCTATGTAAGCCTTACCTGTCAAGAATCCCTTATCACCCATATCCAGAAAAGTTATTATCATGTCATCACCCATAAGAACTACATCCACCTTTTTTTTCGTATATGATAGATGAATATATCCTTTACTTTTGCCCAAGCCATAGTAATCGTACAAAGTCTTATCTTCCAGTATTCTTAGTCTTCTTTTTGCCATCAAATATCATTAATCTATACAATGATTCTACTGCCTTGTAAAAACTACACTTCCACATTTTTTGTGCAACCACAATAGCATCGGCATGAAATCCACAACCATAACAATATGCAAAGTTATTTCTGGTATCCATAGAACGATGCTCATCTACATGTTCAGGGTTAATACAAAATGCCTTACCAGTTTCATCTACATCCACCAAGCTTGAGATAGGATATTTCAATGCTGTATGTATCATGCCTGTGTCAATTTTATTTGTATCGTGAACATATTTTTTAGGTTGTTTCTTTGGTTTAATATCTCCCTGAAATATCGCAATATCTACTTCTGTCAACTTATTGGCATTATAACATGCTGCAAGAAAATTGTCAAGCGAAAAATGATACCTACAAAAGAAATCTGTTATATCCTCTGTATCCTGAATACCTGGTAGGGATACAATCTTAATAAAGTCAGCAAGTGGAAAAATCTCAATAGCTATTTCTTTAGCTAATTTGTGTCCTGGCTTGTCATTGTCGGGAACAATATAAACTACTTTGTTTTGAAAAAATTTATTATATTCCTGCTTCCAAGAATTTGAGCCACATCCACATGTTGTAACAGACGCATTAAGTATGGGATTATATCCTGACGGACATGTTTTTATTTTATCTCTCAATGTTTCTACATCTTTTTCTCCTTCAACAATAAATATAATCTGAGAGTTTATGACTTCTGGTAAATGATATAAGACCCTTCTTGTATTGTTCAGATTATATACCCATTGTTTTTTTACTAACCTACGTTGAAAGAATTTCTTTGGATAAAGGCGTACAACCTGATACAGGAATATACCATTCTCATCTACATAGTCGTAACAACAATCTCCTATAATACACTCTTTATGCATTAGCCTTGCCCCTCAACCCTTGCCTGTACGCTTTTCTGTATTCACTCTTTGAATCTGTCCAACGATTGAAGATTTTACACTTTCCGCTATCAGATTCCCCATCCCTACATTTAATATAATCCATTTCGTTGCAAGAGAAACATGGTGGGATGTCGTCTGAAGTTTGTGGGTTGGCAGATACATCATGCTGGTAATCCCTATACTTTAATGCAAAGTTTTCTTCCTTTTTAGTATCTATTATTGATAGGTTCATATGGTCAACATTAAAATATGCACCATGTATCATATGAGGGTTATATACTGCAAGTTCACCATATCTACCAACCGTACCAGTCTTCTTGAAATCACCCACTGTTAATACATAATGCCCTGCCTTACCTGTATGGGCAATGATTCCTTGCGATGGAGTAGCCTCTAACCTATATATATAATCATCTGTTTTGGCTGTTTTAAAATTTACATCCATTTCACACAACAAAGTACCGCAGGTTTTGTCAACCCCTAAAGGTGGGAGACTCCCACTGTAAATCTGAAGCTTACCTGCAACAGTTTTGTTGGTAGGACTTACTTCATCTGGTATTGTTATCGGAGCAGCTTCAGCTTCATTAGCTTTCTCGCTTAATATGTCCTTAAGTGCACCTGGAAATAAAGTAAGGCATCCCAATGCTTTTAAAAAAGACCTTCGGCTTAAACTCATATGTTTCTCCCTTCTTGAAACTTGCAAGCATTATGACACATTTCAAATAGAAATGTCAAGTCTTTTCTTTAGGTAAGAAATATTTCTCTATAGAAGTCTTACAATCTTCCCATATAATATCAAAATCAGATAAAAAAACATCCCTGGGAAATGTCCTTGTATAAGAATGTACTATATTGTTAATAGCCATTCTTACAACGACAATATAGGAATCTGACCTTCCAACAAAAGGAAGTATTTCTAATTTAAAAACACCAAGCTTATTCGACATCACCATTCTCCCTTATTTTCTCATCTTCAGATGGGGCAAGTATCCTCCTGCGGATTTCGGTTATGGTCTCAGAGAGTTCTCCGATATAGTTTTTGATAGAATTGTAGTTCTTGGGTACATAATTTTTACAGAATTTAAAGAGTATATAATTCAACTCACCGTTGATGCTCATCTCCCAATCTCTCATAGCCTTGACAACCCAATCCATTTTATCACGTCTGTCTTCCTTTATATATGGCATCAGTTTCCTCCCTTCAGTAACTTTGAAAGCTCATTTAGCTCCTTAATGCCACCCTGGTTGAGAGCCATAGCCCTATCTTCAGCAGTATCGTTATCAATGCGTAAGTTATATGCCTGAATCTCTATAAGCTCAATAATCAATCGTATGGTTAGATTATCACCTATCTCCCTAATCTCAATTAATTTTTCTTTATTGCTTTTGTGCACGCATCCTCCTTATCCTTTTAAACTTACCCGTATATACATCCAGGGTAAACAGACTAAACATGATACCACACTGACCTCTTATATTAGCATCCCATATCATGGCTACTTCCTCTGGAGTCAACTGTAGATTTGTTGGTGATATTATTCCCAAGTCAGTAGAGAACCAGTCATTACACCATTGATGAATATTAGTCTTTTTTCCTTTGTGGTTGCCTTTCAAGACTGTAGCCACATTCATCCTCCGTATCTTTAGATTTATCTGGTATTACTTTTAGTACATATTTATAACGTAGACCTATCTTATTGGCTGTGAGGGTTGAAACATAATCTCCGAATGGAGTTCTGACCCAGGAATTACATTTTGCTATTTTGGATGCAAACCTGAAAGCACTTACCTTTACATGGGCATCCCTAAATCCACCAGAAAAGGTTTTATTGCCACTGTCATACCAATCGTCTCCCAGGTTTATTCCTATTTTACTAACAGCCCACCAGTCTGGTAAACATGAGCGAGAATCATGATGACACCAATATATAAAAACACCATCCCCAAGCTTTGCCAAGTCAAAGGTATTGTAAATATTTCTAAGATTCAACTTTTCTTTTTCTGTCACGTATCTCCCTTCCCCAGAATGAGGGGGGTGGCTTAGGGATTCGGTACGTACATTGCCCTCTGCACCCTTGACCACCCCTAAATAAACCTTTCGTTTCATCTCGGCATTAATGCTCTTTGGCTGCCATCTACTATTTGGCTTATCTGTAGATAGTATATCATAGAATATTATTTATGTCAATTCTTTTTTTGTCTTTGATTGTTCGTCTAAAAAAGTATCTATTGCTACATAACAATGTTCAAGTTCACATATAAGTTTTCTATTTTGCTCTACCTTTATTCTTAGAGCAATAGCTAAAGACCATGAGTCTGTAGGAAGTATAACCCTGGCATAATGCTTCCCACCACAGGATTCACAGTAATACACTCCCTTCCCTGGAGTAACAACATAATAAGACAGTTTGCCTTCAAGGGGTACTCCACATTGCTCACACCCGACAGGATATTCACATATTATCTGATGTTTGATACAGTCAAGCCCAGATTCTTCAATCTCAGCAAAGCTTAGGTCTTTCATTATTTTTTAACCTCCCTTCAATGCAAATGTCGCCCTTAATGAGCGACACCGTTCTTTTTCTACGCTTGGCAGATAAGTCTATCTCCATGATGCAGATAGTATATCATTTAATATTTAACTTGTCAAGTAATTTTTATGGTAATCCCTTAGATTTATGTTTAGGTTTAATCCATCCATGTTTTACAGCCTGAGCAACTTTCTCAAATCTATTCCTTTTACCCTTAGACCCGAAATGCCTAACCTCTCCGCTGCTCATCTTTAGGCTCTTTTCTCCAACCTTCATACTTCCTCCTTAAAATTTACAACCTCCAAACTCCCAAAGGGCTACACAAACACTTTTATATACAACATATAGGATAATCAATAAGATAACCATACCATATGCTGCTATGTCAATCCACTTCTTCCTTTCCATTTTTATACTCCTTTATTTCCTCCTCCGCTTCCTCTGCAAGATATTTATCTATTAAATGTCTTTTCTTGTTCGGATGAACCATCGTTTCGGGAATATGAGGTATCAGCTTTCTACTCATTTTCTTGTAAAGCTTTAGGTTACGCTTTTCCATTTACTTAACCCAACCTTTCCTACGTACCTCCGCAGCCAATGCCTCAGCATCCTTTATATCTTTACTTATAGATACTTTATTAGAAGCTTGCTTTGCCACAGGAAGACCCTTTAGTGAAGGTACAACATTCCCTGAAGCAGTGCGAGCAATAACCTTCTTCTCATTTGCTTTATACTTTTTTACTATATCTGCTATATCCATCTTAATCCTCCAATTTGAAGTTATATACTTCTTTTATTGTTCCAGTAGGAATCATAAGTAATAAATTTCCAGACAAGTCAGTTGCAAACCCATCTTCTTTTATCTGGTAAGATTGCTGAAGTTTGATATATTTTTTATTTTTCTCTATAATAATGCCAATTGAAATAAATTCTATGGGAGCTTGAGTATGAGATAAATCACATCCCTCAATCTGGGTAATGTCTACCCATCTTACAAAATGTAGCCTCTCAGGAATTGCACCGTCTGCCAATAACTTGACTAATTCTTCTTTATTCTTCTTTGTCTGTTTTACATACCTTGCTCCTTCTTTGTTTTTTGCTTTCTTTCCAAGCCTAAGAATCATTTGACTTTCAATATACTGTACCGCATCCATGTTATGCCTCCTTATTGCATCTCCCTCATGAAGGGTCTCATCTTTGCTCGTTCTTCGGGCAACATCTTAGCCCACCTATTAATAAGCTTCTTCCTGATTAATCTCTTAGTTTCTTTTCTTTCCGCATCTGTCATCTGATTCCATACTTCTTGTATGTCTTCAAGTGGGAGATATTGGATTGCTCTTATAATATTAGGTTTGGCATGTTCCTTTAAAATCTTATGATAATCACCCATAGTGATTTCTTTGTCATGCACAGCCTGTTCAATATCCTGATGAGTTAATGAATCCTTGTCCAGCTTAGTTAGGAGTTCCCTTACCCTCATTGAATGTTCGGTATGCTGAAACGGGCCCCTATCCATCATAAGTTTTCTTGCTGTAGTTTCAGCGGTAGAGCGATAATCATATGTTGCAAACCCAATAGAACTCATGGCTGATTCCCATAATCTTCTATCCCGTTCTTGAAACGGAGCTTGTATCGGAATGGGAATATGTGATGTTACAAAATCTCTTACATTCTGAGTAAATGACCTTTTTCTACCCAGAAAATCTCTACCAGTGACACCCTCAACCATTGTACGTGCAATCGTAGGATTCAGTCTATGGTATACAAAGCTTCTTGGGTCATTATATAGATGAAATAAATCTCCAGGCACAGACCTCAAGGTAATCTCCTTGCCTTTAATGACTAAGCTTAAAGGCTTTTCCCAATGGGGGTCATTGTCTAATAGTGTATTGATTATTTTTGTAGCTAAGACCAAACCCAAAGTTCCCCTTATTAAGGCTGCTGACTGTTCTCTGCCATATGGCTTTATTGCCTGTACCACAAACCTTGTTCTTGCTTCTAAGAAGTCAGGAGCAAGATTAATCAATCTAAATATGTCTTGATGAGTAGGATTCCTTCCCATCATCTTATAGTTCAATTCACCGAAAGCTGCATTAGCTTGACTTGCGGTCAAAGCAGAAATCTGGTCTTTATTTAACTTACCTGAGTACCTTTCTGTATTCCTTTCTAAAGCAGCCAACGCCATCTTCATTTTAATCCTGGGAATTTGGTCTGCAAATAACCAGTTATTGTATTTATGGAATAAATTACCAACTCCAGGTAGTCTTTGTATCAATCCCGTTCCAGCCAATCCTTCAGTAAACTCAGATAATGCATTATGGTCATATACCATCAGACCATGCTTTACCAGGTCATACTGTATTGCATCTTTAAGGTTCAATTCAGGTAAGTTCCAGGGAGCTACCTTGTGAAATCCTGCATGGATACCTATCTGTACCTGATGGAAACCAGACATAGACAGCAACGTGCTCTTAAGTTCCCTCACAAGGGCTAATACTCCCCTTCCTACGGGACTCTTTCTAAGGGCAGATTTAGATAGTATATTCTTCATATGGCTATGTATCTCTGGATGTAGAGCTATGTCACCTTGTAAGATAACTGGATTTCCAGCCTCATCATTGCCTATCCATTTCCATTCTCTGAGTGCTGGATGGTCAACTGTTAAATATGGATTGCCCTTAGCATCAACAGCAGGTTTAGCTTCCCATCTTCCCTCTGCTGTTCTGTGCATTTCTCCAACTCCCAATCTTGGCTTTACTATAAAAGCATCGGGTGTACCTTCTTGTTCTACCTGAAGCCTACCTCCTATGATAGAAGCTAATGGTCTACCATCTGAAGCTACTCCAGTTTTCAATAAGTCACGTATTAACATCCTGGCTGAAATTGCATTGTAGAAAGCCTGGGAATAATTTACTATAGACTGTCCAACATCCTTAACATAGTTTACACCTAAGCGTTCACCTTCAACAATGGTTTCAAATATCCTTCTTCTTATGAATGTTGGGTCTTTTCTCAGTAGACCAGCGTTGACCTGTGCCTGAAATTTCTTAAACACATCCGATTCTGGCTTGACTATTCTCATGATATAATTCTCAACACCATGCTTCATCATACCAACATCTATAGCTTCCTGTAACATTGAATCAAAGAAACTCTTAACATTCTCAGCAAACAACTTTTCCTGTGGTGTAAGTCTCATGGCAGCTTCCCAGCCCTTTCTGAATGGTTCGGTGGTTAACTTGACAGCATCTCTCATCTGTGCCATATCTCCACCAGCTTCTATATAGTTATACATAGCCTCTCTTTGTATTTTTGACGGGAGTGCCTTTAATATTTGTTTTGCAAATGATACAACCCTTAAAGATGTTTTCGTAGACTGAGCCAGATTTTCGCCCAAAATATCTTTAAAGTCTGTCCATTGTATAGGTTTCATATATCTATCTTTGATTACAGTCCACATACCCTTGATTGATGTCATGGCTTGTGCTTGAATAGTCTTGGCACTGGATAACTGTTGAGCTGCTTTCTGTACAAGAGACAATTCTGCATCAAGGTTCATGGTTTTATTACCTTTTAAATTGCTTAAAGTTCCAGCCAACTGGTCTATGTCCGCAGGTACTTCCCTTTCAGTTATCTGTCCTGCCTCTGTCATAGCACCTGGGCCCAACTTAATTGGCTTAGATTTCTTAAGTGCAAACAAGAATCCACCACCTCCATCATCTGATTCTGGAATGATAAATCCCTCTGAAATGTCAACCCTGTCAGCTTCCCCTGGTCTTTCTCCCTTTTCAATCTGTTCTGCGGTAAGGGTATACTTTTCCGCAGTTGCCTTGTCGGGTGATACCCAGATAACCTTATCCCTTTTGGTCAATCCATACTTTGCCATCCAATCAGCAACTTCCCTCTCACTATAATTTCCTCTATCTCTTACCTCAGTTGATATAAATTCAGTAAGAGGCTGAGCAGCGGATGTAGTCCAGAATGTTTTCTTGGAAATATCTGTTTTAAATATAGGCTTACCAGTAGCCAAATCAAATTCTCTTTCTACTGGAATATCCTTAAACCACTTCACTCCTTCTGGAGAGCGGATACCATCATATCCATAATCCTGAGCAAGGTGTTGAAATGCAGCGTTCATAGCATCTGTATTTCCCTCACCATACTTATCAGCATATTTGGTTCTAATCATGTCCTCAGCTTGCTTAACTATCTTTTCAAATTCAGGTGTTCCTTTATCAAGAAAAGCTCCCTCTAAAGTTCCTGCATATTTAGTCACTGCACGTGTACGAACAGGAACTTCTGGTACTTTACCTTTAGGGTAAACATATACACCCTCTGAATCAAAGTCTTCCTTATAAAACTGATAGGCTTTCTCTGCACCAGCAGCACCCCTATATGCACTTTTTGGGGATAATGCATATAACTTCTTGGCAGTAGAATAATGCTCATAATCATATGTTGAAACCTTTGGAACTGGAAGCTCGTTGCCAGTAATTAAATCGTAAATATATTCCTGCTTATTAGCCTTAGCCAGAGCAAACGCTTCACGTATATTTTCAGGTGTCCTTACAATATCAAACTCTATTTTGTTTATTTCCTTATTGAGCCATGTTCCAACACTGTACCCTTCTTGTTCAAGCTTACCAAGATGTTTCCTCATGTAATCCTTAATTATACCAGGGGTCTTTCTCAATTCTTCTGGAGTTACCTTTAAATTGGTTGTCCTATCAATACCAACCGAATAACCTGGCGTACCTATAAGATTGCCCTTGACAAGATTGTAAGTAGAACCTCCCGTCTTGGTAGTGCTATCTAAGATACCTGGAGCATGTTCATCAATAAGAGCACCAATAACTCTCTGTTTAACATTCGGCATTGCATCCAGTGCAGTTGACTCTCCATCCAAATACCTTCTAAGGGCTTCTTCTGATTTTGCCCTAAAGAGTTCTTTTTTGTGTTCTAATATATCGCTAAGTTTAGTTTTTGCGAGTGTCTCACCAATAACAGAATCTAAGATTGTTTCTTGTCTGGCTCTGAGAGATTCTTGAACTCGTTGCTTACTGCTCTCTCCACCTGCGAAGTACCTGGAGGAGTAAACAGTAAGCTCATCTTGCTGAAATTGAGACCCTCTCTTTCCCATACCTTTGAAATCGTTTTGTAAGCTTCTGATACTGTTTTCATGTTTTTCATAAAATGTTCTTACCTCCCTTTCAAGACGTGCAAGTTGTCCATGCGACATCTTGACATATAAATGTGCTAACTCTAAAGCAAATCTTTCATTGTGGTCACTCTCTTTGCTATGGGCAAATTCATGTACTAAAGTATGAACCATATTAGAAGACATTGCTTCCCTTTTATCGTATCCACTGTCTATCAATGCTCTCCACCTGGGATGACTTTCTAATGTTTCTGTAATAACGAATGGATTTATAGCATAAAATTCATGTCCAGTAGATTCTGGGATGGAACGATACCCATGTACACCAGGGTCAGGTGTCATAACTAACCTGATAGTTTTCTCACCAACTTTATCTAATAGAGTTTGAAAGGACTTAAAAACATTAGCTAAATCTGAAACCATATCTCCATTGTCTTTAATTAATTTTTTCGTTTTTTCAAATTCTGTTTTATCCATGAATGGAATCATAATACCTATTCCATTTACAATAGGAGAATCTTTAATCATTTTTGCAAACGCATCTTTCTTGCCCTTAAAGGCTTTTGCATTGAGCTCTCTAAGACGTTCATTAATTTTGCTTTGAATAGCTGTTTTAACTTCCTCATTTAAAAATGTTCTGTTTTTAATAAAAGGATAGTCTCTATTTCTAACATCTGTTGTTTTATCAAAGTCCACAATTACTTTCCAGTTAACAGGGTCAATTGAGCCCGTAAGAGAATATCTGCCTTTCTCAATACCAAATAGGGCTAATCCTTTATTGTAGGTATCAACATTTATACTATACCTCTTATCCCAACCCTTAAATATACTTGGATTTTCATCTGGAACAAAATAAATGGTTGCTTTATTTCCCAATGCACTGACAGTAAACTTCTTAAATATTTGGGGCAAGGCAGAGGGAGATGTAGTTACAATGTCTTTTGTCTCTCCATAGCGATTTGTAAGGGTAATATTTATACCTGGAGTCAAAACACCCTTAGTAATATATTTATCAAAGGCTTTTTCAATCTGAAAGCCAGCCAATTCAAAAGCATTTTCTGACCTTGCATCTTCTTCCCTCCTAAAGAAGCTAAGCTCAAACTTTGTACCATTTAATTCATTAGTACGCTCAGTAAACAACGAAGGTTTACCTGCACCTTCGACTCCAAAGAATTGTTCCTTAGTCCCTGTTAAAATAGTTTTAATACCATCCTTAATAGTAATCACTACGGTACGTCTCGCAGTCAAAAGAAGACCTGCCTTTGCAAGCCCATAACCTCCCCTACTTATCTCACCTTCCTTTCCTTTCGCTCCTAATTTAAGTAAATTATCTTCAACTTCCTTTTCTGACATACCCTTGCCATTGTCTTCAATAACAACAAGAGTTTCTTGCTTATTATCAGTATGAGTATTATCAGTAATAGATACCCTAATATTTTTTGCTTCGCCTTCGAGCTTGTTTATAAAAGCATCTAAAGAATTTTGAAACGTTTCATTAGCCACCGTTCCAGGTAAGTCATTGTTTACAATATCCTTACTTACAGTTTGCAGCAACATAGTCCTATCTAACTGAAACTCGGTCTCCCTGGAAGACATTAGCTCAGGCGTAAGTTTTTCACGAACAGGAGTCATTTCACCCGTTGCTTCATTGTAAATTAATTTTCCATAGGGTCTTTCAATTTCATATACGCTTGTACCAAGCTTACCAGTTCCAACCTGTTCAACCTTACCACCTAAAGCACCTGTATGTTTTTGTATCTCTTGCTCTAAAGCATTTTCTATGGCTATTCGCTGTCCTCTTGGTACTACAACATTACCCTGAGAGTCCGCCATTTGGTTTTCAAGGTCAGCCATTATACCAGAAGGTCTTTCAGTAATTGCCTTTTTAATATCTACATATATATCTGAAGATTCTTCCATTATTGCAGGAGGCTTCTTTGTAGTAACTTCAGTAGGCTCAGGCTTAATAGGCTCAACCTTTTTTATGGGTTCAACTTCGGGTACAATCTTTTCGCCTTCTAATCCTAAAGGTATTTCTCGTTCCTCACCTGCTGCAATTCTTTGACCAATCCTCCTTGCCATTTCCTCTGGAGTTAACCTTCCAATATCTACCTCACCAGCCCTAACAGCACCTTCAAATGGGAGAACACCTTTAATAGGTCTTTGGAGCTCTCTTTCTCTTTCCAACCTTGCTTTTTCTGCAACCTGCTCCTCAGTCATGGTAGTTTTTTGAGTTATTGGCATAATGGTATTGATAGGATTACCAGCCTCATCTGCTATTCCAAGTTTTTTAGCTATTAAGATTTCCTCCGCTGTCCACAGAGCCCTATCCTTAAACCTTAAACTAATACCAATATCAACTTCTTTTTCCCCTGGAGACCTTTGGTCTATCGGGGTAGTGCTTGATTGTTTTTGAAAGTATCCCGTAGCTGCTCTCTTTGCAACTTCCTTATAATGGTCATATTCTGCCATATCAATAGGCAGTTTTTCTTTGATTTTATCTTCAATAAACCTACCAGCCAATTCCACATCAATCCGACTATTTTCTTCCTGTGACATTCTTTGTAAAAGTATTCTACCAGCTAATCTTCTTTTTTCAACAGGTGTATCTGGATTCAAAAGAGCTTCTTCTATGTTCATCCTTGAATCCTGCGGAAGTTTTTCTTCTCCAGCCTTAATATTCTTAATAATCCTGGATGCAGAACCAGTTGCTAAATGAACCAAACCAAAACTACCCATACCAATAACTGCATTAGTTATGCGTTGTTGCCAATCTTCGGCAGGTTCAGTTGTACCAGCACCAGCACCCAACATAGCAGACCTACCCATCCCAACCGCTTCATATATATTGGCTTCTTTTGGAGTAAGGGGTTGTTTGGTTTTAATCTTCTCAAAAACTTTTCCAATCTCAGGTATGCGTGTAGCTACCTTTTCAATAAGACCTCCAACACCTTCAAAAGCACCAAACATTATAGCATATTTAGCAGCATTGGTAAGCCTTGTTTCTTCGTACTCTGTTTCTGGCTTAGATATGCCTCCATAGACAGCACCCGTAGCTGCTCCACGTGCTGCACCAGCGATAATACCTGCTGCTGGAAATACAGCCTGGAAACCTTTAGCGACTGGAGATACTCCCACACCCATGCCCAATAAATAACTTGCCTTAGATAATATATTCCTTGTAACTCCAGCTTCAGCAGGAGTCTCTACCGCAGGAACATAATTAAATGTTAGCCCCTTAATAAGCTGAGTTGGTATATCGGCATACTCACCATATACTGATTGCATAGTATCTATATAGCTTTTACTCTTTTTAAGGTCTTCCCCAAGAGATTCAACCGAAGGCAAACCAGTATGCTTACCAATATTGCTTACTGCCTCACCAACCATATGAGTACCCCTCTCAAAGATATTCTCAACAGGAGATGACTTAATGGCTTCATGTATTTCGGAGGTACTATATCCCTGCTTTAAATGGTCTTGCACCTTAAATGCAATGTCAGGATAGGTTTGACTTTCTGACAAAGCAGCTACTATCTCATCGGAAGTATATCCTTGCTGTTCATCTTCATTAATTTTATCTAATAACTTTTTAGGAACTGACATGTTTCTCCTTAATAACTTAGCTTTGGTCTGTCCGTTTTCTTTGCACCCATTGTGCTTATTCCAGGAATTAATGCTTCAAAGGTCTCATCAAGTATAGCGATAGACCTTGCCTGGTCTTCTGCTGGTAATCCCTTATTGAGTATATCAGATTTTTGCTTTGTATATTCAAGATACACATCAGTTGGTGATTTACCTGGATGAGACAATGCAGCTATTTCTTTCTCTGCTTTAACCTTCTCTCCAAATGAAGATGGCAATCCTTTTGTTACACCTGTCTTATATGTTGCTTCAGCTTGTTTTGCTTCTATTTCAGATGGCAATAATGCTCGCCTTATTCCTATGTCTTCTATCTCTGCTCTTGCTTTCGTTGCCTTTATTGGCAATT
>Ga0180007_10003770_pt1 | contig 16598 bp, 17 predicted proteins | sample MM_PC_MetaG_FD_121122 | JGI IMG/M metagenome (GOLD analysis project Ga0180007, IMG submission 121122) | Groundwater microbial communities from the Aspo Hard Rock Laboratory (HRL) deep subsurface site, Sweden - MM_PC_MetaG | ecosystem: Environmental > Aquatic > Deep subsurface > Groundwater... | reverse complement strand
TTGAATTATGCGAAAAATTCCTTCGGTATCAGCGCAGTTAGTTTCACGCCTTTTTCCGTATTCGGCTAATAATTTCAACTGTCGACAAATTGTCGACGGTTCAAATTCATCTTCTTCATTAACTCTAATTTTCATCTTAAACCAATAATCACGCGAATTTACGCTGTCTGTGAGCGCTTCAACCACATCAATTACCGAAAACCACCACTCTTTTTGATAAAGCGTCCTTCTAATTTTTTGACCTTTAAATAAGGCTATTTGATTATTATTGTTATTGACTACCATATTGATGATTATTTTATACAACTATCACCTTCTTTTATTACCCCATACTTTCTGCCAAGTTCATTTGTCATATCTAAAAATGATTGCAGATGCGGTGATTCACCGCCTCCAATAAAAATTCCTCTGTCTATTGCTTTATTAAACAAATCTATATTAATGTCACAATCTTTCCGAAGAAAGCGCTTTAAAAATATTTTTAACCCATGCTTAAGCATTGTATTAGATGTAACAAAAACTCGTAAAGAATCTGTCATTGCCCTTTTTAACTCAGGGTGGTTAGCGCCTAGATTTTTTATTTCTGCAATAACTACCTTTTCATTTTTTGCAAAGAATGCCTGTGACTCAGAATCATGATTGGTAAAAATTTCATTAACAATTATTGCGGCGAGTGTCTTATAAAATTCCTCTCCTTCTTTCTGATACTTTTTAGATAAATCATCAACTAGTACTTTATATAGCGTTAATTTTACAATATTAACACCATTAAGCATTCTTCTTGCTATTCGTTTTGTACCAAACATAATTTTATAGTTAAGTTAATAATAAAAAAATATAAAAAATTATAAAAATAAAATTAATGCTATTGTGATTATGATAAAAAATGTCGCTAGACTTGATAAATACAAAACAGCTTCTCTTGTACTATTCTCTTTGCTATCAAGGTATGATTGATTTACTTGGCTATTTTCTTTCGCCCAAGAAGCCTGCCTCTGAACATTAATAAGATAAAAAACTGCAAAATTTTGCAATAACACAAATAAAAATCCGAGGGCCAGTGTTGTTTTAGTATAACAATTTAAAGAAAGCTGCTTGGAAAAGGCTGCAATTGCCGACAGTATTGCAATATAGAATACAGACGTTTTCTGCATTGCACTATATTGAATTTTTACTATTTCTTCCCATTTCATAAATATAATTCTACTTCACAGTGCGCAACTTGGTAAAATATAATAATGGCGTATCCATCCTATCATCCACGAACCTCGACCATGGGTCAAGTAAAAAAACAACCCGTCTGCAAACAGTATAAAAAGTTATGAGTTACAAGTTGTGAGTTATAAGTCACTTCCTCTTCCCCTCTTTAATCTCCTCCACGATATTTCTCGGCACCTCGGCATAATGATCAAATTCCATAGTATAAGAACCACGGCCTTGGGTAATGGAGCGCAAAGTCGTGGAATAGCCAAACATCTCGGACAAAGGAACCTCGGCATCAATCACTTTAAGCTGCAAACGATCAGACATCTCTTTAATATGCCCTCTTTTAGAGCTTAAATCGCCGATCACATCCCCCATATATTCTTCCGGACAAATCGCCTCTACTTTCATTATAGGCTCCAGCAATACGGCTCCAGCGCGCCGAGCCGCCTCTTGAAAAGCCATAGAACCGGCGATTTTAAACGCGGCTTCCGAAGAATCAACATCATGGAAAGAGCCGTCATACAAAGCCGCGGCGCAATCAATTACAGGATAGCCGGCAATCACACCATTGTCCAAAGCTTCTTTTATGCCTTTTTCAACCGCAGGGATATATTCTTGCGGAACAATGCCGCCTCTGATTTCATTTACGAATTCAAACCCGGCGCCTCGCTCGCGCGGCTCAACCCTTAACCAAACATGGCCGTACTGGCCGCGTCCGCCGGACTGGCGGATATACTTGCCTTCCGCCTCGGCAATAGCCGTAATAGTCTCTTTGTATGCCACCTGCGGAGCGCCGACATTCGCTTCAACGGTAAATTCGCGCTTCATCCTATCAACTAAAATTTCCAAATGCAGTTCTCCCATGCCGGAAATAATGGTCTGCAAAGTTTCATGATCAGTTCTAATTTTAAAAGTCGGGTCCTCTTGCGCCAGCTTTTTTAAAGCCATGCCCATTTTCTCTTGATCAGCTTTGGTCTTTGGCTCAATTGCGACAGAAATTACCGGCTCGGCAAAAACAATACTTTCTAACACAATGGGCTGACTCTCATCACACAAAGTATTGCCGGTAGTGGTATCTTTAAGTCCCACTGCGGCCGCTATCTCGCCGGCAAAAACTTCCGTTACGTCTTCCCTGTGATTAGCATGCATGCGCACAATGCGTCCGATTCGCTCTTTTTTGCCGGTACTGGCATTTAGAATATAAGAACCGGAATTTAAAACGCCGGAATAAACTCGGAAAAAAGTTAATGTGCCGACATACGGATCCGTGGCGATCTTAAAAGCTAAAGCAGAAAAAGGAGCCTCATCAGAAACTTCTCTTTTGATTTTCTCCGCGCCTTCTTTAATCTCGCCGCTCTGGGCAATATCTTCCGGCTTATATCCTTCAGACGAATGTACTTCCAATGGCGATGGCAAATAATCGCAAACCGCGTCTAACATTTTTTGCACTCCTTTATTCTTTAAAGCGCTGCCGCATAATACTGGCACTATATTATAATTTACCACTGCCTTATGCAGAGTCGCTCTTAAATTTTGCTCGTCTATTTCCTGGCCAGCCAAATACTTTTCCATCAATTGCTCGTCGTTTTCCACGATTTTTTCTATCAATTCCGCCCTAAACTTCTCCGCTTGCTCCTTTAAATCCGGCGGAATTTCTTCCTCAATTATGTCCTTTCCCAAATCATCTTTAAAAATTACCGCTTTCATCTTTAGCAGATCTATCATGCCCTTAAAATCGCTTTCTACGCCAATTGGAATCTGAAGAGGCACTGCGTTTGGAGTTAGGCGCTCTCTGATTGATTTTAGGTCTTTGTAAAAATCCGCGCCTGTGCGGTCTAATTTATTAACAAAACAAAGCCGCGGCACTTTATATTTATCAGCCTGGCGCCATACGGTTTCAGACTGCGGCTCCACCCCGGCCACGCCGTCAAAAAGAACCACTGCGCCGTCTAAAACGCGGAGGGATCGCTCCACTTCGGCAGTAAAATCAACGTGCCCTGGAGTATCAATAATATTGATGCGGCAATCGCCAGTAGCAGGTCCCTTCCAAAAACAAGTGGTAGCCGCGGAAGTTATGGTAATGCCGCGCTCCTGCTCTTGCTCCATCCAATCCATCTCGGCCTCGCCTTCGTGCACCTCGCCGATCTTATGCTTTTTGCCTGTATAAAAAAGCACCCGTTCAGTAAAGGTTGTTTTGCCGGCATCAATATGAGCAATAATGCCGATATTTCTGGTTTGTTCTAAAGTATATTGTCTTGGCATAATGATAAAAAAAAATATTGATTAAAGTTGAAAACAGTATAGCTAAAATTAAGATCTTTGTAAAGCAAGAGCACGGCATCATTAACTTTAATTTATTGACAAATTGTTGACCCAAATATATATAGTTGTTATTATAGTAACTGTAACTTTTGAATTGTGACTTTTTTACCTTTTTACTCGTTTTATATAATTAGAAACATGTTTCTATGGAAAAACAATTAACAGCTAAACAAGAGCAAGGCATTGTTAATGCGGCGCGACAGGATATCGGCGAATTTGCCAAATTATATGAATATTACAAAAATCGCATCTTTCGCTATATCCGCTTTCGAGTATCCACTATGGAAGAAGCGGAAGATTTAACCAGCCAAACTTTTCTGCAGGCTATTGAACATTTTCATAAATACCAAGACCATGGAAGCCGCTTTGGAGCATGGCTGTATAAAATTGCCGGCAATTTAGTTTGTGATTGGTACCGTAGAAAAAAACCAATTCTGCTTGAGGTCGAGGAATTGGATAAGCAATCTAATTATATTGCTTATAATAATCTAAATAAAAACATAGATGCAGAGATTCAACAAAAACAGTTAATCTTCTGCATCAATCAATTAAAAGCATATGAAGAAAAAAACACTCATCGGTCTGGCAATAGGAACAATGTTGATCCTAGCGGCAGTATGGCTAAATCTAAAACCTCAAATAGCAGAAAAACCAGCGCCCTCGCAAACGCCAGAGTTGGATTCATTGCTAACCTATGCGGATCAAAGCTTAAATGATGTTGAAGCGGCTATTAAAAATCTTGATGATATTGATGAAAGCCTTGATAATGAAAAAACCTTAGCCATGACAATAGACAATCTTATTAAAGAATCTGACGCGAGTTCGTCTGACGCAAAAACAACGCCGCAGGACGATGCCGCTCCTGCTCCTAAAACTGTCAACATCAACACTTCTGATTTAGATGCCCTGCTCGGCGAGATTGACACTGCGGAAAGCGCAGCCAATAATTCTATCTCTGATTTGGATTCCATAGACGAAAATGAAGACAAAGTAAGTATTTAATAATAAATATTTAATGCGGTTTGGATATTTTCAAAGCGCGTTAAAAATTAAAAACCTATGAAAAAACTAATATTATCTGCGATCGCATGCGTCTTATTAGTTCTTCCCATCACAGCTTTAGGCGCCAAAACTACGGCAATAGACCCGGGAAAACTGCAAAATCTCGGCACAACAATGATTGACAAACGCACTGCTGCTATCCAAAAATATGACGGTTTATTAAATCAAACCAAATATATCTCTGACGCTACCTTATCCAAAGTGCAAGGCGAGTTAAGCAGAGTAAAAGGAGAATTAGAAACCTTAAAAACCAAAATTTTAGGGGAAACTGATATAGATGCTTTAAAAGCTGACGTCAAATCCATAGCAACAAATTATCGGGTTTATCAAGTCTTCCTGCCTCAATCCGCCGGCATAATTTCGGTTGATCGGATGAAAACTTATGAAGTTAAATTAACAGAATTAAAAAGTAAAATCAGCATCAAAGCAGATGAGTTAGAACAAGCCGGGAAAGACGTGTCTGCTATCCGCAATTTAATCTCAACGGCCGAAGGAAATATTAGCGCTGGCAATGGATATATTACTACTTCCGAAAGCAAATTTGCCAGTATGGCTATCACTGACCCGGAAGGCGCCCGCACGCTGAAACTTGATGGCAGAACTGCCTTAATATCTGCTAAACAAAGTTTTTCAGAAGCCAGAAAAAATATGCGAGATGCTGTGCAGGAAATTAAAAAATTAGCTCAACCAAGCATCTAATTAAGGTAAAACGATATATAATCAAAAACAGCCCCGAGAACTCGGGGTTGTTTTAGTTTGAAGCTCACAACCTCATTACTTCGCCTTTGCTCCAGCTATAATGCTTCTGCAATAATTCTTTGATTTCTATCAAACCAATTTGACTATCCAGTCCGCCTGATCCGCGGTTTAAGAGCGAAAAGCCGGCCGTTATATTAGCGACTTCCGCTGCTTTGACTGGTAAAAATTGACGCAAAAGCGCGTACAAAAACCCGCCAATCAGCGAATCCCCTGCTCCAACCGGCTCAACTATCTTATTTCTTGGAATAATATCAGAAGGGTAATATACTATTGAATAATCAGCGCCATCTGGCATTGTAACTAAACAAAACCCCAATTTTCCGCCGGTAACAATCAAAGTCTCTAATTTATGACATTGCTTAAAAAATTTTTGACTGATAAATTGCGCGGTCTTGATAAAGGTTTGGCGGCTGTGCGGCAAATTAAATTTTAATCCAAAAACTTCTTTAGTCTCCTCTGCTCCTAAAAATAAATAATTGATAAAAGGCGCGACTTCTTGGAACGCATTCTGCAATTCTTGTTTTGATTCTCGTAAAACCGTCCTGTCATTTAAATTATAAGAAATTTTGACGCCTACATCAGCCGCGGCTTGAACTTGCTTTAAGCATTGCTGACGGCTGTGCGGTGATATCATTTGCGAGATGCCGCTAAAATGCAAAATATCGCCTTTCCGATATTGTATTTTAGAAAATTTGGCCTTGTTGACGGCGCTATTCAAGCGCGAATATCGTTTGCCAATAGACAGTAAAAAAAACGATCCGCAATGAGCATTTTTAATACTTTGACAATACTGCAAATTAAAACCGCGGCTTTGATACCACTGCCGCAAAAATTGTCCGCTGCGGCAATCGCTAAATCCTGAAAGCAAAATTGCTTCTGCGCCCATTTGCGCCGGCACGGTTAAAACATTTGCCGCATCTCCAGCGGCCCGGATGACTACCGCATCTTCTCCCGCATTTATCTCAACCTCTTGACCGGCCTCAACATCATCTTGACCTAAAATTTTATCCAAATCCCGACACAAACTTCCACTGCGCCAGCGGCTTTTTAGACCTTCCCGATAATCCATTTTGCTAATAAATTTTGTCAGCAGTTCTTCTGGAATTTTTTTGACCTGTTGATAATCGCGCTCTATCAAAATTTCAACCATAGCCTCGCCTAAACTAAAAATGCGCGGCTTAACTGCCCGCACAAATTTTGACGCCCTATCCCCAAACACTTTATACCCATTATTGCCCTTATGACTGTTCTGACTGTTCCGCCTCGCCTCTTCTAAAACATCATCATTAAATATCTCTTTGCCGACTCCAAAAGCGCAAGCGCCAACAGATAAATATTCTTTAATTTGATTTGATTTGATGCCGCCAGTCGGAACCAATGGAATATTACCATGGGTGCGCTTAATCGCTTTTAATCCATCTGAACCAATCCAAGAGGCTGGAAATACTTTAACAAAATTAGCGCCCTGCTTATACGCTTGCTTAATTTCATTCGGCGTCAATGCACCGGGAATCATTACTATTTGATGTTCCTGCGCCAGCTCAAACGTCGCTCTGTCCGGAATAATGTCTGACACTGCGAAATCAACAAATTTGACATACGGCCGCAAATCTTTAATGCTCTGAATCGTCCCAACGCCAATTAAAATATGTTTGGAATTTAGAATTTGGAATTTAGAATTTGTTTGTAATTTGTTATTTGATATTTGGAATTTAAACTCATGTAATAATTTAATCAGCCCTAACGCATTCGGCGTAGTACTGGTAATTTCAAACACCCTCACTCCCGCCTGATATAATTGATTGATCACTTCCAAAAAATCCTCGCTTAAATCTTGCCTTTGCGAGGAAATGATGGCGATTAGTTTATGTTTGGAGAGTAAATAAATCTTTTTATCTTTTGTTTCATGTTCCATGTTTTATAAACTCCGCGAGCCTCTTTATCCCCTGGGAAATATCACCTTCTGATGCGGCAAAACAAATGCGCACATAGCTATTGGCATGGGAACCAAAGGTAGAGCCCGGTGCGACTGATACGCGTTTCTTGACTAAAAATTGGCGCGCAAACTCATCGCTGTCCAAGCCGGAGCTGGAAATATCCACCAAAATATAAAATGCTCCTCGCGGCGTATAACCATAAAGCTCATATTTTTTAAGCAAATTGACGACTAAATCGCGGCGCTTTTTGTATGATTTGACCATTTGGCGCACGCAAATTTGCGAACCTTCAATCGCCGCTTTTGCCGCCATCTGCGACATGGAAGGCACACAGGCGATCTGGCATTCATTAAGTTCCATTAATTTCTCGGCGATCTCTTTTGACGATATAGTATAGCCAACCCGCCAGCCGGTCATGGCATAAGACTTAGAACAACTCCGCACGACAATAACATGTTTTTGATTTAATGCATAAGGCGAAAAATGCGTTCCTTCAAAAATAATATCGTCATATGATTCATCAGATAAAATAAATAAATTATATTTTTGGGCGAGCTTGACGATCTGACGAATAATTTTCTCCGGGATAACAGCGCCGGTTGGGTTGGCCGGAGTATTGATTAAAATAACTTTAGTCTTTTTAGTAATCTTTGATTCTATATCTTCTGATTGAGGTACAAATCCATTTTTAGCTTTTAATGGGTAAAATCTATATTTGACGCCCTGGCTCATCGGAATCATATAAAAATTGGGCCAGCCCGGATTAGGGATCAAAATCTCATCTCCCGGATCAGTTATAGCTGTAATGCTTGTTGACAAACCGCCCATACCGCCGGCTGTTACGGTAATATTTTCAAAATTAATAAAAGACCCGTGTTTCAGGGTCATTTTACGAAATTTATAATTAATTCTTTTGGCTATTGCCCGGCGCACTAACTCTTCCCCGGAATTGTGCGTATATTTAGTAAAATTATTCTTGATCGCCGCGATGCCGGCGGCTTTAATGTGTTCCGGGGTAAAAAAATTAGGGATGCCAATGTGCAGTTTAATGCAGTTTGGAATTTTAGCCGCCATCCTGGCAATCACGCGAATGCCGGATGATTGCAACTTTTGAACCCGCTTGGAAAGTGTGGGCATAGCATAATGTACACGAAAACAAAGTATAGTTTTCGTTTCTACCTAGCAAAATGAGCAAAGGCGCGGTTTGCCTGCGCCATTTTCTCCACATTTTCTTTAATCTTAATCGCCTCGCCTTCTCCTTTATAAGCCGCTAAAATTTCATCTTTTAATTTATAACTCATGCTCAACCCCTTGCCTGCCCTCTTAGATGCTTTACGGCTCTTGGTCGCCTGTTTTAACCAGCGAAAAGCCAAAGTCAACCGCCTATTGCCTTTAACTTGATAAGGTATTTGATAGTTAGATCCGCCAACTCGGCGAGACCTAACTTCTATGTCAGGAGTAATATTTTTAATAGCCTTATTAAATAAACCTAAAGGGTCATCACCCGCTTCTTCTCTAATAATATCAAAACAATTATAAACAATGCGCTCGGCAAGCTGTCTCTTGCCATTACTCATAATATTATTAATAAACTTAGCTATTGTTAAGCTTTGATACCTGGGATCAGGGCGGCTAATTCTCTTTTTTATTTTTTTTCCTCGCATATGGTTAGTATGTCATTCCCGCGAAAGCGGGAATCTATATCAATAATAGTTCTGGATTCCCGCTTTCGCGGGAATGACAGAAGCCTAAGAAGGCCTTTTAGTTCCGTACAAGGATCTGCCTTTTTTGCGGCCATCTACTCCTTTTGCGTCAAAGACTCCGCGCACAATATGGTACCGCACCCCTGGCAAATCTTTAACTCGGCCGCCGCGAATCATAACAATAGAATGCTCTTGCAAATCATGTCCGATGCCGGGAATATAAGCGGTAACTTCTTGGGCATTAGAAAGCCGCACTCTGGCGATCTTGCGCAAAGCTGAATTTGGCTTCTTTGGAGTTACGGTAGTCACTTTAGTGCAAACGCCTCTTTTAAAAGGAGCGTTAATCTTGGAGCGAATTCTGTTTCGCGGATTAAAAACAGACGCCAAAGCCGGCGTTTTTGATTTTCTTTTATTGCCTTTTCGTCCTTTGCGGACTAATTGATTGATAGTTGGCATTGATGTAAAACTCAAAACTTAAAACTCAAATGTTAAATCTACAACTTAAAACTCAAAACTACTATTTCAAGGCTTATTTAACTTAGCATAAGAATAATTTTGTGTCAAAATAAATTATATAAAAACTGTAATGTCGCGCCCAATAAATTACTGCCTAAAAACAAGCGAGATAATAAAATGTAAACAGGGCTAATAAACCTGATGCCGAAAAAAATAAAAAACAAAAGAAGAAACAAACCGTATCGATCCAAAAATGCCCGCAACTGCACATTTTCTTTAGGAATAATCAGATACAATAATTTAGAACCATCTAATGGCGGAATGGGAATTAAATTAAATATTGCCAAACCAATATTAATTAAAGCTACTAAACCAAATAAAATAGCGGCTTTTTCTAAACTATAGACATTAAAAATAATCCTTCCGAAAATAGAAAAAACACAGGCAAATATAAAATTAGACAACGGCCCTGCTAAAGCAATCTTTAGCTCATCTTTTTCTGATTTTAAATTATATGGATTATAAGGCACGGGCTTAGCATAACCAAACATCATTCCTGTTGACAAAAATATCATTGATAACGGCAATATGACAGTGCCAAAAAAATCAATGTGGGAAATTGGATTTAAAGTAAGCCGCCCGGCTCTTTTGGCAGTATCATCTCCTAACCATAATGCAACCACGCCATGAGCCACTTCATGGATAATTACAGAAGGGATTATAACTAAAAAATATACTAATATTTTAATAATCATAAAATAGCATTGAGTTTTTACAAAAAATGTGCTAACCTATACGCATTATGAACAAATGTCACATCTGCAACAAAACTCATATTACCGGCTATGATGTATCGCATTCTAAAACAAGAACCAAGCGGCTGATGCGCGCTAATTTACAAACACGCAAAATTAACGGTAAAAAAATCAAGGTCTGCACTCGCTGTATTAAATCTTCTTAACTTTCTTAACTAAGCCATTGATATAATTTTATCAGCTTTGATTTTAGCTTCTTGTTCCAAAAAAAACTTATTAACGCCCGGAATCAATTTTAACCACTCTTTGATCCATGCTATAATTTTGCTTACTTTAGTCTTGCCTTCAGCCACCATTCGTTCTATTCTGCGGGCGACCTCTTCGCCTTTGTTTTTGAATCGTTGTTTAATGCTGGGCTCCATCTGATTATAAATATCACCCAAACCGCCAGACAAAATATTTTCCACTTGCAACAAAAATTCGCTCTTTTGGGAAAGAGCTGCTTGCTGGCTATGGTCTGAAGCTTTAAGAACCCTTTGCGAGACGGTTGATGGAGTTTGATGCAATTTCTCCGCAAAATCCTCGGACTCTTGAATTTGTTCTTGACGGCGTTCTTTTTCTATGACTTGCCTAATAACCTCGCCTTCTGGCTCGCCTTTCATTTCCATGTCTTCAACCTCAATCTTTTTTAAGCTAACATCCTCTGATTTTTGTGGAATGCCTGGCATAACTTATATATACCATAAAATAATCTCTCAAGCAAGCTAAATTGATGTCAGCCATGTTTTATATTCCGGCAGTCTCCCATGAACCGCATCAAAATAAATCTCTTGCAGTCTTTTAGTGATTGGACCGATGCGGCCCGTGCCGATCTTGCGATTATCAATTTTAGAAAAATAGGCTACTTGGCAGGCAGTGCCAGTTAAAAATACCTCTTCGGCAATATAAAGCTCTGTCCTGCTAACATTGCGCTCAATAACTGAAATGCCCTCATTCTTAGCTATTTCCATAATACTTTGGCGGGTAACGCCTTCTAAAATATTAGCGCAAACCGGCGGCGTAATTAATTTACCGTCGCGAACAATAAAAATATTCTCTGCTGATCCCTCGCACACACTGCCATCTTGATTTAAAAATATTGCCTCATCAGCGCCTTGAGCCTCCGCGTCTGATCGCGCTAAAGAAGAATTGACATACAGGCCGCAGACCTTGCCGCGCGGAGGCGCCATTGCATCATCAATCCGGCGCCAAGAAGTTACTATACCCTTTAAACCTTTGCTTGTTGATAAATAATCGCCCAGCTCAATCATATACATAGCTAATACTGGCTCGCCTTTTTCAGGGCTAATCACCGGGGTTAGGAGCGGCGCTGATTGAAAAATAAAAGGCCTGATGTAAACATCGCCTTGCGGTTTATTTCTTCGCGCTAATTTTTTAACTATTTCAACTATCTCTAATACTTGATAAGGCATAGATTTGGCCGGCAGCATGCCTAAAATTTTAGCTGAATTAACAAGCCGCTCAAAATGTTCGCATGGCTTTAGAAGATAAATCCTTTTTTCTTGACTATTCCAATACCCGCGCACTCCGCCAAAAACGCCATTGCCGTACTGTAGAGCATTAGTCGCGAGCGGCACTCTTGACTGCTCCTCCGGGATTATTTTATTTTTTAAAAAAACATATTTCATATTTATAAAGCTTTTGTTATTAGATCCCCCATCTCCTGTGTTCCAACTACCTTTCTCGGCTTTAAATCCGGAGTTCCATAACCCTTGTTTATAACCTCTGCCACTGCTTTCTCTATTATATTTGCCGAATTCTCTAAGCCAAAAGAATGCCTTAACATCAGCGCCGCAGACAAAATCATCGCTACTGGATTTGCTATGTCTTTTCCTGTATATTTAGGCGCCGAGCCATGAGCCGGCTCGTACAGACCAAATGTTCCTGCCCCTAAACTGGCTGAAGGAATCATTCCTAAAGACTGCGCCCAAACAGCGGCCTCATCAGACAAAATATCGCCAAACATATTCTCTGTAACAATCACGTCAAACTGTTTTGGATCTTTTGCCAGCTGATAAGCCGCATTGTCAATAAACATATAATCCAAATGCACGTCATTATAATCATTCTTGATATTTTCGGCTATCTTGCGCCACAATTTTGACGTTTCCAGCACATTAGCCTTGTCAACCAATATAAGCCGTTTCTGCCGCTTCTGCGCCGTCAGAAATCCCACCCGCAAAATCCGCTCAATCTCTTCACTGCTATATCTCATTATATCCTCCGCTATAAAACCTTGTTTCATGTTATGTGTTTTATGTTTCATGATTTTATGCTTCCCAAAATAAATCCCTCCGATCAACTCCCGCACTATCACAAAATCAACTCTTGTTTTATGTTCTATGTTACATGTTTCATGATTCTTAATCGGCCGCAAATTAGCAAACAAATCAAAATGCTTGCGCAAGCCTAAAATCACGTTTTTTTCGGCATTTTGCCATTTAGGACTGTCTTGGGCATCTGCCGGCCCGCCTACGGCGCCAAATAAAATCGCATCCGAATTCTGGCATTCCTGCAAAGTCATTTTTGGCAAATGCTTGCCAAATTTATCCCATGCCGCGCCGCCAGCTAACAATTCTTTATATTCAAACTGACATTGATGGCTGTGTTCAACGGCTTTTAAAATTTTTAGCGCCTGATCCATTATCTCCGGACCAATGCCGTCGCCCGGGATAACTGCTATTTTGTATATTTGTTTTAAATGCTGATTATTAGGCATTAGAAATCCGCCTCTTCGGCGGACTGCCGATGAGGCAGTTAAAAATTAGAAATTCGATCTGCTATCCTCTCCAGCTCCTGGCGGCTAAAATAATCAATAATTATTTGACCCTTTTCCATAGAGCCTTTAATAGCCGCGCGCGTGCCGAATCTCTCCTCCAACCTTTCTTCCAAAGCCGCTAAATTGGCATCGCGAACCGGTACTTTGCGGCTATGACTTTTGACTTTAATATGTTTTAATTCTCGTTCTGTGATCCGCACTGTTAAATTATTCAAGGTAATCTTCTTCCATAAATTTAATTGGCCTTTTTGATCAGGTAAGCTCAAAATAACCTTGGCATGCCCCTCGGAAATCTCTTCCTTAATTAAAGATTCCTGTATTTCCTGCGGCAGACCAAGCAGTCTTAAAGTATTGGCGACCTGGGGACGCGATTTGCCAACCTTTTTGGCTAACTCTTTTTGGGTTAGAGAAAATTCATCTATCAACTTTCTGTAGCCATGAGCTAATTCTATTGAATTCAAATCCTCCCGCTGAATATTTTCTATCAAAGCCAATTCTAACTTTTCTAAATCGCCTGCCGACCGCACAATTGCCGGCACCTGATCTAATCCTAAATCCAAAGCCGCACGCAAGCGGCGCTCTCCGGAAATCAATTCATATTTATCATCTGATACAAGAGTAACTATTAGAGGATTGATGATGCCGTGAACTTTAATTGAAGCTGCTAATTCCGTTAATTTATCTTGTTCAAAATTATTCCTGGGCTGATAAGGATTTGCAGTAATTTGTTTAGAGCTAATAAATAAAACTTGCTCCTTGACTTGGTGCATGTTCGCCTGTTGATCATCTGATCTTGACTTTGCTTCGCCCGCCGAAGCGGCGTGTAAAATTTTATACTTGGCTTTATCAGGTATGAGTGAAGATAACCCTCGCCCCAAACCATATTTAATAGACATATAAAGTAAAAGCCTCACATTGACTCTTATATTAAAGTATGATATAATTATAGCGCAATTCAAAAGAAAGTGCAAAACAAAAACAAAACCGTTTTTAAAAATAAAATCTACAAATTTAACCGCTTTTCTGCCAAATTATTGGTAGATTTATTGATTATATCTTTTGCTTTTAAGGTGTTGATACTCGGTGCCTTATTTTTTATTCCAAAACACTCTGTTTCTGCTGAATTTAGCTCCATCAATGCTCAAACTCTAATTCAATTAACTAATAGCGAGCGGCAAAAACACAATTTGCCTATTTTAACACCTAATCAACTTCTAACTAAAGCTGCTTTTAATAAAGCTGAAGATATGCTGCAAAAAGACTATTTCGCTCACACCACCCCGGAAGGTAAGCCATTTTATCTTTGGATTCAAGAGGCTGATTATACTTATCGCAGCGCTGGAGAAAATTTAGCCATCTTTTTTGATGAAAATCAAAACATTGTGCAGGCGTGGATGAAAAGCCCTACTCACCGCCAAAATATTTTAGACCATCAATATCAAGAAATCGGCATAGCGGCTTTAACCGGTAAATTTAACCAAGAACAAACTACAACAATAGTAGTTCAAATATTTGGCGAGCCTTTAAAGTCATTAACTAAAACTAATAATCAGGGCTATACTTTAGGAACCAATACTGAGGAGCAGACAATTCTTTCTGATAATTCTTTGGTTTATCAATTAACTCGAATAAATAATTTCTTAAATATAGTTTTAACGACTATTACCCTTATTTTCTGTTTAGGATTGGTTGAAAGATTGTTATATCAAAGAGCATCCTGTCATTTCCAAAGGAATATCTATCCCTATTATTTTCAAAATCGTTGGCGCCACGTCAGCTAAAACACCTCGCGGCGTATAAGTGCTTAAATCCGGCACTATTTTTTTTTGTTCAACAAAATTCTTCCCAACTAAAATACATGGCACAGGATTAAAAGTATGCTCTTTGCTTATCTCGCCGCTTTGCAAATCAAATAAACTCTCCGCGTTGCCATGATCAGAAGTAACTAAAATTACTCCATTTAAAGATAAAATAACATCTGTTAACTGTTTAAGACTGTCATCTAAAATTTTAACGGCTAATTTAGTGGCAGGCAGATTGCCGGTATGGCCTACCATATCAGCATTAGCAAAGTTCACCACAACAAAATCATATTTGCCTGTACCAATTTCCCTAATCAAACGAGTGGTTATCTCCGGAGCCGACATTTCCGGAACTTCCGAATAATCTGACGCTTGAGGAGACGGCACTAGCATGCGATCTTCGCCCGGGAAAGCCTCTTCTGTACCGCCGTTTAAGAAAAAGGTAATATGGGCGTATTTTTCCGTTTCAGCTATATGCAGCTGCCGAACTTGCGCTTCACTTAAAACTTTAGCCAAAGGTTTTGTAATCTTTTCCAGAGGGAAAGCTATTTCTGCCGGCAAGCCTTTATCATATTCAGTCATGGTTACTACCAATAATTTGGAAAGATATTTTCCCCTGTCAAACTTATTAAAGTCTGGAAGCACTAAACTAGTGGCAAGCTGCCTCATTCTATCAGCGCGAAAATTAAAAAATATTACCGCGTCATTATCGCGAATAGGCGCTTGCGGACCTATTATAGTGGGAGGTATTTGTTCATCATAGATCTCCTGTTGATAATACGATTCTATCGCCTGTACCGCTTTATCCGCCCGCCTGTCCGCTTGACCGTAAACCATGGCCTGATAACCTTTAATAATTCTATCCCAGCGGTTATCTCTATCCATAGCCCAATACCTGCCGGCAATAGTAGCTATGCGAGCATTAACCTTAAATTGTTTAATTCTATGCTCTAAATCTTCTATATATCCTAAAGCGGTATTATAGCCCGCATCGCGGCCATCTAAAAAACAATGAATATATACTTCCGGCACTTGATGTTCCGCGCATAATTCCAACAAAGCATCTAAATGCTCTATGTGCGAATGCACTCCGCCGTCTGAAAGCAAGCCGGCTAAATGCAAAGCGCTTTTTTGTTTCTTGACTTTTTTAACAGCCAGCAAAAATTTTGGATTTTTAAAAAAAGAACCGTCGCTAACTGCCCGGGTTATGCGAGGCAAATCTTGATAAATAATTTTGCCGGCGCCTAAAGACAAATGACCCACTTCAGAATTGCCCATTTCTCCCCAGGGCAAGCCTACCGCGTCTCCAGCAGCTTGCAATGTCTGCACCCAATAATTTTGCAGTAAATAATCAAACGCCGGCGTATCAGCTTGGGTAATTGCGTTAGAGCGCGAATCCGGCGCCACGCCCCAGCCATCTAAAATTATAAGTAAAAAAGGAGTATTTTGCATAAGTTTCAAATTATCAACGATTCCCCTGTCATCTCTTTAGGCTTGCCAAGTTCAACTAAATCCAATAAAGTTGGGGCAACGTCAGCAAGCCTTCCTGCCGGCTTCTGACTATCCTGACCTTTAAGTTTAATTTTTTTGTCAGTGTAAATAATAAAAGGAACCGGATTGGTGGTATGCATGGTATTTACTGGATCTTTATCAATAGCCTCTAATTCCGGAGAATACATTACCTCGGCATTGCCATGATCCGCAACAATTATGGCTTGTCCTTTATAAGCTTTGATGCATTTTAATATTTTCCGCAG
>Ga0180007_10003769_pt1 | contig 16599 bp, 25 predicted proteins | sample MM_PC_MetaG_FD_121122 | JGI IMG/M metagenome (GOLD analysis project Ga0180007, IMG submission 121122) | Groundwater microbial communities from the Aspo Hard Rock Laboratory (HRL) deep subsurface site, Sweden - MM_PC_MetaG | ecosystem: Environmental > Aquatic > Deep subsurface > Groundwater... | reverse complement strand
TATTGTGGGTTTTGTTCATAGCCTCTGCTTCCTTCTTACTTAAAAGACCAAACTTAATTGAGAGGCTTGAAGCTTCCAATGTGAGTTCACGGATACTATTCGTTCCCTTTGCCTTTTTTGTTACAGGCACAATTTTTTGTGGCTTTATCTGCCTGTCACTAATGTTAGCTCACCTAGACTAAAGGATGGATAGAAAACGTTTTGGTGGTGGCACAGATGCGGTTGTAAAGAGTTTGGCTACAGAAATGGCAAGGCAAGGACATGATGTTACAGTATGGACTACGGACTACGAAGAGGAATATGAATACACACTTGGAGCTAAGATATTCCTCTATGCTACTATGCCCTTCTACCTGATAGTGTGTATACTGGTGTTAATATACTGTGCTTGGCATGGTTTTATTGGAGACATAAGGAAATGTATTTTGATGAAGCTAAGAAGATAATAGACCTGTTGGTTTGGATAGGTATAACCCTTATTATCCTTATCGTCGGGATTGTTATAGGAGTTTTATATGGGTAAAGCGATAGTCTTTTTAACGATAGCTGCGATAATAGCGGGATTTGTTTGTGTGGTTTCTAACGATATGAAGCCAGGACTGTTCACTATGCTTGGTTTCTTATTCATAGGAATAATACTACTCATTGTGGATGAGTTAAGGGGCTAATAAATCCTGGATAAGGCTTCTATCAGCTTACTAAATCCTACCGAACCACCACCTAGCCCTAATCCAATAATAGTATAAATCATCCACTTGTTCTTAATACTCCTGTCCCTATTCGTCTGGACAAGTTCGGTTATAATTTTCATATCCTTTTTAATCTCTGTAATATCACCCTCATAGCCATTAGCTCCATAGAGCTTTTCCTTTAGAGACCTTATTTCATTTAATACATCATCTGCCATTATCCAGTTCCTTTCATATTCTTCTTTCGAGTCGTAAAATGGTGGTTCCACATTATCCTCACTCCAGTCATAGTTCCCATTCTTCCCAATCTATATCCCATAAGTCAATCTCATCCCAGTCAACATCCGGCCAAAGAGCACGCAATAGAGCTTTGATTATCCTACCTGTTATGAAGTTTAACTCTTCCTGGTCAGTAAGGGTAGCTGTTTGATTTTTAATAGAAGCAGACAGACTGGCTAAACGCCCCCTTATCGGAGGTGTCAGGTCAGATACAATAAGCCGTCTAGTTTTCGGGTCTATTCGGTAAGTCATCTTAATCCTTCCTTCGCCTTAACCAGCCATTCCGTATAGGTAGGGAAGTGCCCGAATAGTTTAAAGACTATACCTATATCTACCTGTTTTAACCATGCTAAGTAATCTGATTGCTGATAACCTGCCCCTGCTGGTAGCTCTTCGGGAGTTACTGCACTTGGAGGTAATCTATCACTGATAGGTGAGACATAGGTAGTAGACATTCCTCCTAGAGATAGAACAGTTTGATATACACTTTGTCCACCTGTACCAGCCCAGAAAGTGCGCCGTATTCCAGAGACTCTATTTAAGGCATCGGCAGATTCAATGTAAGTACCTGGAATATCTGGGATACCTGATGTAAACTCTAAATTATCGCCATAAGCTCTTCCCTGAGTATTTGTTGCGTATGCTCGTGTGTAATAAGTAGTGCCATAAGTTAGTCCTGTAATATCTGATGAAAACTCTCCTACTGCCCCTGCGCCATTAGCTGTCGAGTTTGTTGTCGGATTAGCTGAAGTCCCCCAAGTATGCCCGTGATCAGTAACCAGCGAAGCTCCTATACTCAATATAGCTCCCCGGGCATCTGCGGTTGTATATGTCATGGAAAAAAGAGGGTTTGTTATTACTGTAGGAGCACCTACTATCTTAGTAGTAAAAGAAACCTCCGTTCCATAGGCTGTGCCTGTTGAATTTGTGGCATAGGCTTTTAGGTAATAAGTCGTGTTAGAAAGTAAGTCCGAAATAGCTGAGGTATAAGCCTTCATTAAGGATGTAGACCCTTCTGAGGTATGGTCATCAGTGGCAATATCCTGTCCGCCTGATGATGTTTTCCAGACAACTCCATATTGAGTTATCAAACTACCACCATTATTAACTAAGGTGAGATTGCCAGTGGCTGTACTATCGCCTATGCCAGTTACTAATTGGGTAGTGACGATTGCAAGCGATGCTGAAGTTGTCAGTTCCACTTCATTACCATAGAAATACAAGCCTGTGGTAGTCTTAACATAGGCTTTAACATAGTAGAGAGTATTAGTCAGTAGAGGAGTAATTGCTGAGGTAAAATCACCTGTAGCCGCACTGATTGTTGTATAGCTGCTGTCATCTATAGTTGGTGCAGGGTGAGTTGCCCAGACATGCCCATGCTCCTCAAGCGTATAATCACCTGCTGAAGCGATATTGCCGTTACCTACAGCACTTGAACTCGTAACACTGGTGCAAGCTCCAGTAGTGAAAGTAGGACTGGTATTAGCTAAGGTGAAAAAGTCCACCTTATCTCCATAGTTTGTGCCGTTAGGACTTGTGATATAGGCTCTAACGTAATATTTAGTATTAGGTGTAAGTCCAGTTAAATCAGAAGTAAATGCTCCTGCCGAAGGTGTTCCTTTTTCTGTTTTGGTAGCAGTATCATCCGTAAGGTTTGGTCTACTTGGTTCATCCACTATAGTCCAGACATGTCCATGCTGGGTAGCGTAAGGTGCTCCTATGCTCACTACTGTTCCATTACCCGTAGCTGTTGTTTGGACTATTGAAGAAACCGCTTCGGTAGTTACAATGGAATCATTAGAAAGTATCCCCCAATCCTCAAAAAGGAAGTCGCTGGCAGGGGAATATCCTTGCCAACTTGCTCCTGTATCATCACTATAGAAAGCTGAACCACCTGTATACGTGGGTGAGGTATTATCTCTAACACAAGCACCATAAGCAACCGAGATATTGTCGGTACTTAACAGTACTATGTAATATATGGTACTAGCATCCAGTAATACACCAGCAGCAAAGGTAATCTCTGTCAATACAGCACTACCTATTCCAGAAGGAAGGGTAGCTGTTGATAAAGTTCCTGAGCACAAAGCAGAACCCGTTAATGAACTCCTGATTTCGACAGTAATTGTACCTGTAGGTGAGTTCACCTTGTACATCATGAGTTTGACACTGGTAATAACATGAGCAGTAGTAGGTGTAAAAGATTGAGCTAGCCAAGAGGTAATTCCAATAGCATCACCCTGGTCGTGGCTGCCATCATAATACTCATATTTAGTAGCCAATTACACCACTCCCCTTGTGTCCAGAATACTAATGCGGTCATAAAGTTCTACTCTAGCATCCATCGGAATTATTATCCTTTTGCCTAACATCTCGTCTTTTTTCTGTCTCCCAAGTGTATCTGCTCTAGCATCGGCTTGTTCCTGAGTATCAAGTCCTTCCTCACTTATTGATAGGGTTCTTGGCATAAACTCCCCAACATATACCTTTGAAGTCCAATGGTCGGGGTCATACCAGTTACCGACAACAAGTTCAGGGTCAGTCCCAAATACCTCGATATGGTTGTATGGTACATTTAGCCTTTCGCTAGTTGCCTCATAGAAGGGATGCCCTAAAGCACTACTGGAATAGTATGCCTCATCAGGAGTATCACTTGCCTGTGGATAGACAATCTTAAAAGCCAAACCCGCTCTTGGTACGAGAATACACTTCGTTAATTCCATTAGGCTTGAAATCACTTCACCATAGGTCTGAAATCTACCTGGTGTCTCAGCGTTAATTGTGCGCTTTAACGGCCAGTCGGTAGGAAAAGGAATATCAGTATTGATATGCCCATCATCCTGAGTGCCCAAAGCATCAAGCGTAAAGGTTAGTAACGTCTGGGCAGATAGGGCAGTTTCAATAAGATATTCAAGGCAATCATAGATAGTTTTGTTGGTTAGTGCAGGGATAATATAGTCTGTACCCTCAGTATCCTCCGGGTCGTGTAGTTCATATCTAAAATAAGGTGAGTCGCCAAGTCGGACTTCTTGTTTATTAAGTACGGAAGTCCATACACCTCCCATTTTAAAGAGGGTATATAGTTCCTTTCCAGCATCTTTCTGTCCACCTGAAACAGTAAGTTGTTCCTCTACCCACAGTCTAGGAGCTACTGCACCACCAGCCCACTGGACACCAGAAGGGGTATTAAGACCCCACCCTAAATCTACATAGTATCCTGTTATATCATCGGGAACATTCCTATCATAATTGGAGAGTAGTATTACCCCGGAATCGCTTTCTCTCTCCTCTATTTGTTCAGTGTGTATAAGGCGATTAGTATTTAAAGTCGGGTTAAAAGAATAGTCATGTGTTGTTGCGCCACCTTTAGAAGTGAGGATACATCTAACGGCAGGCTGATAACCACCTGTAGGGTAGCCAATGACTTGTGCGGTTAATAAGTCAGCATTTAAAGTCCTAGCCATATCAGTCCCTTGGGTATCTTACTGAGCTAGGATACCCTCCATAAGCCCTGAGTTCTGCTTCTACCTGGGCTAGTTCCCTTCTACCCCATTCCTCATATCTTAATCCGCTCTGAGATACCTGTAAGCGTGTAGCTACTAATCGTAGACTAGTTATGCCCTCATTTGCTTTCTCACTAGCTGCTCTTAATTGAATACCAGCAGCATTGAAGTAACCGGTTGCATTAGCTAGGTTGGCTTGAGCTTCTTGTGCTTTCGCCCCTGCTGCCTGTAATTCCAAACCACCAGCCCTATAGTAACCTATTGCTTGATTAAGGTAGGCTGCTGCTTTCTGAAGGTACGCTTGCCCATTCATCATTCGCCCTTGAGCAGTACCGAGGTCGGCTGATGCTTGCCCCATATACTCCGCAGACCCACCGCCTATTGGTATGGTATTGATAAGGGAATTACCTGATACCAGAGCAGCTATCGCTAGAGCTACCTCCTCATCAATTAAAGCTAACTGGGTTTCCGCTGCTGTAGTGATTGCCGTATCACCCAAAACTATTTCAGCCCTACCCTTTGAAGCTGCAGCGCAGTCAGCCGTACCAGCAGCCAGATTAATCAGTGCTGCAATAGCAGTAACCGCTGTAACTCCTAGTGCTGCTGCTTTTCTACCTTCAACGACATCTGCGGTATCACCTGTAATCGCTTTAGTAATCAGTGCTGCAATTTCACCAGTAGCCGTAGCTGCATTGGTTATCGTATTTATCGCTGCATTTACTTGAGAATAAGACTTAGTAGACTTTGAGATAGCAGCCTTAGCTGCCAGCCACCTTGCCAGATAAGCCTCTAAAGCCATATCTAAAGTCGTACTTAAAGATAGAGTTACAACTGCATCCGCCAATGCAGCAGCCGTTAGTGGCGGCCAGATACTCACAGTCGCTGTAGTAGCGATAGTCGCATCGTCAATCACATGGTAAACTGTATCATCACCAGTAATCATAAGTGTGGTACATTCATTAACTGTGCCAGTACCTATACTTTTTAAGACAACAGATACTGCTCCAGCAGCAGCATTAGCGTTGAGTGCTCCAACAAGAGTAGATGTCCCTACTGCACTTTGTAGTAAGTGAACCTTATTCCAGAAGAAGTAAATGCTGGCAGAAGCCGCTGGAGCGTTTTTAGTTTCAACTGTCACCACGCTATCGAATGGTTTACTAACTCCACGGAACTTCCTGGGGTCTTGGTCTACAGGGCTTTCTGCCTTTAATATACCTAATAGCCTCCACTTATCACCAGTTGTAAGAGTAAGTTCCCTGGTAGTAGTAGCACTACTTGTCTTTGTTGTTTTAATTTGCCAGGGCTGAAATTGAGAAATCCTGGTTAAAGCAGAAGGCATCAGTGCATCAAATTCAGCAGTAGCAAAGACAGTATTGGCTCCTGGCGAGCATGTGTCTATCCCAGCATCCTGAACTAAAGCCTCACAGTCGTCTAAAATCTCTGCATAGGTTTTCATAAGCCCCCCTCTTCAGGTTCGTTCCATAAACTTTCGCTAACGTCCATAAGGTCTCCAACCTCCGTTATCTTCAAGCCACCAACTAATACTTTTTCTATAGTTTGGAGAATGTTCTATTTTAATGACTGCTCCTCTTACTAATACCTTTGCTACTTCGGCAATCCGCTTGTTGTCTTCGTACTTAAGATACTCTTCTTGTTTTAACAGTAGCCATTTGGCATTAGGGTGAAGGACATTCTCCAGTGTGGGTTCAGGATACTTCTTTATTGAACTAGCAATCTCTATCAAGGCAAGTACCAATCTAATCCATGAAGTACCCCTATGAATTAACCGAACAGCTTTAACAATAGGTTCATTCACCTTCTTGATATAGTATTCCCTATCGTCATTATTTATCTGGAGCCTTATGTATGGCAACATCTATATCTCCACTTTTTTAATAGTGGTACAGGGTAAACCTAGTCTGTGTCCACACCTCTCAAGCCAGATGTAGCCTACTTCCTCATTATCTGCACCTTCGTTTATCCTAACAGCATACTTGTAGAGTCTAGTAAGGACTTCTTGTAGCTCATCAGCATATACCTTAGCTTCAGGTGGGAAGGTCATGTCAATTCTTAATCTATAGTCTCTTAAATCATCTGGCATCTTCTTTCTCCTTCTTATAGGAATCACATACCCAAACATAATGGGCTATTTCACAGGTATTCTTGAGTTTACAGGTTAGACATTTGTGCATTAGCTTTGGTATCTCCATTTGGTTGCTTGGTAATTACGCATAGTATCAACTGGAACTATATTATGAAGCAACACATCACCCATTATCCCGTCAAAGTAACTTGTCTCTTGACCAAGAACTAAGGCTGTAGCATTAAAGGCTGTTCCTGTTGTTACTCTCACATGATTCCATGCTGATTGAGTAATAGCAGCAGCGGCAACCCCATTAACATAAATTGTTGGGCTAGTCCATCCAGTAGCGGTAATGTCTCCGCTGCCATCCATTTCTATGCTGTGAGTTCCAGCATCAAAGTCCATGATACTGCGGGTAGTATTGTCGTTAGGGTATATCCAGAAAGTTGCTGACTTAACACCAGTTATAGTTCCGCCAACAATCACCTTGCTACTTGTTCCATTATATATTCTGCCATACTTACCCCAAGTAGCATCTTGGCAGGTCATCAAGTGCCTGTTATTGTCCATTGAGTAGAACTGGTTATCTGTTATCCAAGTAGCATTGTTGTTAGTCATTGTTAAAGCACCTACATCATCTACTGGATTGCCTGTGCCTTCTGTTGTTGGAAGGTTGAATACCAGTCCTGTAGTGTCTGAGGCTGCTTGGTGTCTACCTCTGCTGTGGTTTACCTGTGCTTCTGGTTGTAGCATTGGGCGGGAGTAAATACGAATGTAGCCTATTGAGCCAGTAAAGTATGCTACTAATGGAGTTGAATCTTTTTTAACTCCAATGCAGATATTATCTCTTAAAGTAGTATCTGCAAACCAGTCTCCCTCGTTAGTTCCTGATGTCTTGACCTCATTAACCCCATCAAGGATAACTGAATAAGAACTACCATTAGAGGAAAGGACTGCGTGATGCCACTTACCATCAGAAACCTTAGTTGTAAACACTACCGTATCTTGTGTATCACCCTTTCTCTGAACTGCCATTAACTCACCTGTTGTGGCATTCACAGAGAATCTAAGAAAGTAAGCTCCTGAACTTTCATCTGATGAGGAGAATAAATCCTGAGTTGCAGCAGTATATGAAGTTCTAAACTCAGCCTCAATAGCACCTTGACTATCCCCACTCCTGAAGTTAGCTGTAGCATTGGATAGGTAGTCATCCCCATCATAGCTCAGGGCAGGAAAAGGCTGGTCTCCAAAAGGTGGATACCACAATGGAGAATAGAACACCAGCGATGGGTCATTCCTGTCAATAGGTAATAGTCTGGCATTAGCTGCCACTCTTAAAGCAGGACTTGTTGCTATAGTCATTAGTCCCTCACAGTCTTTACCCGTTCTATTTTGAACTTGAAGTCTAACCTCTCGCCAGCCGTAAAGGTGGTAGCATCCAAAGTAATCATATTCAGGTATAGGTCTCTGCTTCCAGGCTCACAGGTAAAGGCAAATGGTAAACCACCAACTGTACTTGGAGTGGCTACCGTGTACGAAGCATCTCCCCTGCTAAGTAAGGCTGGCAGTGCTATCTCATCCTCAAAGAACTCTTCATCTGCCTCATTAGGGTTTGCAGCACCAGCATTATCAACCATAGTAGCGGTAGGTTCTCTGGTATATACCTGCGATGCTATTCTGAATGTTTGGGATTCTACCTGCGTGTGAGCTTGTACTTTGGTGATATATCCTGAGCCACCAGGTTCACCAGCAGCATTTGGTATTACCCATGAATGCGAAAGGGAATCATTGAGTATATCCCCTGCAGAATGAGCACTTCCTGAAGCTACCAAGTTCTTGTGTATTTTTATGCTTACTATACTAGCAGGGAATAGTCTTTCCCTAATTAACCTGAGTAATTCTTTCCACATGTTCTTTCTCCTTACCTAGATTCATCATAAGTTCTATTCTTGCTAGAGCCACCTTCTCAATATCCTCTGGATTATCCCAATGTGTGGTAGGACAATCTACCCAAGGTGCCTCGTATTTACCCATCAGTATTAGTTTGTGTAATCTGAATAGGAACCAGTTTATCCTCTCTGCGTACCAGTCGTCTGCCTCATATTTACCTATAAATACTCTTTTGAAGGCGGCAATTAGAGGTTGTCTAGCAGTGTTGTAGGTTTCAAACTCATCAAACAAGTCTATGTAGATGTGACTATTTGGTTTATTTACATCAGCATGAGTTGGTATAGGGTACTTACTTCCGAGCTTTGTGATTTTCCACATCAATGGTGCTTGAACCATATCAATGAAAAACTTTCTTCTCTTTGTTAATATATCCTGTTTTAACCCTGACCACATTTTACTACCTCTTTCAGGAGGCAGGGAGATTGAACCCCCCACCTCCTATGCTAGACTTAGCCAAGGTCTATTTGTTCTTCGTACCAATGGAAGCCAACAACGAAGGTCTGAACAGCATCAGAAGAAACCACAGCTATTGAAAGACTGCCCAATGGAGGAATTATTATCCTACCCTGCACTTCTGCTATTGCTACTGCTCCAGGTTCATTAGCAGCAGTAGCCCCACTAACAGAATTACTCCAAGGGAACCAGCCATCATCGGCTACGGCAGTTGCAAGGGCTAGGTTGGCATTACCAGCGTAACCAGACTTACCTCGAGTACTATTCTTGGTAGTGATGGTATCAGCGATGTCAATGTCAGTACCTACTGGATGGACACAAAGCCAGATGGCAAAGTGACTAGCATCACTTGTTGATACTAACTGGTGTGCAAATGCCCTCTCTATGAGGTAGGACATGCTTCCACCACTCTCACCATTGTAGAGGGTAGCTAACGGGGCAGTGGTTGGTCTGGCAACTTGGCCTACACCAGCCGTTGTAGTCATAGCTTGATAACCACGTCCCATTGAGGTTATTACAGCCCCTATTGGCATATACGAGGATACATGGGTGTCGCCGCCAACCCCACCTTTGGTCTCGACTTCTTCTGAAGAGCCACCTCTTCGCTTGAACTTCATTAAGTTAGGAATAGTCATTTTTATCTCCTTTTAATATTTTATTTTGCTACTATCTATTGTCTACCAATAAGTCTTCACACTTTTATCTTGTCACCTCCTCACCCAGCGTTAGCTCCAATATTCGGGCAATACGCCTGAGTTCCAAATTTGTTTCCTCAAGCGAATTATATAAATCGGTTAAGTCGGTGAACCCAGTACCGCTTGCTAAAGTTACCTTAATAGCATTAGCAATATCATCAATAAAGGAATCACCATCAGGAGTAGCCCCACCACTCATTAAGTCCTTAACTACCCAAGTCTCCTCATCAGGAAGAAGAATATATTGTACGATAGTCTCAGTAGTTGCATTGTATTCGAGTAATGTGGAGCCAGGTAGAGTGCCGTGAGTAAGTGTGGTTGGTTTAGTGTCTGTGCTAAGACAGATATACCTGTAGACTTGGTGTTCTAGTTGTTTTAGTGCCATAATAAACCTCCTTTTTTCGGTTTACGGCTTTATTCTTTTATTAAGATACGCCGATTGCAGCGTTCATTTGTGAACCCATAGATTCAAGTTGATTTCTCTTTTCACCAGACATAGGTATCATAATCATGGCGATTACTTCCCCATCTGCTGTGAGTTTGAAAGAACCTCCCCCTTTTATCTCTGGTACTTTCATTAACTTAAACTCTGATATGCTAATTTCCTTCAACAAATACCTCCCTCATTCTTTCTCGTTTTACGACTAGCTTTTTTAAGTTGCAATTTGCACAAAGTGTTTGATAGCCTTTGGGATAACCTTGCATCTTAAGCCATCTATGGAATGAAACGCCTCCTTTACCTATTTCCCTTCTATGTTTGCTACCGCCCCCATTTGTATGGTCAATAGTCAAAACATCCATATCAGTCATTCCACAATGGATACAAACAGGAGGATTGGAAATAGAATAATGAGCTAGGACTTCTTGCTTCATTTTTTTATCACTTAACCTTCTGATTACCTGAACTTTTGCCTTGTGCTCCTGAGTATGGTTTTTAGCATAAGCTAGTTTTTGTTCACGATGCTCCCAATAATATCTTCTGGCTTTTACCCTTTCTTGCTCACAATGTTTCAAATAATACTGATGGTTTTTCTCTTTTACTGTAAGCATTATTTTTTCTTCCCCCATATTCTGTCCCATTTTTCCGTCTCCAGCCTGTCCCATTCTTCTATGCTCACCCCCCTTGGTCTAGGTCTGGTAAGCCAGAACTCTCGACTGCCATTAGTACCCCTGCTTATTGTCCCCTTTATATGGAGGTCGGGAACATACGGCAGGTCATTATCTTCAGTTGCATATTCTGTTGACATAGTTACTCCACTAAATTCAGAACTCTCGGCCAGTCCTTATTACTTAATGCTTCTTGGAGAGCCCTATAGCGAATGACTTCTGGTTCTTGCTCGTCTTTTTCACTGAGTATCCATTGTGTCTCAGGCGGCTTACCTGTGAATATCCAGTCGGACTCCTTCCATTGCTTAAAAGCATAGTCAAATCGTCTGCCCATGTGCCCATCAAAACCATATTTGATTGTTATTAGGATAAGAAAGGCATCGTATATCCATATCATTAAGTTAAACATTGCGTGATACACCAAAGGACGAGAACCTTTCGGGTCATCGTGTGCAAGGAAGTCATCTCGTATATCAACCATTACGTGCTGATTGTGCATATTGACATTAGCGTGAGTTGGTGTAGGCAACTTATGTATCCGCCTTACTACACGGACTAGATTGATAATTGCCCATACATTTTTTACCAAGCTATTGTTTTCGTACAGAGTAGTGAAACTCTTTACAATGACATCCTGAATACCATACATAAGTTTGTCTTGCACTTCTTTGGTTGTATATAAACTGGCTATGGGCATTCTCAAACTCCCCTTAAGTGGGGTAGACTTTTACACCTACCCCACTTAGCTTTATGAGTAGTAACGATAACCGAAGATGAATACCTGCACTGTTGCCTCAGTAGTCATATCCGTATCGCAGTCTATATAGATTGACTTGGTAGCGTCAGTATAGACTTTCCACTTGCCAGCGTGTGTAGAAGTAGCAGCAGCACCGCCTGTGGCATTGAGATAATCACCACGTTCGGTTATGGCATCACCAAAGATAGTACCTACAGTTCCACCGCAGAAGAGACCAGCTAATATAAAGCCGTTGTCATCATCATTATCACCAACGATGACACTGCCTCCTGCGCCGGCACCTGCAACCCCAATCCGCATGAGGACCATCGTAATTGCAGTCCCGGCGGGAATCTTCCAAACCTCTACTGCTGTAGTGCCGTCGGTATCTACCTCAAACATCTCAGCAAAAGGGTAAATAGTTTTATTGGGAGTAGTCATTTTATTTCCTCCTTATTTTATTTCGTCTTAGGCGGCAACGACTCCGTCAACGTCAATTCCAGTAACCTTTGAACAAGTGATGATTTTCTGAAGCATGATTGACGTATACCACTTGATGCGTGTCCTGTCAGCATCCTTTGTCTCAAGGTTTCCGATTGGTTCAACCTGTGGCATACTGCTCTGAACGCCACAACAAGCTACAGGGTCGAACTTGAGAACGAAGATACTGGTTGCTCCGTCATCATCATCACCATCATCATCAGCATAGTTGTGACCATAGACAGCCGTGCCCGACTCATCAGTTCCATATTGCAGGTCTGCAGACTCGTTATCCCTGATTTCGTCAGAGACCGCCACATCAACCTCGAAGAGCGTTTGGATACGACCATTAGCCATTTCCCTGTAGTTAAGCCCACCAAGGCCGTGCAGGTATTTATTTATAGACCTGCGCATCTGCTTGGACATAACAATCAGGTCTGCCCCATCTTTGCAGAGGTCTACAGCTTTCTCTAGTCTCTCCATCTTCAGAAGTATAGATGTGCCAGATGACGTAGCTGTTGCCACAACATTGTTATATGGCGATGTTGAGCTACGGAGTAGATAGTGCATACCATCGAACACTTTAGCGTTGCCGGTAATATAGCCATACCAGAAAGTCGTGCTCCATTTTCTCTTCAGAGCCTTTATCTTGGCGTCTATTTGCTCCTGCTTCACATCTTGCAGGTTTGAACGGGTTGCCTTTATGAAATTATCCACATCAGCATCACCGCCCATAATCTTTAGAACGGCGGTAGTCTGGTCAATTACAGAAGTTGACTCGACCCATGTATCACCTACAGCATAGAAAGACACACCAGACATGGTGGTTTCTACATTATAGGTAAGACCATTGCCCTCTATGTTTTTCCACTGTATTCTCTCCAGAATAGGGTCTTTATAAACCAGCTTCTCAATAACCCCAACCTGGAGAATATCATTCGAGTATTTAGCTCCTTCTACTAATGTTAAAGCCATTTTCCATTCTCCTTGTTTTTATTTTCTTCTGGGATGAGATAAAGCATATCTCACCTTTTCATCTGGCGATAATCCCCGCCAGTTAGTCCCTCCCCCACTCGTCACACCTGAATCATCTACCAGGTCAGGTTCTTCATCTTTCCTTGTTAAGAAAGTCTCAGCTATTGCTTCAGCACCTTCCTTTGTTTTGATGCCCGCCTTCTTACAGGCTGTATTGAGTTTGGTGAAATTAGCGGTTACATCCCCATCGTATTCGTCAACCAGTTGTGCTAACTCACTATCAAACTTAAATGTCTGTGCTTCGGCTACTGTTTCTGCCCACTCTAACCTTTCAGATTCGGCAGTTTTCCTCAGTTCGGCAATAGCGTCTCTTTCATCCTTAGCTTCCTGCCTAACCCTATCCCTCTCAGTTCTCAAGTCCTTCTTGATTTTCTGAATATCAATCTGGTCAGCATCTTCACCTATAGCCTGCTCTAAGTCTGCCTCAAGGTCTGCTATACGCACCTTTGTTTCCTCAAGGGTAGTAGTGGCTTCCTTAGCCTCTTTCATGGCTTGTTCTGACTGAGACTTGAAGGTGTCACGTTCTTTGAGGATAGGTTCTAGTTCAGCCTTATGCCTTCGCCCTTGTTCAGCAAGTGCATCTGAGATAGCCTTCTTGACTTCCGGTGTAAGTTCTGGGGTTTTTGAAGTACTCTCTTTTTTGCCAGTAGAAGTCTGGTCAGTTTCCTGAGCAGAGTCCTTGATAGCTTCCGTGATTTCGTCCATGATTTATTTCTCCTCCTATTTTTTGATAATAAAAAAGCCGCCTTCACGGCGACTTGCGCACAGTAAAGACGGCTACTAATCGAGCACTAACTTATTCTTTTGTTAATGTACTAATTAACCTTTAACATAATCTACACTAAATGTCAAGTTTTTAAGTGGTAGTTCATTAGTATCATCTACCTGATACTTATGGCACTTTGGACAATACCACTCAAAAAAACCTATGAGCTTTAACCCATGCTTATGCCCACAGTATTTACACCTGAGATTGCCGTTAGCATCTATCATTACTTCGTAGTTTTTATTTCTCCCGCATGAGACTTTCCAGCCTTATCATAACAAATCCGCATATATTTCCCACCTTTAAGAGTAATGGTTCTAACACGACCTTTTTCAGCTACACATTTGTCAAACGCCTGCGGTGACATAGTTAAGCCTCCTTATGGTGCACTTGGCGCTCTTACTCTCATTCCTGTTGATATACTTGGTCTCTTAAACTTGGGATAAGTTACTTTAGCCCTTCGTGGTCTTACCGCACTAATACCACTAACCACTGGTGTTATTCTAGCCCTGGCTGTCCTGCTAATGACTTTCTTAGCTGGTGCAGATAGTGGACTCATATCTTTTTCGTCTATAAGCCACTGGTTTAATTCAAGATTAGCTCTTCTAAAGTCGGTTCTCCACTTACCATAGGCTGCTTCTAGATGAGATTTACGATAAAAACCCTTAGCTGTATCTGTCTTTAACTTCTGGTAAGCCTCCCACTCAGTACGATACTTCTCAGGTAACTTGCCCGCATCTACCTGTGCTTGTGTCATAGAAAGATAAGAACCACTAGGCAAGTCGTAGTAGGCATAATAGGATTCCCACAGTTCACGATTGGATGGTATGCGTTCCTTACCCTTATCGGTAAGTTGAAATGCTGGAATCATATCAAGAGGAATGTTATACTTCTCAGCTTGTGCTACCAAAGCATTAGCCGTTTTCAGGTCGGGTATAGTTTTTAAGTTATCATCTCCCCAGAATAGACGATTAACAAGGAAGTCATTATTATCCTTGATGTATTGTTCCTGCTCTTTATCACTGAGGTTACTATACTCAGCCCTTTGTGTTATGAACTCGGTATAATTAGTGGCAATGGGTTCTAACTTAGCTATATCTTCTTCTGATAGATATCTTATAGCATCTCCAATGTCCCTTCGTAGGGAAGTAATATCATAAAGGTAATCACCTGCTTTGATTTCAGCTATCTTAGCAGACGATAATTTATTATCTGCTGCTGTTTTCAACTTGGCATCAAGTTCATCTTGGTCAAATAAACCAAGTTTATCTATCGCCTTTTCAATAACCTGTTTTTTTACATTGATAGCCCTAACATTAAAGCCAGTCGCCTGAAGGGTTAAGCCACCTATGCCTATCGTCTCTTCACCCTTCTGTATAATCTCTTCCCCTTCTGGAAGATACTTCCTACCTGCTTCTACTGCTAACCCACCTATACCTATTGGAAGAAATAAATCCTGTGCCAACTGTGCTGTTCGTGATACCACACCACCAGGTCCTACATCATCTATCCTATCACCGAAGAAGTTAGTTCCACTTGCCTGATTGATTACTGCTCTCACGGGAACACTCTGTCTTGCCTGAATAAAGAAGGTTGGGTCTAATACCCTAAATGCCGTATCCATCTGCCCTACTATATCCAGTGTGAGTTCCTCTCCGCCTTTTCCCTTAAATGGTAATGTGGGTGCAGCAAACTGAGTATTGTAACCAAATGGTAGTGGCCCCCACTTATTCTTAGAAATAGGGACATACCTCTCCTTTGGTAGAGGTTTTCCATTAGAAGCAAAATGTATAATACTAGCAGTAACAATAAGGAATATATAGACTCCAATCCAGTGTTGTCTCCAGAACTTAGCATTTGGGCCACGAACCGCACCAGTAGCCTGTCTTAGTAGTCCCTCTGCCTCACCAGTAGAGAAGAACGCCCTTCTTAATGTCTCTCTGACTACCCTGTTTTGAAAAACACTCTGAGAAGCTGGAATAGTAGAGTATTTGATATTAGCGACACGGGCTATCATCCCGTTAATCTGGGCATCACTTAGTTCGGGATGCTGATTTGTAATTATTGAGGCTATATTATTTTGTATGTCTGAGATAATAGCTGCTGGATAGACACCATCAAACAAACCTCGCCTCATAGCACTTTCAATTCCTGCTATTTTTCCAGCTATATTCTTGATTCCACCTACAACTCCAGTCTCTTTTGCCAACTGACTTACCATCTTATCCATATCTGCTGGGAAGATAGTTACATCTCTTGTGGATAGTCCAGCCTCACTAATACCTTTCAGGTTTATACCAGGTCTACCCTTAATAAGTGGAGTAGTATCATCTAACTGCTTCGCAAGTGATTGCCGTGTCGCAGGATTAAAGTTGGCTTGCAAGATTTTGAATACCGACTGTGGATATTTCAATGGAGCTTTTATTGCTTCTATTGGCTGCCCTCTCATTACGGCATCCACGAATCTAGTCCAACTTCCTGCCCCTGAACGAGTTAAGAAATCTATCTGCTGAAAGAATGTACCGATTAACTTAGCCCTTTTAGGGACAAAAGTCAGCCAATCAATAATTGCCAGTGGGTCAATAGTCTTTCCTCCAATAATAAACTTACCTATATTTGGTCTTTTACCATAGATATTCTCTAGTGTATTGGCTATTTTATCGGGTACAATGAACCTGCGTGTGAACATAACAGTTGGTTCGTCTGTAACAGGATTAACAGTAGCAAACGGTTTCCCCTCAAAAGCAGTACCAACCTCTGGGACTCTCCATCCTTGCGGTATTGAGCCCCCAAGATGCGGTTGGATAAACTCATCACCCATAC
>Ga0180007_10003768_pt1 | contig 16609 bp, 24 predicted proteins | sample MM_PC_MetaG_FD_121122 | JGI IMG/M metagenome (GOLD analysis project Ga0180007, IMG submission 121122) | Groundwater microbial communities from the Aspo Hard Rock Laboratory (HRL) deep subsurface site, Sweden - MM_PC_MetaG | ecosystem: Environmental > Aquatic > Deep subsurface > Groundwater... | reverse complement strand
TAAATAATCTTTCTCTGTATCCTCTTGATTCTTGATGCCACCTTGTGTCTGGAAAGGGGTCCCCCAAGGCCACTGAGGGTAAAGACATTGCCATTTCAATCATTGATCCAATCATTAAAGTTGGAGATATCAACATTATTTAAAGATTTAGTAATCAGGCTTTTTTTCTTTTTTCTATTTTTTTATGTTTTTCTGTAAGATTTTTCACATAATCAGCATGGGCTGTTCTGTCTATGACTTTTTCTATCTTCCAGAGATTCTTGTCTTTTAGTTTTTCTACTTTTATTCTGCCTATTGATTTTCTATGCAGTTCCTCTGAAATTAAAACCTCTGATGTTGACTGCTCTGAAATTCTTTTTGCAGAGGAGATTATGTTATTGAGGGACATAAACTTGAACTTTCCTTCTTTTGATTCTACAATTAGAGTTCCAGAATTTACACCGATTCCGTATTTTATTTTTACAGGATGTCTTCTATTGTGAGAATTCAAAATTCTTTCTATGCTTCGTGCAGTCAGTATTGCCTTGAGGGAGTTATCCTTTTGTTTGGTTAAGACAGGGGCAAATATCATTATTCTGTAATCACTGTCGGAGTAAATTTTTGCTCCAGCCTCTTTTGCCTTCCACAAAGCAGAGTCAATTGATTTTGTTGCTTCTGAGTTTTTGTTTAAGTCAAGGATGTTTTTAAGCTTCAGAGAAACAATTGCAGATTCTTGTTTTTCACCTTTATCAATCATGCTTGAATCTTGTTTCGTGTCTTTCTGAGCACCTGCGATTGTTTGGTCCATTTTCTTAAGAGGTGAATGTGAGGTTCCTAACAATGCTCTCTTTCTTGAAATTCTTTTGTAGATGTAAACTACTATCAACGCGATTATCAATATGAGAATTAGGCCAATAAGAATTACAAAACTGTTCCCAAATAAACTGCTTCCAATATCCTGCACAGAAATTGCCTTGCCTGTTAAAAAAGTTGTACCCAGGTCTTGTTTTTGTGATCCTTCCCCTACTTCTACCTTGTATTCTCCATCAGGGGCAAGTAACTTGAATTTTTTAGATTCTTCAACAGCTAAATCCCCTATGTCTTTGATTTCATTGATTCCTCCAATAGAAATTTCTACTGGCCCGTTATAGGGGATGTTTCCTATGTTTTCCACAATCAATGTGTTGTTTTCCAGAGTAAAGGAAAGGTCCATTAGTTCTTCAACAAGAAATTCTTTTTTTGTTTCTAAGTCATCTATTCTGGCTTCTATTCCCCAATAGCCTGGAGGAGAGTTATATTCCAAATGGACTGTGTTTGTTTCTCCTGCCTTGACTATCTTTCTTTCTAACACCTCTCCATTTGGTTTGTAGACTGTGATGGAAACATCTGCTTCTGCGCGTTCTCTTGCTTGATCGTAGAGTAGGACATTATAAGTTAATTCTTCTTTTGGAGAAACTGATTGGTCGTTTAAGGCTATATCTATTTCTTTAATTATTTGTTTTATTCTGATTATGCTAGTTGCTTCTCCTTCGTTCAGCACTTCTTCAAATGCATCTTTTTCATATGCTCTGGCAGTCATGGTATAGCTGCCTGAGGGTGCGTTTTCTGAAATTGTAAAGTTGAAGTCAAATTCCCCTTCTGTTACAGGACCTATAAGACTGGATTCAATTCCTGGGGTGGACACTTCTACAAACCCTTTCAAAAGTTCTCCATTTGCTTTTTCAGCTTGACCGTGAACATTCACGATTTGTCCTGGGCTGAAAAGAATTCCTTGTATGCTGAGCGTAACCCTGATAATTCCTGTTACTTCAAATTTTTGACTAGAGACTTCTTCTCCGCCATATTCTAATTTTATAAAACAATCTCCTTCAACACCTGATGTAAGGAAGTTGTCAAGGTTTGTTGAGATTATTATTTCTTTTTCTTCTCCAGCCATGACACTGTGGGGGCTTTTGTAAAGTTCAATTTCATGTCCAGAACAAATAAGTTTTGCTATGAGAAAATTGCTGACATATGTGTTCGGGCTTATTTTTATTGAAATTTCAAATTCGTCTCCTAGATTGTAAAGGGATTTTGTCTGGCCAAGGAGAAGTTCTGCAGAAACCACTTGGATGGAGAAGAAGATTAGGAATAGAATGAACACCCCTTTTGTTGTAATTCTCATAGAGATTAGAGAGAGAGTAGATATATAAATTTGTTGTTGGTTAGTTTTATAAACATTTGATACAATTAACTCTTATGAAAAAAGAAACATTTAAAGTAACACCGTGGGAAGTGAAAGGGGATGTTGATTATACTCAGTTGGTTAAAGAATTTGGGGTTTCCAGGCTGAGTGATAAATTGTTGAAGAGGATTGAAAAGCATGCTGGAGAACTGCATCTGATGCTTCGGCGCGGAGTGTTTTTTGCGCATAGGGATTTGGATTGGCTGCTAGATGAATATGAAAAAGGGAATAAGTTTTTTCTTTATACTGGGTGCGGGCCGTCGGGTGGGATTCATCTCGGGCATGTGGGGACGTGGCTTTTTACAAAATGGTTGCAGGAAAAGTTTGATTGTGAGTTGTGGTTTCAGTTTACAGATGATGAGAAGTTTTTGTTTAAGGACAAGTCGTATGAGGAGATTCAGAAATGGACTTATGAGAATATGCTGGATGTTGCGGCGTTGGGTTTTAAACCGGGGAAGACGCATTTTATTGTTGATACTCGGCATGCTGGGCTTTTGTATCCGATTGCTGTGAAGTTTGCGAAGAAGATAACTTTTTCGACTGTGAAGGCATCGTTTGGGATGACGAACGAGGATAATATTGGGAAGATTTTTTACACTTCTATGCAGGCTGCGCCAGCTGTTGTGCCTTCGGTCTTGAAGGGAAAGAATGTTCCGTGCTTAATTCCTTTGGGAATTGACCAGGACACGCATTTTCGTGTGGCGAGGGATGTTTATCCGAAGCTGGGTTTTTACAAGCCTGCGATTATGCATTCGGTATTTTGGCCTGCGTTGAAAGGGCCTGAAGGGAAAATGGGTGCTTCGGATGAGAATTCTGCGATTTTTACAACTGACTCGGCTAAAGAAGTTGAGAGGAAGATAAAGAAGTATGCATTTTCTGGCGGGAGGGACACGGTTGAAGAGCATCGTCGTATTGGCGGGAATGTTGATGTTGATGTTGCGTTTCAGTATTTGCGGTTTGGATTTATGGAGGATGATGTTAAGTTGGAAGGAATCAGAAGGGCGTACGAAAACGGAGATATGCTGACTTCGGAATTGAAGTCAATAGCGATTAAGGAGATAAATGAGTTTTTGAAAGAGCATCAGTTAAAGAGGGCGAAGGCGAAGAAAGATGTTGAGAAGTTTTTGTGGAAGGGTTAAGAAAAAATGTTTTATCAATCACCTGGTTGGATGCTGCCAGTTCCCCTAATAAACTTTTTCAATCTGTCTAACAAATCTCCTGTGGGACAAGGGTGGTATGGTTCGCCACAAATACTAGGTGGCTCACCACAAACTCCACACATACGTTGACCATCTTGCCAAAAAGAACATTCTGATCCAGCTGGGTAATTTACCCTTATACATTCTCCTTCGCAAATCTGAACTTCACTACCCTCGCCTCCCCCACCACCAGCTGGCCTCACGCAATCATACCAAAAACACTCTGTACTATATCCACAATCAGATCTAGTATCGCACGTTCCCTCTGCGCAAGGGCTTAATAAAATTGCTTTTTTTGTTATTTTGTAATATACAAAAATTGCTAAGATAACTACCAAGATAATTAAAATAGTTATCCACCACTTTTTGTTCATTGTTATTTTAATTGATTGAAGTTTTTAAGGCTTTCTTTAGGGACTAAATCAATCCGCCGTTTAGTTGTATTTGAGCTTCTAATGTTGCGTCGAGGTCTCCAACTGTTGTGTATGTTTCTCTTTCGCTTCGTGGAATTGAAAGATCTTTAGATTTTCTTAAGTTTTGTGCATTTTCTCTGATTGTTTCAACTGCTTCCTTGTCTTTTTTGTATCTGAATTGTCTGACTCCATAAAGAGATAATGAGGATAAAACCGGCACTGCTACTATTTTTAATCCCAGTTCGAAATAGTTCAAAACTGTTCCAGATCTTTGAAATAATTCAGATGTTATCCCTTCATCTATTCCCATTATTCTTGCTACATGTGCAACTGAATAAATTCCAGCGGCTGTCAAAAGCGCGAGGAGAGATGCTCCTGAAGATGTTCTGAGAATTTCTGTTATAGTTTTGTTTCTATTGAATCTTTTTATTATTCTTCCTCTTTTTTCTTTAGAGTCACATCCTGTTTCTTTAAGATCATGAGAGAAGTGCCAAAGTTTGTTGAAACAATGGATTCTGCTCTCCGGGGAGTATTTTTGTTCTTGTGGGTTCATTTTATTCCTCCTCAAGATATTTAATTATCCCCTTATCAATTCCTTCTGCAACTATTTCAGGATTTTGTGTTAGATATTTTCTATCTCTTTCGTTAGTTAGAAAACCTGACTCGACTAAAACTGCTGGCATGTTTGTGTGTTTTAATACATGGAAATTTGCTGTTTTTAGTCCGTTATATTTTTGTTCGAATCCTGGAATGTTTGCTGTTAATTCTTCAACGAGAGAATCTTGAACTTGTCTTGCTAATTTTATTCCTTGTTTAGTATCTGGATAATGGTAAGTTCTAACTCCTTTTGCGTCTGGATTTGTAAAAGCATTGCAGTGTAAGCTTACAAAAATATCAGCATTTTGTTGATTTGCTAATATCGGTCTTGAGGATAGTGGTGTTTCTGTTTCTGAATCTGTTCTTGTAGATATAATATCATATCCTTTTTGTGCGAGAATTTTTCCTACTCTTTTTGATTGGTCTAAAACTATCTTTTCTTCATATATTTTTTCGTGAACTGCACCAGGGTCGTAAACTCCTTTTTTCCTATTGCCCATACCATGACCTGGATCTAAAACAACTACTTTTTTGCCTGGTTGAGATGTTGGCTCTTCAGATTGTGCAAAAGCTGGAATTGCTGCGCTCACTAGAATTGCTAATCCCTTTCTCATAAAATCTCGTCTTGTTTGTTCAGAGGTCATTTTAATTTAACCCTATTCTTGTTAAAGGATTTGGTCTTTCCCATAATCTTCCGATTGTTATCATCCCAGGGTCTAGACCATATTTGCCTTGTTGGAAAAGGTCTGGTAGAAGAGATATAATCTGTTTAAAATCTACCCGAATGCTTGCTTTTCCTTCTGGTGTAAAAGCAAAAGAAGCTAAATCCCTTGGGTCTTCTTCGCATGCTAACTTTACTTTTAATTCATACAATTCTTCATTAAAACCAGGCAAATGTGTTGCTCTGATGTAAATCTTCTCTCCTGGAAAAAATTCAGTCATTGCTTCTGCTAAATCTTTTACTAATCTTCTTCCGTTAGCGAGCAGGAGTTTGCTTGTTTCCATGAAAATGAGTGAGAAATTCTGTATTTAAATGTTACTGTTTAGTGGTTACGTATTAGAAAAGTTTAAATATTGAGAAAGGGAGAAATATTGTTGAAAGAAATGGAAAAAGCGGAATTGAAGTTATTGTAGATTTAGGTAGCAAGAGTATTGAAATAGACAATGAAAGAATTAATTTGAATGAAGCTCTTGTCGAAGCTTCTTTGAGAGATGAGCCTGAGGGTAACACAGTGGTAATACTCCATTATTCAGAACAAGAGAAAGACGTTGATTTTCATGTTAAAGATGGGGAAAAGATATATAAATTGCTTTCTCAGAGAGAAATCTAAGATGAGTACATTGTTAGTCCGAGTTATGAAAGTGAAGAGTCTGGGAGATATGTGCCTTGTTTGAGTATTGTGGGAGAGATTAAAGCTCAAGTGAGAAATTAATTATTCCTTTTCTTTCAAATAATAAGCATGTCCTGCAAATATTTTTCCTGTTTTGAGGCATTTCCAGATTCCGGCTGCAAGGCGCTTTGCTTTGCCTGTTGGGTGGAACGGGCTGGGTTGGGATTTTCTTTGAGAGGATTCAATAGTGTTAAGCCTGTTTCTGACGTTTCTTCCTGCTCCGCTTGAGAATCTTCCGAATGCTTTGATTTTCTTTTTCTTTGCTGCCATAATCTAGAATTGAGAAAAGAGGTTTTTAAATTATTCTATTTGAACCTTTGCTCGCTTTGCTCGATTTGTTGCTCGTTAACTCGCCTTTGGCAGAGTTACCTCGCTAATAAAATTATTAGTCGGAAAGAGTCTAAACTCTTAATTGTGAATTATTTGGATTAATGACTGATTTTATTGTTATTTCAAAGTGTAAGAATACTTAAAAATCCTTTAGTGTGTTGATTTTTATGCCTAAAGAGAAAAAACTGAACTGGGCGCAACGTTTGAAAGCTCCTGTCGTGAAGTTTCCAAAAGGACTTTTTACATTTTATTTGTCGCATCCTGAAGCAAGCAGGCATTATGTTAGGAAATGGGAATTGGGATTTGAAGAAAGGCATCCTAAGATTGCGCTGGTCAATCCGTTTTATGATTTAGAGAATGAAGATGTTAAGGCGAAGGATGAAGGAAAGAAATTCAAAAAATTTCCTGGGTTTGAATGGAGGATGACGCAGAGAGATTATATTGCAATTGCTTTTTCCCGAGGGATAGTTGCAGTTGTTGATGAGAATTCTGAAAAAAGCATTGGTACAATTATGGAGATAGTGATGGCGCGGACGTTGGCGAAGAATCCGAAGCTTTTGATTTGTACAAATGAGAAATTAAGAACTCATCCGTGGCTTTACACTCATTTTCATAAAATCTACGCTTCGTTTGAAGAGTTTGAAAAAGATGTTGAAAGACAGGTTGCAAGGGTGAAGAAGAAGTGGGGTTTCTGAGGAGAATAAATAATCCCTTGGTTTTTTACTGGCGTTTAGTCTCGGGGGATTCTAGATGTATGTTTTATTAGGGTAGGACATATGTCCCCTCGTTCTACAATGTATGTTCCTTGCAGAACTTTCTCGGTATCTCTTATATAATATTCTATGGGCACACCAAGTATTTTTCTTACTTCAGGAGGAGCATGTGTCAGCCATTTTTTTGCGTAATCTCTAAGTCGCCTTGCTGGTTCTAGTGCTTCGGGTAACTTTCTATCTTTAATAGCATAGAAAGCTTCCCTAGAGAAAGATAGCAAGGAATATAATCTTGCAACAGAAGCCATACTCTTAGCCTGTTCTTCTGATAATGGTTCCTGACTTGTCATGTATTTTGGCGATTTCTTCCTTATTTAAGATTTACTAATTCCGGTTCCCCACGGATTGCCTAAACAATCATCTGATTGTTTCTTTCTAAAATATCTTTTGTAAAATGGATTAATCTCTGGGGGGTTGGTTGTTTATTACATCAACTCAAAAACTCTTTGTAGTTTTCTGTCTTGTCTGGAGTGGGATACTCCTCCACCAGGGCGCACTTAGGAATTTCGTTCTTGTGGTCTCTGACGAATCTCGCTGAACATAAGATGCGGGACTTTTCTTTGTCTAACGTGAAAGTTTCATCTGGGTATTTTTGTTTTAGTTTTTTGATATTTGTGTCTGAGTAAATCGCGCCGCGGAATAACATGCCTGAGTCGGTGATGATGTCTCTTGGTAAAGCTGCGATTTTTGCGTAGTTCTTTAGTCTTTCTGTGAATTGCACTTCATCTTTGAATTGGGCGGAGCAGTAATGGACGCGGACGTGCCATCCACGGGCTTTTTTGATGACGTTTTTTGCTGTTTTTTCACTGCCTTTGATTGTTATAGTGTCTTTGTTTGTTTTCCATTTTTGTTTTGCAAATTCAGAGATTTTTGTTTGTGCTAATTCCAACTCGTTGAGATTAAAAGCGTTGACTTTGTCTTTTGCGTATTTGATTAGTTCTAGAATTTCTTTTTCTTTTTTTGGCAAGGCGGGAACTTCAATAACTGTTTCCATTTTTGTGTCCTTTAGCATGTCAAGTTTTGACCAGAGTGTTTTATCTTCAAGGTCTGGGTGGACGCGGAGTTCGTCAAGACCTGCTTCTTCAAGTTGTTTTATCTTTTCTGGAGTTAGGAGGTCAAGAGAAGTGTAAAGATGAATATGAAAGTCCTTGCCGAATTCTTTTTTCAATGCTTTGATGTATTCGCAAGTTCTTTCGAATCGTGCCAATGGGTCGCCGCCAGTAATGCCTGCGCCTGTTGCGCCCGAGATTTTGACTTCTTCGATTAAATCTTTAATGTCTTTGACTTGGGATTCGTTTGCGAATGTTACATCTTTGTTGAACTTTTCATTTGATAATGGGCAGTAAACGCAAACCCTTGGACAAATTCCTGTTACGAATAAGACGAGCTTCTCGCCCTTGGCGCAACGCTTGCATCCTTCTGTTAGTTCTCCGTGGTGTTTTGATATCATTGTTGAGAAAGAAGAGATTGGTTTAAAAATTATTTCCTTACAGAATCATAAATTTCCTTTAGTAATTCAACCTCGCCTGGGAACATTTTAAGACTGAAGCTATCTTCAAATTTCATTAAGGCTGTTTTTCCTTCCTGAACGTTTATCTTATTAAGGCCAGGCATGGGCGCAGTATACAAAAACCATTCGAGATCCATATTCTTTTCTTCTATTATCTTCTGATGGTGTTTGAAAAATTTGAAGTTAGTTAACTTTATTCCAAGTTCTTCTTTTATTTCTCTTACTAGAGCCTGGTCAGGATTTTCTCCATCTTCGATTTTTCCGCCAAAGAAACCATACTCTTCTCCATGTTGGCTCATAGATTTTCTATCCTGCAACAAGATATTTCCATTAGGATCTATGAATAAAATTACAGAGACTTTTCGTTTTATCATTTTAAATGGGGCTGGGAGGATTTGAACCCCCGTCGCCAGGTCCCAAACCTGGAATCTTAACCAAGCTGGACTACAGCCCCTTAGAAAAATTAGATGAAAAAGGGTTTTAAAGCTTTGCTTAAGAGAAGAGTCTGCCGAGGAGTTTCATTCCGTCTGCAATGAGGAATCCAACTGCGCCGATGATTAGAATTCCAATTGCCGAGACTTTGGAGACTGTTTTGAATTCTAAACTAGTTGGTTTCTTCAGCACGTGCCAGACTCGTTTACTTTGCAGAATGAATGATTTTAATCTTGATGCTAATGCCATGTTTGTTTTAGAGGATAAGGGGTTTTAAGGTTTTCTATTTTTGTTTATAAATATAGAAATCTTTAAAGGGAGAATGTCAGGATATATCAAAGTTTTACATAGAGACATCAGGGTACAAAACGCTCGTGATATTTCCTTCGAAATTTCAAAATCCTTTGTGCAGACAGGGGGGCATCTACGGGGAAGTGAGAAAGCTGTCTTCCTCGAACATATAATGTATTTGCTTGTGAGATTGTTTCAATAACATCTCCGAAATCCAACCTGATTTTTGTCTCTAACAAAGCATCAACAAGACCTGTAATATTATCAGAAGTTAGTATATCACCAACTTGTTGTTTTTTAGGAGAAGCAGCATCATAAATGACCATTGCAACACGATTATGAGATGAATCTTCACATACTCTCTCCCATAACCTAAATCCATAAATTCTATCTTTTCCGTCATGCTTAGTCATAAAAATTTACTTTTTTCCTCCTTTTTAAGTATTATTGTTGTTTGTTTTTTACTCAACAAAATCAATCCCCAATTCTTTCTCAAGTTCTTTTTGGGCAGAGGTTTCAAAGTCGCCGGCGCCTACGATTTGCGAGCTCTTGACTCCGGTGACGATAATTAGAACTTTGATTGCCTTGTCCATATCTGGGGAGATTTGTGCGCCGCTGATAAGTTTTGCTTCTGGTGAGATTTTGTTGCCGATGAGTTCCATGACTTTCTTGTATTCGTCCAGAGACATGTCGTTTCCTCCTGTGATGTTTACTAATGCACCTGTTGCGTTTGTTATATCAACACTTAGCAAGGGATTGTTGATTGCTGCTTCAACTGCGTCTTTGGCGCGGTCTTGGCTGTCAGATTCTCCTATTCCAATTAAAGAAACTCCTCCGTTCATCATGACTGCCTTGACATCTGCAAAGTCTAAGTTGACTAATCCTGACCTGGTGATAAGTTCTGTTATACCTTTAACTGCGTTTGTTAAGATTTCATCTGCAACTTTGAATGCTGTGTGGATTGGCAACTCCGGAGCTATTTCAAGTAGCTTGTCGTTTGGGATAACAATTAAAGTGTCTGTTATTGCTGCAAGTTTTTCCAGGCCGTTTTGTGCGTTTTCAATTCTTTTCTGACCTTCTACTGTGAATGGCAGGGTTACAACGCCGATTGTTAAAGCTCCTGCTTTTTTGGCAATGTCTGCTACAATCGGGCTTGCACCTGTTCCTGTTCCACCTCCAAGACCACAGGTAATGAAAACAAGGTCACATTCTCCCATTTTTTTCTTGATTTCTTGTTCTGATTCTTTAGCTGCCTGCTCTCCAATTTTTGGATTGCTTCCTGCTCCCAAACCAGAAGTCAACTCTCTTCCGATAAGTATTTTAGTATCGACACCAGTGTAAAGCAAGTCCTGGGCATCTGTATTTATAGCAATAATCTCACATCCTTTTATGCCTATTTCTTTCATTCTGCTTACGCAGTTACCGCCGCCTCCTCCACAGCCAATTACTTTTACTCTGGCTGCCTGTTTGTGCAGTAAAGATTCTAGTTCTTCATCAACAGAAGGGGTTTTTGATTCAGATTCTACATATATGTCTGGCATGTTAAAACGAAGTAGGGGTTGTTTTTAAAGATTTATGAACTAAATATTTAACTCTCGTTTCTGACGAAACTTCGAATTTTAAGTTTGTTGTGTTGTTATTCAAAACCATTCTGTAGGCAAAACATCTGAAAGGTCTGTCTTTTTCCAGAGAGGCCATATGATTCTTACTCTGTCGCTTCTTTCACGGTATGGTTTTCCTAATTCTTCTGATTCTGTTGTGATCCTTACTCTACATTTGTGGATTGTTCTACCATCTTTTAAATCAATTGGCCTTGTTATCCTAATTATTACTTCTTCGTAAATAGGATTTTCTTCTGCACCTTCTTCAACATATCCCTTTCTTATCTCCACATAACCACCAACTCTTTCTCAGTCAATTCCGGTCAGGCCTGCCATGAGCCCCCTGTGCACATGCACAGTTTGAGTTATACGTACTCTTGGTCGGTATTCTATTTTTCTTCATCTTAAGGGAATATTTATAATTCTTTTAGGCGAGAGTGCCCCTAATTCAATATCCTATTTAGAATTATCAGTTGCTTCGTTTAGATTTCTTACAAGTTCTCGTGGATTAAGTGTTGCTAAACCAAAAGCCATGAGATTTATGTATTAGGAAACTATTAAAACATTGTTGTTGCAGAATAGATTTGCAGTATCTGTTATTAATTCGGTCGTTACAACATCAAAATTGCTTAAATTGTTTGATAAAATTATTATCCAGAACCAGATTGTTTGAATCTATTTTTTATTGTATCTTTCTAATAAAACTATAAAATGGTTTTTGTGTAATACTGTTGTGAAAAACTTATTTGTTTTCTTCTAGTTTTTCTTCAAGTTTCTTTTCTTCTTTCTTTTCTTCGAACACTAATTCTTTGCCAATGAGTTCCCTGAATTTGTCTTTGTACATGTTTATAACGCCTTCGAAAATCTTTGGTCCTTTTATAACTACTTTTTCATCCTTAACTTCAAACTCTGGGGTAATTCTTAAAAATGTTTTGAGCAAGGCTTCTGATTTTTCTTTAGCGTCTGTGACTTTCCTTACAATTGTAATTTTGTATTTCAGGTCTTTTCCTGCTAGAGGATTGTTAAAATCTGTAATAACTCTTGCTCCTGAAACAGCGATAATTTTAACTAATGAATTGTCTAAAGTGAAAACCATGCCTGGTTGAGGATTCACTTTCTGCTCTGTAAATGATTTCAAAGGAATTGTTTTTATTAGTGTTCTATCTCTTTGACCAAATGCTTCTTTGTAAGGAACTTCAATTTCATATTCTCTGCCTATTTCTTTTCCTTCTAATTGATTATCAAGACCTGGGACTAACATTCCTTGACCCAGAGCAATAATTATTTTTTCGGGCTTTGCTTCTGGGTTTATTTGTTTTAAGTCTTCTTCAATATTGGAATCAAATGGTTTGTCGTTGGCATAACCTGTGAAGAGGATTTCTATGAAGTCGTTTTTCTTTACTTTTTGTTCTTGTGTCATTTTCATGCTTAATTAGTAACTTTTATAAATCTATCTTATTAAGGCAGAGTATGGTTTTGAAAATTATCAATGCGACCGAGGCTAAGACAGGAGCGATGATTTTGGTTGAAAATGAGCCGTACGTTGTGAAATCAAACGACATTTCTAAAACAGGCAAGCACGGGCATGCGAAGTGCAGGATTCTCGCGAACGGGGTTTTTGTTGATAGGAAAAAAGTTATAACTGTGCCGGGTCATGAAAGATTTGATGTGCCTAAGGTTGATAAGAAAAGAGTTCAGGTATTGAATCTTTCTGGGGATGGTGCTTCTGTGATGGACCTTGAAAGCTATGAAACAATTGATGTGCCTATTCATCCTGATGTGAAAGAGCAAGTTCAAGCAGAAAAGCAGGCAGAGGTTTGGGATATTGAGGGGAAGAAAATGGTAATGAGGGTGTTGTAAAATGGGAAGAGATGAATATGGTAATAATGGTGGAGAAGATCCCTTGGAGAGGGCTTACAAGGAAGGACTAGCAGCATGTGGTGAGCCAGCAGATTTTGATAGACAAGTTGAAGAAGCAGAAATGAAAATTATTAATGCGCATATTAGATTAAAGGAGGAAGTTGACTTGATGAGACGCAGATTAGCTTTCATGTTAAACTGAAAATGGCAACTAAAATACCAACAGCGCAGAAAAGAATGTTTCATGATGTTTTTGTATGCAAGAGGTGCAACAAGAAAATTAGGTCGCAGGCTGTAAGAATTATTGCGGGAAAAGTTTCCTGCCCTAAATGTAAAAGTCGTGTTTTCAGACCTATAAGGAAGAAGTAGTTTGAATTGTCATGTTGAGGAGATGTAGAGAGGATGCCATTTATAATTCAATATATATTAATAATGAAACCAAGACATATTTGAATAATGGGTTTTACAGAGCCATGATTTAGGATTTAGATATTAATTCTTGATTGTTTTTTTCTTATTTCTATTTTGGGTTGTATAAATCTTTCTAGCAAGATTTAATAACCCAATTTTCTAATAAATAAAATGGCAGGGTTTGTATTTTATGATTTGGTATTTCTTATATTATCTATCTTATTTGTAATTGTTTTTCTTTCAACGAGAAAGAAGAATTTACAGAGGCAGGGAATTCTTTATCTGTATAAAACACAGCTGGGTGTGAGATTTATTGATGCGTTTGCTAAAAAGTTTGGAAAAGTGCTGAAGCCGTTGCAGTACATTGTTATTGCTTCTGGTTATTTTCTTATGGTTGCGATTGTCTGGCTGATTGCGAAGACAGCTTATCTTTATCTGACAACATCTATATCCAGTATTATAAAAGCTCCTCCTATTGCGCCATTGATTCCGTACTTCCCGAAGATATTTGGTTTGGAGGCTTTCTTCCCGCCGCTTTTCTTTACTTATTTTATTATCGCATTAGGGATAGTTGCTGTATCTCATGAATTTTCTCATGGAATTTTTATGAGGCTCAATAAAATCAGGACTCTTTCTACGGGGTTTGCATTTCTTGGGCCTATTTTAGGTGCTTTTGTAGAGCAAGATGAAAAACAGATGAATAAATCAAAGAAGTTCCCTCAGCTTGCAATCTTGGCAGCAGGAACATTTGCAAATCTTATTCTGGCTTTGTTGTTTTTGGGAGTTTTGGCATTATTTTTTACAAGTGTTTTTTCCCCCGCTGGAGTGAAGTTCAGCACATATGCTATAACAAATGTTGATGTTCCAGATATTTCTATTGTGGGAAACAGTTCAATAGGTGAAGGTTTTGTTGAGGTGAGTGTGAATGGCGAAAAGTATTTTGCTAATTCAGCGGCTTTGCAAAATTCTATTGATAAAGAAGTCCTTACAATATTTGTGTATGACGATTCGCCGGCATTTGGGGTGCAGCTTGAGGGAGCGATAACAGAGATTAATGGGATGAAAGTTAGGGGCGGAGAAGAATTGAGTTCTGTACTGGGGTCTTTTAACCCCGGAGATGAGATTAATGTGAGAACTGCAGTTCTTGACCCTGGGCAGGGAACTGTTGCTGAGACAAAGGAGTATACTCTTGAACTTGGAGAAAGAGAGGGGAATGCTTTTTTGGGCATAGTGTTTATACAAAACAGTGGTGGCGGTTTTAGTGGATTGATTTATAAAACTTTTTCTGAAATTAAAGACCCTTTTATTCATTATGAATCTTGCTGGGGTGATTTTGGGTGGTTTGTTTACTACCTGCTTTGGTGGATTGTTGTTATTAATTTTCTTGTTGCACTGTTTAACATGCTTCCACTTGGCATACTTGACGGAGGGAGGTTCTTTTATCTTACAGTTTGGGGTATAACAAGGAGAGAGTCTATTGGTAAAAAGGCGTATAAGTTTGTGACTTGGTTTATTCTGGCTTTGTTCCTGGTTATGATGGTTAAGTGGGCTTTTGCTTTATTTTGATTTGGGTTGTTGAGAGTGTGGACAATCGTCACCAAAAGGTTTATATAATATAATTATACTGTTTAAACGTGATTGAAATAAAAACTAAATTAAGAAGATGGGGAAATTCATTTGGAGTAATTGTACCTCAAAAGGCAGTTGAACAAACAAAATCTAAGGAAGGCGAAGAAGTTATTGTTTTATTTGGTAAAAAGAAAAACAATGTCCTTAAGGAGATGTTTGGGACGCATAAATTTTCTAAACCAACAGCGCGATTAATGAAAGAGATGGATGAAGAACTGTACGATGACTGAATATATCTTTGATACATATGCAATTATTGAAATAATCAGAGGAAATCCTAATTACAAACCTTATTTAGATGAGGGAATTATAATTAATGATTTTATTTTTTCAGAACTCTGTTATAATTTAATTAAAATAGATTACCCGAAAAAAGAGTACTATCTTGAAAAATATGAGGAATTTATCTCTCAAGTTGATCCTGAAATCATAAAAGAAGCCATGCAATTTAGCTACAAAAATAAAAAGAAGAAAATGTCAATGACAGATTGTGTCTCGTATGTGATGGCTAAAGAGCTGGAAATCAAATTCTTAACAGGAGACAAAGAGTTTGAAAGGTTGAATAATGTCGAGTTTGTGAAGTGATTGCGAGAAGGGTTATTGTGACGTGCTGAGTGTAAGGGTTACAAAAATCTAACTCCACCCTAAAAATCTAAAGAAACTAACTAATAAACTCAACGCCTTTTTTTGTGAAAGCTGTGAATTTTATTCCTACGGGGAGTGTTAGTAACGCGGATATGAGAGCCATGTGTTCTTTTCCAGAGCCGGACGCAATTGACAGGGCGACTTCCATTTCATTTGAAAGTTCTTTTTTTAATTTTTCCCTGATTTCATCCCTGAAGGAGATTAAATCCTTTGAGGGGTCAACATCGACTGATGTGCATTTTGAATTTTGAAAAGGATTTGATGTTTTTTTATCCTTGACAAGAATTACTTTTTCACAATTCATTCTGTTAACCAATGCAGAAATTTGTCCATAGGTTTCGGGGTTGTTTCCTACAAAGGCTATGAGTTTCATTTTTTTCTAAGATTGGATAGATTTATAACTATTGTTGTTCTCTTAAAAAAATGGTAAAAGACCTGCCTTTGAGTGAGATTACATTGAGGAGATATGAAAAGCCGTATGATTCTTCAAAGCGCGAGCTTATTAGGAAAGTTTGTTTAAGTCTTGGTTTGTTGCAGCCGGGAGATTCGAGGGATATTATTGTTGATTTGCTTCTTGCGTTAGAAAATTCAAGATTGCAAAGGGCTTGGTTAAGTTCGTTTGAGATAAGAGACAAAGTTCAAGGAATGAGGAAGGAGCATTCGCTTGAGGAGAAAGGACTTGCAGAGAGCAACATTAGGAGACAACTGAAAAGATTAAGAGATTCTATGTTGGTTGATAAAAAGGAAAATAGATATCGACTTTCTGAGTTTGTGCCGTTGAATGAAATTTTTGAAGCTAAAATTGAAAAGTTCTTGATTCCGCAGACAATTGAGAGGATTAAAGAGTATTTGGGGAAGTTGGGGGATTGAAATGGGTTTCATAATAATAAAGGTTACATATCCTAATGAGAAAGAAGTTAATGATGCTGTTTCTCATCTTCTTCAAAAGAAATTAATTTCTTCTGCAAATTTGTTTCCAATAAAATCAACCTCTCGCTGGACTGGAGAAATTAAAGAAGTTGAAGAGTTTATTGTTCTTCTTAATACAATAAAAGAGAATTGGGAGAAAGTTAAATCTGAAGTTGCGAAGATTCACTCCTACAAGGTTCCTTGTATAACTAGAATTGATGCAGAAGCGAATGAGGAATACGAAGATTGGGTAAATAGCGAGACGAAGTAACTTTTTACATAGGGCTGACTAATAGGCTCCATCCGGAATAGCCCAAATAAAAATTAAACAAAAAATAAGTTTCTGATTATCGCCATTAGAACCCAAAATAATCTTCCGATTAATATTGTATAAAACCACGTGCCAAGCGAATTCTCT
>Ga0180007_10003767_pt1 | contig 16609 bp, 11 predicted proteins | sample MM_PC_MetaG_FD_121122 | JGI IMG/M metagenome (GOLD analysis project Ga0180007, IMG submission 121122) | Groundwater microbial communities from the Aspo Hard Rock Laboratory (HRL) deep subsurface site, Sweden - MM_PC_MetaG | ecosystem: Environmental > Aquatic > Deep subsurface > Groundwater... | reverse complement strand
TCCTCAGCGAAGCCGATGCCGGGATGAAGGTCCAGGATCTGTGCCGCAAGCACGGCATCAGTCCAGCGACCTACTACAAATGGAAGTCGAAGTACGGTGGCCTATCGGCGTCGGAGCTTAAGAGGATCAAGGAGCTTGAAGCCGAGAACTCGAAGTTGAAGCGCATGTATGCGGACCTCAGTCTCGAGAACGACGCGTTGAAGAACCTGATCGAAAAAAACTCTGAGACCGCCGGAGCGCAGAGAAGCCGCAAGGTATCTGGTGGTCGAACAGAAGCTGTCGGTGAGCCGTTCGTGCATTGCGGTAGGGCTGTCGCGATCCGCGTGGTACAAGGAGCCGCTGGATCGTCTGGAGCGTGACGGCGAGGTGATCGACGCCCTACAGGAACTGGCCGAGAAGCACCCGCGCCGGGGCTTCTGGAAGTACCGGGATCGGTTGCGTCTGGGCGGTCGCGCGTGGAACCACAAGCGGATCTACCGAGTGTACTGCGAGCTGGGGCTGAATCATCGACTCAGGACGAAGAGGAGGATCGGCGACAGGCCGCATCAGCCACTCGAGGTGGCGGCCCAGCCGAACAAGGTGTGGTCGATCGACTTCATGCACGACACGCTTTATGTGGGTCGTCGGTTCCGGGTGCTGAACGTGTTGGACGAGGGTGTCCGTGAAGCCTTGGCGATCGAAGTGGACACATCGCTGCCCGGTGAACGCCTGGTGCGCGTCATGGACCAGGTGAAGAGCTGGCGCGGGACGCCCGAGGCGATCCGCTGCGACAACGGTCCCGAGCTACTGTACGAAGTGTTCAGGGCCTTGTGCGAAGAGAACGACATCGAGATCCGGTACATCCAACCGGGCAAGCCGAACCAGAACGCGTTCATCGAGCGGTTCAACCGAACGTTCCGTAGCGAGGTGCTCAGTGCATATCTGTTCGAGGACCTAGATCAGGTGCGGGAGATGGCCTGGGAGTGGATGATCGAGTACAACGAGGAGAGGCCGCACGACGCCTTGGGGAAGATCTCGCCGACGGTCTTTAGGAAGAGAGTCGAGGCTGGAAACTCTACTTATAAACTGTCCGCTTGACGGGGAAGCTTACGGGTATCCTTTGCATAGGATCAAATATGTTTGTTCGACCTCTAAATTATGAGGCAGAGTCTCCTTTACTCGCAGATCTAATAGATAAGTATCGTACGACTGGGAGTTTGGACATTCTTAGGAATGTTATGAGTTTGCTTGAGGCAGGAAATGAATCCAGACTATCTGATAATGACTTAAGTATGACAGCCAGGCTAAAATGTGAGCTATTGTATTTTAAAGAATCCATTAAGGAGTGTCTCGAGAGTATTAGTGAAATATGTAGAGGGGGATATGTTGATGATCGTGATTTGTATTTAGTACTCTTGAGGGGTTGGTGTTTACTTAGTCAGGGGCGTATAGTTTCTACAATAGATTTGATCCAGCGAGTCCTCAAGGACTACCCATGTAGTAGAATAGACAGTAATGGCATGGCCGCTATTCTCCATTTACGTGGAAGAGCACGATTCCACCAAGGTATGTTAGACAATGCACGGCGAGATCTCCGTGATGCGATAGCGCTTAGTAGGATGACACAAGATAAGTATGGTCTGGCAACAACACTAACAGCTTTAGCTCATGTAGAAAAAACAGCATTCTCACTTGACGAAGCCGAGAAATATGCAATTGAAGGTCAGAGAATATTTAGAGAACTTGGAATGCAGCATCGCACGGCATGGAATTATGTTAATCTTGCGGTGTTGAAATTCAAAATAGGTGATTATAAACTTTGTCGGTCTCATCTGAATAATGCTGAAATATACAACGGAGATTCAAATACACTTACGCATCATTGTGGAACTGAGATAATGCGTGTTCGCTGCGATCTAGAAGATGTTAATACAGTTCCGGCTGTACAACAATTGCTAAATTGTTTGGATCAAGTCCAAGAAGCAGAAGATGTTCGGTTGGAGGCTATGATTCTAGAGACTCTTTCGGATTGTCAGTTGGAATCAGGGGACATAGAAACAGCACGAAGGTATCTTGAGCGTGCACATCAAATAGTAACAAAGTATGGCCTGACAGGCGAGATGAAGACGGGAATCATGCGACGACGGGCGCTTATTCTTGTTAAAGAAAAGTCCTTTATTGAAGCAATAGATCTGTTGAAAGTTGCTCGACAGCACTGTATGGAAAGCCAGGACTTGTATGAAACAGGTATTGTACTTAGAAATATTGCATACTGCTATTTGCAATATGGGCAGTGCAGGACATCTTATAAATATGCTTATGAATCTCGTAAGGTACTCAGTCAGTATGGCGCTCATTATCAAAGTGCGATAAGCTCTGAGATGTGTGCAATTGTGCAGCTAAAATGGTATGAGATGCACTTGTCATTGAAAAGTATTGATTCAATCGTTGCTGAAATGACTCTGGAAGAAGATGAAAGAGTTTATGATCATGCATCATTGTCACATATTGAATCAGCATGGAGCAACGTCATAGAAGCATATTATTACTACAATAGCAAGGACATGGGCCATCATGCGGATAGATGTCGTTCTTTCATGGAAGCAATCCAAGACATAGCTATGCCGATCTGGGCGAGGCGATTAAGAAGTGAGGATACCCTTCCATCTACAGTCGCCAACAACCCATTCATAGCTAACGCCCCCTCGATGAAGAAACTCATGACCTACGTCGAGATCTCCGCTTCGACACGTGAGCCCGTCCTGATCACAGGTGAGACCGGCACGGGCAAGGAACTCATCGCCAGGATGATTCATGAGCGTAGCGAACGTGCAGGACGGGCGTTCGTGCCGGTCAACTGTGCCGCCATCCCCGAAACGCTTTTCGAACGCGAGTTCTTCGGGCATACCAAGGGCGCTTACACCGGTGCAGAACTCGCTCAACCCGGACTTTGCGAAGAGGCCGATGGGGGCACCTTGTTTCTCGACGAGATCGGCGATATGCCGCCCTATCTCCAAGTCAAGATTCTGCGATTGCTTCAGGAGGGCACATATCGGCGTCTGGGTGATCCAGAAGAGCGCAGTGTCGATCTGAGGATTATCGCCGCGACCAACGCCCCGTTACCTGAGATGATCGAGGCGGGACGTTTCAGGCAGGACCTCTTCTACAGGCTGCAAACCCTGGAGTTGCCCATTCCACCGCTGCGAGAACGGCCCGAGGATCTCGAAGCCCTCATGAACCTTTTCGTCCGCAAGGCCCTCGACGACGATATCCCCGCCCACAAGATCTTTGCCCGGGAGATCATGACGACATTCCGCAAGTATCCCTGGCCCGGCAATGTTCGCGAGCTTGAGGCGATGACACGGCGCATGGCTCTGCTCGCCAGGCATAGCGGCCAGGCGACTCTCGACATGCTGCCTGATCAGCTTGCTCGCTGGCGTGAGGGACGCGGCAGAGACCCTGGGAACCTCAACCTGTCGACCTACGTTGAGTCCGCCGAACGGGGCAGGATCGGACAGGCCCTCGTTCTCAAGGGCGGCAATCGCAGTGAGGCCGCCCGCGCTCTCGGAATATCCCGCAACCAGCTCTACCGTAAAATGGACAAGCTAGGGATCCGCGCCCCCAAGTAGCCTCTTTCCTTTTCCAGTCTGCTGTGCCGCCGACATGATCATCACTTGCCTACCGATCAATCCGTCGATAGCTTCCTGATCGGGAGGTTCATCGTGCTCGTCGCCGTCGCCCTGTTCCTGATCGGTTTCATCGTTCCCGCCTCGGCCCAGCCCGACTGGGTCCACAATGACGTGCCTGTCTTCGAGATCGACGTGTCGGGACCCGCGGCAGGGGAGGCCGGCCCCGAAATCCTCGATCCCTTCTTCGCGTTCTGCATCGGCCTGATCGAAGGAGATTCCCTCGGCGTCTGGAACCGTGGGGACATCGAGGCCTGGATCCAGAATTCCGGCGAGACGTCCGCTCTGCCCATCGATCGCATCATTCGTGTCGAACGGACCGAGCTGCCTGCATCCGAACGGGAAACCTCAGGACGGGAGCGGGCGTGGCGTCGTTTTCGGCTCGTCCTCGACGGCGATCTCCAGGTTCCCTTGCCCTACTCCATTCTCGGCTACCATCCGGGTGACCTTCACGTTTCCCGCGAGCTTGCGGCGATCGAGTGGAGCCTGGATCACCACGAGTTGCAGGCCGACGTGAACGGCCCGCTACGCGTGAGCGTGAAATTGCTGCGGGCCCTGCGTCTCGACGAGGGCTGGGTTGTCCTGGACGTGGACGGGTGGCTCGATCGCCTGCTGGGGGGAAAGCTCGACGATACCTGGTTCGAGGCGTTCGTCGTGGCTCGGGCGAAGGTGACGCCCGACGACGGGAGTGACGAACTCGTCGGCATGGCCCTGGGACGCTCGCGCAAGGATCGTCCGCTGGTCGGCTCGTTCGACTTCAGGCGGAACAAGGTGCTGCCCAATGGCCTGCCGGTTGCGCGCGTTCTCTCCGGTTATGTGCGGCCGATCGTGGCTCCGCTCCTATGGCAGGCGAACTCGCGAGCCTGGTCCTGGCCACTCGGACGATGATCCTGGGGGAAGATGGGCGAAGAGGGCCCGTCACTCCCGGCGACGGACCCCCTCCACGGGCGAAGCGTGTTCGACTCAGCGGTACAAGGCCTTGACGGCGCTCCAGGACGTATCCTCGTTGGGAATCGTCGCCGGGGAATAATCGTAGGTCAGGGTGACGGTTCCTCCACAGGTCGCCGTCGAGACCATGGTGCCGGATCCGGTCTGGGACATGTTCGCCATGGCTTGCGAGACCAGTTGCACACTGACGGCACCATCGCCGAGATAGGCTTCGAATCCGCTGGTCCTCACGGTGCCGCCGGAGATGGGGATGGCGTAGTCGTAAGTTTCACCGGAAGTCCCCGCGAAGTCCAGGACCCCGTCGAAGCTGCCGAGCTCCCCGTTGGCCACATGGGCGCCGTCGAAACCGATGATCCACTGGTTGGCGACCGAGACGTTGAGTGTCATGATCATGAAGTCGCTCCAGGTGCCCGATTCCTCACCGGTCAGCTCGTGCTGGAAAGATCCTTCGAGGCTGCCTTCGACCTGAATGGCGACGGAGGTCAGGATACCGAGCGAGGGATCGAACTGCTCGAGTTGCACGGAGCGGTTCCAATTGGTGGTTTCGTGATCGAGGATCGCACTGACCTGATGGGTTTCGGCGAACGCGCCGGCGGCCAGAATGACCCCAACCAGCAACGTGAGCGAAGTTTTCATGATGGACTCCTTTGCCTCATACGCAGACTCGTCCCTGAGCTTGGTATAATAGTACATCAAAATATATAATAAAAGCAACTATTATTTTCACCTTCCTGGACCGGGGCCATGACACGGGCGTGGTTGGGTGTTATCTTTCTGCCTTCCGGTTCGAGAGGAACAAACCGATGCAGGACGAACGGTTGCTCGTCGCGGTCGACGTGGACGGCACTTTGGTGAACACCGAAATGGACGATGGCCTGAGGAAACCGGAGATCCGGGCGATTCGGATGGTGCGTGATGCCGGTCATGTTCTGGCACTCTGCACCGGACGCGGCGCCCGCTCGGCAGCCGCGATCGTCGCGTCTTCGGACGGCGCCCTGACCGGTGTGCCCCAGGTGCTGCTCAACGGTGCCCTGGTGCTCGGCGACGGCGACGGCAGGATCCTGCGCAACGGCGGACTGCCTCGCTGGATCGTGGGTGAGATCGCCCTGATGTTCCGCGAGGCGGGCGCCATGCCGATCGTCTTCGACATGGAGGAGGACGGTGGCCGGCTTCGGGTCGAGAAATCGGAACCGAATCCTGTTCTGAGTCGTTATCTGGAACGCCGCCGTGAGAATGTGGGTCGGATCGAAGTCCATGACGACATCACCGAAGCCCTGCCGGACTTCTCCCAGGAAATCGGGACGATCGAAGAGAAGGACCTCGCCCGCGACCTCGCGGCGAAGATCGAGGATCGATACGGTTCACTTGTCTCGGTCGTCATCACCCAAACGATGCTCGAACGCGACACCTATCTCTGGCTTGAAGTGATGCCGTCGCACTGCCACAAGGGGACAGGACTCGGCATCCTGGCTCTGGATCTCGGCATTCCAGCGGAGCGTATCGTGGCGATCGGGGACAACTACAACGATCTCGACATGTTCCTGCTCGCCGGTCACAGCGTGGCGATGGGCAATGCCCCGATCGATGTGCAACGACTTGCCGATCGCGTGGCTCTGCCGGTGGATCAACACGGCGCAGCCCTGGTGCTCGAGGAAATCGCCCGGGGGGAATGGCCTCATGGGGCGGGAGGTGTTCATGAACGGTCAACGTGACGACTGGGACGAGAACGAATTCCGCCGCATCGGCTACGCCTTCGTGGATGTGATGGCCGAGTACCTCCAGGGACTCGAGGGCCGCCGGGTCTACGGTCCGGTCTCGCCGGCGGGTCTCGACGACTTCTTCGACGAGGAACTGCCCGAGAACGGCACGGCCTGGGAAGAGGTGCTCGACGACTGCCGCGCCAGGATCTTTCCGAACTCCATGGCCATCGGCAGCAAGCGCTACTTCGGCATGATGAATCCCTCGCCGCTGCCGCCGGCGATCTTCGCCGACGCCCTCGCGGCGGTCATGAACCAGAACGTGGCTTCCTGGCGTCATGCTCCGGCCGCCACGGCCATCGAAAAGCGGGTGATCCGCTGGTTCTGCGATCTGTTCGGCCTCGGCGACGTTTCGTTCGGCACCCTGGTTCCCGGCGGTTCCTTCGCCAACATCACAGGTCTGAAGCTCGCGGTGAACAGGTCCCTGGGTCGGGACATCGCCAGTTGGGATGATGAAGAAGTTCCCCATCTCGAGGACATGGGGCGTCTGCGGTTCTACTTGACCGAACAGGCCCATTACTCGTTTCGCAAGGCGATCGACCTGCTCGGCCTCGACGGCAGCCAGCTGCGGCAGGTCCCGGTCGACGAGCTTTTCAGGGTCGACGTGGAGACCATGGCCCGGATGATCGATCAGGACAAGTCGTCGGGACTGATGCCCTGCTGCATCATCGGCGTGGCCGGGACGACGAACACCGGATCGATCGACAAACTTGAACTCCTGGCCGACCTCGCCGAGAAAACCGGCTGCTGGTTCCATGTGGACGCGGCCTACGGCGGCGCCGTGATCCTGAGCGAGACCTATGGTCCGATGTTGCGCGGCATCGAGAGGGCCGACTCGATCACCGTCGATCCCCACAAGTGGTTCTACGTGCCCTTCGAGGCCGGCGGCATCCTCGTGCGCGACGGCGACGCCCTTCGCAAGGCTTTCCTCGTCCGTCCCGAATACTACATGGAGACGCGCTCGAAGAACGATCCGCCCGAACCGGATGCTCGCGGGTTCCATAAAGGGGACAAGGTCAACTTCTTCCAGTACGGTGTGGGCGGCAGTCGCCGCTTCAACGCCCTCAAGCTGTGGATGGCCCTGAAGGTCGTCGGTCGCCGGCAGTACGCCGAGTGGATCGAAAAGGACATGGAGCTCGCCAGGGCCCTGGCAGGATTGCTTCAGCATACGCCGGACTTCAAGCTGATCGGTCCGAACACACTGGGGATCTGTTGCTTCCGTTGGGAGCCGAATGGTGTCGATCGTTCTCCCGAGGCTATCGATCAGCTGAACCGCGACCTCCAGGAGCTCATCGAATACGAGGGCGATGCCTGGTTCAGCCACACCATCCTGAACGGCAGGGTCGCCCTGCGGGTCAACGTCGAGAATCGTCACATGGAGCGGGGGGACATCCTCCGATTGCTCCGGGTCCTTCGCCGCGCCGCCAAGAAACTGCGTCCGGGCAACCAGACCGGGGAGCACCGATGAGAGCGTCGATCCTGATCCCGGGTTTTCTGATGTTGGCTGCCTTCGCCTCCGGCCAGGGCATGCGCGACTCGTCGTCGGTCGTGGCTGTGAGTGCGGCTCCGGATACGGTCCATGCCGGGGTCGGTGAGACGGTCGCCTTCGAAGTGTCCATGACGATCGACGATGGCTGGCATCTCTACGCCCATGGCGATTCGACCTACTACGGCATCTCGCTCAATCCGCCCGACGACCTGCCCTTGGCCGCCGTCGAGATCACGTACCCGGAGGGCCATTGGGGGAAATTTCTGGGCGAGGATGTGCGACTCCTCGAAAAGACCGTGACGATCGCGCTGACCGGCATCCTGATGGTGGCATCCGAAGCCCCGTTGACCGTGGAGCTCGAGATCCAGGCCTGCGATGACAAGTCCTGCCTGGCTCCAGCCTGGATTCCTGTGCAGGTCGTCGTCCTGCCCAACAGATGAGAGAGACCAACGTGGGACCAATTCTCGTTGTCGAAGACAATCACGATAACCGGGCGTTCCTGGTCACGGCCGTGACCAAGCTGGGGTACAGCGCCATGGGGGTGGAGACAGCCGGAGCCGCATTGGCCGCCCTGGGTTTGGCTCCGGTGCCTGGCGTCGAAGCGGGCACATCGGGTCGCGAAGGCCACGCCGCCGTCGCGATCCTGCTCGACGTCGGATTGCCGGACCTCGACGGCCGCGAGCTGACCCGGCACATCCGCGCCCAGGGCCGACCCGATTTGCCGATCATCGCGATCACGGCGATGGCCATGTCCGGCGACCGGGAATCCTGCCTGACTGCCGGCATGAACGATTACCTCGCCAAGCCGCTCACCATCGAGATGATCCGGGAAGTGCTGGAGCGGTGGGTCGGACCGGCGGGGTGAGTCCGTCAACAAAGGAGGAAGTGATGATCCGATTGATCCTGACATTGTTCCTGCTGAACGGGTGTCTGCTCGGCTGCGCCGGAGCCGACGACGAAGCGGCCGTGGTCGAACAGGGGGAAAGCCCGGCCACGACGCCCGAACCTGTGAACGTCGACATGAAGGGCTACCCCATGCCGATCGAACTGGAGGGGGAGAGCCTCGTTTGTGGAGCGATCGCCTTTCAGCTTTCGAAGGCTGGGGGCACCGTCTTGCCCGAGGCAGTCACCGCCCTGGCCGACGGCCATGTCGTGGTGACGATCCGATCCTTGCCGGTCAATTGCTGCACGGAATCGATTCGTGCGGGCGTCAAGGTCGAGGGTGCGACAGCTTCGGTGCATCTCTACGAATACCTGCCCGACATGTGCGAATGTTTCCGGCCCTGCGACGTGGAGGTCTCCCTGGATCTTCCCGGGGAAGTGAAGCGGGTCGTAGTCTTCACCAACGGATCGAACGACATCAGGGCGTCCGCCGTCATCGAGTAGGGCTCGGACGGGCCAGCAAGAAAAAGGGGATGGGCGCCGAGCGTCCATCCCCTTGTTCATGGTGTCAGCCGACTCAACGCTTGGGATGCGCTTCGTCCGCCTTCTTGTTCGGAATGTCGCTGAAGACAGCGTTCACTTCGACGATCGCGCTGTTGGCGGTCATGATGTTGAAGACGTGCCAGCCACGGTTGCCGTCGTTCCACGTGCGCAGATAGGTGTGGATCGGTTGGGCGCTGCCGCCGCGGAACACCTTGACCGTGCTCAGGTCGCCGGACGTGTAGTTGCCGGAGTAGGCCCGAACGAGGTACTCGTAGTGGTCGGCTGGTCCCGCGGCGATGAACGAGATCCGGACGTTTTCGGGACCGAAGCCGGACGTATCATCCGTATCGAGGTTGGCGCCGGGAATATCCCGGTTGTAGTACGCCAGGTGGTTGCCGTTGGCGTCGTACATGTGCGAGTCGAGATCGCGGGGTTCGGCGCCCCATGTCAGCTCGATCCGATAGGCCACGCCGTACAATTCGGCCAGGAACTCCAGCCACCGTGTGTTGCTGGCGAAGTCGAAGCCCGAGTACTCGGCCGCGTAGCTGTTGAACTCGACGGCGCTGCGGGGCAGCCAGATCGAGGTGCCTTCCAGCCCCTCGGGTCCGGCGTTGTTGCCCATCATCGAGCCGATGAACATAATCGACTGCAGCTCGATGGCGGCGGCAAGGTCGCGCACGTTGGAGGGAATGTTGCCGTCGACCGCCTCGCTGATCAGCATGAAGAAGTTGGCCAGGTCGCCGTTCTGCATGTACGGCTCGAGGCCGGTGGCCGGTGGGCCGATGCGCCTCACCGAAGTCAGGATCGGCAGGAACTCTCCCTTGAACGTGTCCCATTCGTCGCTGCCGAGGGCCGCGTCGACGAAGTTGCGGATGTCCTGCTCGAGCTCGCCGTACTCGCTCAGATCGTAGCTCGCCGAAAGCGAACTGTTCGGCGCCGACAAGGCTGTCACACACTCGGCGGCGGCGTCCGCGGCGTTCGGGTTGCCGCGCATGTACTGGATCAGGTTGGGGAACTTGTTCGTGTTCTCGCTGCCGTAGCGCACGGTTTCGTGGGAGACCATGTAGTCGAAGTAGTCCTTCGAGACGGCCGCCACTTCCACCGCGCCCATGAGACAGCCCTGGTACCAGATCACGTCCAGCTTGCCGCCGGCGAGGGTCTTGATGTCGCGGTACACGGACTCGAGCTCGTACATGTTGAGCCCGTCACCGTTGTCGTAACAAATCGCCTTTTCTTCGTTGTAATCGAGCTCGTTGGGCACCGGGTGGTCTTCCTTGAACCAGCTGCCGCCGTGGTTCGAAAGCACGACCATATACCTCTGGGCGGGGAACTTGGTGATGCCCCAGGTCAGGAAATCGTGCAGGGTCAGGGGCTGGCCCATGTTCAGCTCGCCGAAGTCGTGGTCCATGGTCACGGTGCCCGGCGTGCAGATGTAGCGCTTGCAGTCGGTGAAGCCCGCGGCGTCGTCACCGTCGAAGAGCACCGCCGCGTACATGTCCGCGTCCATGGCGTTGGCGATCTCGCTGGCGTACAGGGAGCGGGTGCCGGACAGGCCGCCTTCGCCGTCGGCGTAGACCAGCACGGTCCAGTCGCGGGTCTCGGGCGTTTCCTGGACGGTGAAGCCGACCCAGCTGCCTTCGCCGCTGTAGCCGTCGAGAATGTCCTGGCCCTTGTCGTACTTCTCGTCGCCGTCGACGTCGATCACGATGTCGTACTGACCGGGTGTGAGCGGGCTGGGCCAGACCAGACGCCGGCCGGCGTTGGTGCAGCCGTACTGCACCGTGTCACCGAGGGGGAGCTGGATCGGGTTGAGGTCGTCCTGATCGCTCCAGACAGCCTGGTGGGGCACGATGTACCACTTCACGTAGCGGTCGCCGCCCAGGTTGCGCATTTTGGCGACCGGGTTCAGGAACACGTAGACGTTCTCGTCCGTGTTGAAGACGTCGCGGTAGACGTAGTTGGAGTCGGAGCTGAGACGCTCGACGGCGTGGCCGTCGATGGCCACCTTTTCGGCGTCGGTGGCCTGGACGACGAAGCCCACGCCGATCTGGCCGTCGAGGTAGTCGCCGGTGTCATAGACACCGTTGGCGTTCAGGTCGACGACCACGTCCCAGGCGGCGGATTCGTCGTTGAGGGCCTGCTGCCAGATGACTGTCGGGGCGATCTCGCCGTCACCGTCGAAGGTCAGGTGCTCCACCGACTCGGTGTAGTCGTAGAGGAACATGCCCGGAGCCCAGTCGTAGCGATTGGGCACCACGTAGACGTCGACGCTGGTGTCGGGCGTGCCGTTGAAGGCCTTGAGATAGACCGATCCGCCGACATCGACGTTGTTCAAGTGGTCGCCGCCGTCGGTGCATGGCATGAAGGTCAATTCAGTCGGTGCGGAAATGGTCAGGGTGAACGTCACGCTGGTGTTCAGCACGTCCACCGTGTAGGTGCCGGGCTCGGGATCGTAGAGCACGCTCGATGCGTCCATCTCTCCGTTGCGATCGGTGGTCAGCACGTAGCGGCCGACCAGGGTCTTGGATCCGTCGTTGACTTCGATGGTGTACTGGGTGCGGGGAGTAAGATCGGACAGAGACATCGACACCTGCTCGAACGACGAGAAACTGGTCGTCTCGGATCCGTCGTCACCGACAAGTGCCGTCGTTCCGGTGGGGTCGGGCGGGTTGTCGACCGGATCGGTCGAACTGCTGCAACCGAGAGACAAGGCGATCAGGGTGACCGCGGCCAAGAAGACCCAGGACCACTTTTTCATGACTAACTCCCCCCTTAGGGTAATTGGGATCGCGGGGAGCGAATGAGTGGAGTTCACCCCGAGCGACACTTCGTTCGGGGATCCTAGCAGAATGTTGCCAAAAATACAGCACACTCTCGAGGTCGAGAGCGTGCTGAAGAGGATCCGTGCAGGATTTTTCGCTGATCTGCGGGTTAGGAATCATCGCCGGCCTTCCGCACGGCATGATCGTATCCGGTCAAAGCTGGGATAAGATCCCGTCAAAGGCTTCACGCATGCCGTTCTGGAGTTTCGTGACATCATCGCTGGACCACTGGTCAGCGGGCTCGCGGATGAACGTCGTCCGGTCCACGCGGTTGTCGAATCGGCCGAGGGGGAGATTGTAGGTCTCGCCGTGGGCCTTCACCATCACGGTGTTCGGTTTGCCGGATGTGCTGAGCAGGTGCTCCATGTCGTCGCAGCCGTAGTCCCCGAGCATGACCTCGATAGGCACGCCGTGGTGCAGGATGGAGCCGGGATCGTTCGGGTCGGTGCGGGCCTCGTTCTTGCGGCGCGACTCCTCGGGCGAGACCCAGATGTAGAGGATCGACGCTTTTTCGAGCATGGCCTTCGAGAGCATCCGGAACGAGTACTGGTATCCGAATGGATCCTGAAGAGGCATGACCGAACCCTGACGGCCTCCTCGGGCGAACTCCACGACGACGGTCTTGCCTTCGAGGGTGTCGGGCACCTCGGCCACCTTGTCGTCGAGCAGCTTCTTCGCCTCGGGACCGAGAGCCTCGATCAGTGGCGCTCGATGTTCATCGGCAAGGCCGGCCCAGTAGGTCGGAGCTCCCACCTTGGCGCGGGCGGTGTCGTAGCGCTCCATGAGCCAGGTCACGGCGCAGGCGGGGGCGGGCCGGTTGCGGTTCACGAGATCGTCATAGTCCTCGTTCAGCAGCTCGATCAGGGTGCCCCAGTCGAGGGGGTTCTTCATGGGCAGGTTGTCCGAATCGAAGAACGCGGGGTCCTGGCCCTGGGCGCGCAGCTCCTCGCTGGTGCGGCGCATCATGTGCACATAGGGGTAGTCGTCGAGCTGAACGGTGTGGCCGATGCCGAACTGGGTTTCGCATTCCTTGGGCGAGAGGTTCGCCAGGTAGCGGCGGACCTCGGATTTGCCCGAGGCGGGCAGGGCGGTCAATAGCAGAACGTCGATGTGCTTGGCCATGAATCTTCCTCCAAATCCGGTCAGTGCAAACGATAGGGGCCCGATCATCGAGCCTCCAAGTCAACCCCACACAGGCGTGTCGGTCAAGTGCCCATCCCAGCATTCGTAGCCGGGGAACGCCGTCGTCGGGTCAACGCCAACAGCAGACCCGAGACGATGACCAACACGACGCCAATCACCAACTGCCTCAGGGCGATCAGGGTCGCGGTGTCGAACACCGGGGCCGAGAGTGAAGACGACCGTTGGATCAGGGCGACGAGGATCAACGACGTCGGAACAGAGATCAGCAGCGACGCCAGGGCCTCGCGCCAGGATCGCCAACGCCAGCCGGGCAGACCGAACCGAACGCCAGCCGCCCAGATCAACATGATGGTCGCCGCCAGGATCACACCGCCGTCCAGACGGAGATAGCTCCGGGTCGGGTCGAACAGGACCAGTTCGGGTCGCAGCTCCGTGATCCGCTGCCCCAGGAACACCGTCGCGGTGACCAGGGCGGACATCACGCCGGCGTGCAGGACGACCCGACGAACCTGGGCTGCCCGGTTGGCCATCATCCAGCCTATCCGCACCGAAAGGAAGTAGAGCACCGGAATGCCGCTGATGATCAGCACCGTGCTCGAGGCCAGGCCGCCGATCGAGGACAGCGCCAGGTTTTCCCAGATGTCCTTGCCTTCATCCTCGTTCAGCTTGATCAACAGGGGGATCATGCCGGCGATGGTCGTGCCGCTGGTCAGCAGGATCGATCGCAGCTGGATGCGGGTGCCCTGGCAGATGGCGTCCTGGAGCAGGGCCAGCCGTGTCGAACCTGGCAGCAGATGCAGATCCCAGCCGCCGATGCGGTCGTGCCCGGGCAGACGGCGGCGCAGGTCGGGGTAACGGTCGAGTTGTTCGCGGAGCTGGAGTCGGAAACGATTGACCAGCAGGATCGCGTTGTTGACCACGATGCCGAACAGCAGCACCAATCCGATGCGGGCCGACGAGTCGAAGGCCGTGTCGGTCTGCCAGAAGATGAGCATGACGCCGCTCATGGCCATCGGCAGGGACAGCAGCACGAGGAACGGCAGGGTCAGGCTCTCGAACAGGGCGGCGAGGGTCATGAAGATGAATGCCGCGGTGATCCACAGCATCTGGTTCATCTCCTCCTCCTCCTCGATCGAAAGCTGCTGGCCGGAGACGTCCTCGGCGGTGTAGCCGTAGGGCAGGTCGAGTCCGTCGAGGATCTCCTCGATGTAGTTCTGTCGCATCTTGTCCGTGCCGATGAATTCCCAGTTCACCTGCATGGAGTAGCGCTGGTTCTCGCGGGAGATGGTCGAGATCACCGGACGCTGCACCAGACGCACGAGATCAGCGAGCCGAACCTGGTCGCCGGCGATGGTCGTCATCGTTTTGCTGGCGATCTGGTCGTACTGGATGGCGTCGGCGTCGGCGAACGACAGCTGGACGCGTTGATCGCGTCCCTCGACGATCATGTGCCACGGAAATTCGATGCCGAGCATGCGCCGCAGGTAGCCCACGACCTCCTGGACCGAGACGTGGTACCGCGCAAGGGCGTCGCGGTCGATCTCGACAATGGTTTCGTCGTTGTCCGCCCGGTCGAAACGGTCGCCGCCGGTCAGTCGGGTGTTGCGCACGCGGCGGTTGCGGCCCAGACGATCCATCACACCATCGCAGAGCAAGCCCAGTTCCTTCGAGTTGTAACCCGTGATCTTGATCAGTGAATTGCTCATGCCGCCGCCCCGGCCGCCCTTCATGTACGGGTCGCCGAACCCGTTGATCCAGATGAACATGCCGCCGAGTTCTTCGGACAGCATGATCAACTGGTTGCGGTAGAGTTCGGGGTACTGGGTCAGAAGCATGTCGTCTTCGAAATCGATCTCCATGTAGGCGCGGTTCGACCAGCTGGTGGTCTTCATCGTGATGCCTTCGGGGATGGGAAGCAGTTCCTCTTCGAACTGCTGCATCGTGGCGCTGCCGAGGATCACATCGGTGCCGACCGGGCGTTCGATGTAGCAGACCAGTTTTTCGCGGTCCTGCTGGCGCCAGAAGCCTCCCTCGTCGACCTCGTTCTTGTACAGGTGCCAGCCTCCGGCCAGCGAGGCGATAACCAGCAGCACGGGCCAGCCCCACCAGCGCAGGTGCATCGCCGTGAACCGCTCGACGAAACTGGCGAACACGCCGACAGCCATCATGAGGCCCACGCCGGCGGCGAACCAGGGGGCGAGGTCGGCGGCGTCATCCCATCCCTGCAGAAAACCGAGGGCGACGTAGGCGAGGCCTACCACGACGATCGAGGCGACGGCCCACCGCCAAAGAAGGGAGAGACCTTCAGGCGCGGCTTCTGCTTCGGCGCGGGCCTCCTCGGCGGGCTTGGCCATCTCTTCCTCGGCGATCCTGCGCAAGGCCACCGGCACCCAGCCGAATGCCACGAAGATGCTCGCCAGCATGGCGATGCCGACGCTGACCGCCAGCGGAACGTAGTACAGGGCCAGGCGCCCTGAGAGGAAGATGAACGACAGGAATGCGACGACCGTGGTCAGGGTCGTCGCGGTGATCGGGAAGGCCACTTCGCGGGTTCCCTGGATCAGGGCGCGACGGGGGTCGTTGTGTCGGCGTTGGGTGAAGCGGCGGTGGATGGAGTCGAGCACCAGGATCGAATTGTCGAGCAGCATGCCGAAGCAAACGGTCAGACCGCTGATGGTGATGAAGTTCACCGAAATGCCGAAGAAGTAGAACAAAGACAGGCAGATCACGATGGCCAACAGAATCGACGAGACCACGATGGCGGTCAGGCGGACTCGCTTGAGAGCTGCGGCGAGCATGACGAACAGCAGGGCCAGGATGGCGAGGGATCGATACACCAGTTCCCTCAGCTTGTTCTCAAGCTCCTGCCCCTGATCGGAATCGATCTCGAAATGGAGAGGGAACGGGAGATCGTCCTGGATGCCCGGAAGGGCTTCTCGGACCCGGCGGCTGACCGCGACAGCATTGGTGCCGCTGCGTTTGGCGACCGAAGCCTGGATCACGTTGTCGCCGTTGATGCGCACGAAGTACGTAGGGTCGTCGAAACTGCGTTCGAGGGTGGCAATGCGATCGAGGGTCAGGGTCTGGCCGCCGATGTTGGCCACGATGGCCTTGCGGATCTTGGTCAGCGTGACCGAATCCTGGACGCTGACAGCCAACTCGCGACCGTTGCGGCGCACGGTGCCGGCAGGCAGAATGTCGTCGAGAGCCGCGATGCGGTTGTAGATCTGGTCGGAGTGGAGGCCGTAGCGGTCCATGATCTCGTAGTCGAGCAGGACCCGCATCAGGGGCAGGGCGCCGCCCTGGAGTTCGACATCGGCGACGCCTTCGATCGCGAGCAGTCGCGATGTGAGCCACGTT
>Ga0180007_10003766_pt1 | contig 16619 bp, 27 predicted proteins | sample MM_PC_MetaG_FD_121122 | JGI IMG/M metagenome (GOLD analysis project Ga0180007, IMG submission 121122) | Groundwater microbial communities from the Aspo Hard Rock Laboratory (HRL) deep subsurface site, Sweden - MM_PC_MetaG | ecosystem: Environmental > Aquatic > Deep subsurface > Groundwater... | reverse complement strand
ATGCTAACTTTTCCTATCTAACAAATCTTCTCTATGATAAGAATAAATTATGACCAAACGGATTTTAGTTATTGGAGATTCTATTATCGATCGGCATTGGTACTGTACCCCGAAAGGAGTATCCCCTGAAGCCCCAATTTTGAATTGGGAGGTAGATCAAATTATTTCTCGTCCAGGTGGAGCTGCTAATGTAGCCCATAATCTAAATACGCTAATCAAACTAACGAAAGAAGACATTGAAATTCTTTTCGTTTCAATTATTTCTCCTGAATTCATCAGTTGTATTCCAGCAGGATTCCCAATTCAGGGATTAGTTATTTCCGCCGAAAGAAAACAATCCATTAAAAATAGAATCATCTTCTATTCGCCGCATCAACAAATTACTAGATTTGATCAAGATGTATCTATAATTCCAACCGAAGAGGAACTCTCTGACATTAAAAGATATATATCCTCCAAACAATTTGATATTGGATTAATTTCCGACTATGCTCATGGTGGAATTAATCGAGAAGTTTTAGAGCTAGTTCGAAAAGTTTGTAACTTAGTTATCGTAGATCCAAAGGGTGATGATCTTTATAAGTATCAAGGATTAGTTGATGCAATAACTCCAAACCTAAAAGAATTTGATGAACTCACTGATAAGAAAGATGACTGTCTTACCAGAAAACTGTTTATATTAAGTTCACTAATAGGAAATAACGGTCCGCCAATTAAAATAATTTTAAAACGCGGAGAACATGGTTGTCTTTTCTGGAATCAAAGTTCAACAGAATTAGAACCTTATCGTTCAGAAAGAACAGTTATCGATCCTACCGGCGCAGGCGATACGTTTATCGCGGCTTTAGCTTTTTATTTAGCTAAAGATAAAGATTGGATTTCTTCAGTTAAAGAAGCAAATCGATTAGCTGGAATCAGTACAACCTTTCCTCATTGCTGGATTCCAGAAAGAAGATTTTTAAATGTCTAGTGTTATCGTTACGGGATGCCTTCAACTTTTTCACGATGGATTAAATTTTGCTAAAATTAAAATATGACGAGAATGATAAATTTAACCGGAGAACGTTTTGGAAAACTTACGGTAAAAGAGAGAACCGATCCTCCTTTAAATATAAAAGAAAAAAGAGTTTATTGGACATGTATTTGTGATTGCGGAAATATAGCAACTGTACCAACTAAATATTTAAGAGACGGACAATCACGCTCTTGCGGATGTCTTAAACGAGATCAATTCAAACAACAAGTTATGAAACTTGGTCAAAAAGCTCAAGAGAAAGATCATACTAACCAAAAGTTCGGTTTATTAACGGCAATTAAAATAATTAGTCATAATCCTATAAAATGGCTTTGTAAATGTAATTGTGGTAATGAAAAAATAGCAACTTCAACAAGTCTTCAATCTGGTCATACAACAAGTTGCGGTTGTAAAACTCACGGGAAGGGACACTGTTTTTATAATCCAATGCTTTCTGATGAAGATCGCCAAAATAAAAGAAAGCTTCCAGAAGAAAGAAGATGGACTCGCCTAATTTTTAAAAGAGCTAACTTTACTTGTGAAATTTGTGGCACTCGATCAAAAAAAATAATTCAGTTATACTAAATGCTCACCACTTAGATGCTTATCATTGGTGCTTAGAAAAAAGAGTTGATTTAACAAATGGAGTTTGTCTTTGTTATCAATGTCATCGGGAGTTTCATTCAATGTATGGTTTAAAAAATACAAATAAGACTCAATTTTTAACCTGGGCGGCTCAAAAAGAAGGAACAAAATGGCCGGTGACTGTAATAGTCACCGGCTGTTAAATACCTTCAACTTTTTCATCAAGGACATCTTAATTTACTGAAGTCAGCGGCTACATATGGAGAAGTTACAGTTCTAATGAACACCGATGCTGGAGTAAAAAAACTAAAAGGATACTTAGCTGAATCTTTCGCCGAAAGAAAAAAGAATGTTCTTCAAACAGGGTTAGTTAAAAGAGTTATTCCTTTTTATACAGATCCAAAAGTCTTACTATCTTTTCTTAAACCTGATATATTAATCGCTGGAAGTGATCATACCGAAGAAGAAATATTAAAAAAAGGTGGTATTTATGCGAAGAAGATAGTAATCTTACCTTACACAAATGGGATCTGTTCAAGAGATTTATATATGAGGAGGGAGAGTGAAATCGATTTCACCAGAAATACAGACAAAGATAAAATTTCTTCTAAATAGAGAATACCTTAATATTCGAATTAGAACCGAATCTATAATCGAATTAATTATTTCATCCGCCGATGTCTTCCAGAAAGAAGATCTCGACTTTCTCTTCTGGGGAGAGAGATCAATTACTGCAATCCTCGACCTTCTTAAGATTACTCAGCCGGAGAAGAAACTTCTATATTCTAATGATGAATTAGGGAAAAGAATTTCCTCTGACATTATTTTAAGTTGGGCGCGAAAAAATAAATCAGCCAGAGAGAAGAGAGACGAATCTATCAAAGCAACTGAATTAGTTCTCTCTCAATTACATAAACAATTCCTTCGAGAAGATCGTCAAATAAAAAATGCAGCAAAGGTTCAAACTTCTGATATAATTACTAAGATGGATGGATCAGCTCTTCTCTGGTTATGCGTTATTCTTTCTGCAAAGAAAGATTTCCTCATTGGTCATTCTGATCAGAGAAGACTAACTAAATGGGAACGTCTTAAACCTATTGATCTTTTAGATGAGAATGGTGTTCTTAAGAGAGAATTTAACGACGCTTGGGACTATTTAACAGCAAGAGAATTTTTATTTAATGATGAATATACTATCGATATCGGTGATAGAACTGATAACGAAGATGGATTTAAGCAAATCAATTGCCGAGATCTTCTTGAAAATATCATAGATGTCTGTAGCGGTAAGGAAGTCGATTCTTCGTTCGTTAATCCATCAATCGAACATCTTCGATCTACGCTAGCTGAAAAGTCTGGCGATCCAAAACTAATAAGTTTATATACTCACAAATAATAAAAAAGGAGAGATAATGTTTGATCCACCTAATCAAGGGGAGTCATCTCTTGATCATCAAGCAGTTAAAAATGATAACGGAAAACCACCAATGGGTTTATTACCTTGGCCTGCTTTAATAGAAGTAGCGAAAGTATTAAATTTCGGAGCGCAAAAATATGCTAGGCATAATTGGAGACATGGCATGGACTGGAGTCGACTATACGACGCAGCATTACGCCATATTACTTCCTTCATTGAAGGAAAGGATCTTGATGACGAAACTAACTTAGGCCATTTATCTCACGCTTTATGCTGTCTCTTGTTTCTGGAAACTTATCGAATTTTAGGATTAGGAACTGACGATCGATATAAAGGAGAAGTTTAGTGTTTACTAGAGAATCGTTTTTCCAAGAATATGAAAAGGATAGAATCGAACTAACCGAAATTATTACAGTAGTAATTATGTCTTCTCCAAATGGAGAACCAATTAATTCCGAAGAAGAGGAAGAAATTCTCTTTAATAATATATTTAAGTCTCTCATCGAAAAAACAAAAGAAGACTTATTTTTCGACGCCGAAGCTTTAGGAATGATTAATGGCTAAACAGAAAAAAGAGATGCCTACTGGAACATGGCAGATTGTCGTGGACGGGCTTTCTAAAAAATTCGGAGATGGACTTTCTATCTTCAATATGGGAAGTGAGAATTCTAAGATTCTTAATGTTGAAGTCTTTCCGACAAACTTAGTATCTCTTGATAATGCGTTAGGTGTATTCGGATTTCCTAAAGGAAGAGTTATCGAAGTATACGGACCCGAGAGCGGGAGTAAAACAACTTTAGCTCTTCATATGGTAAAGATGGTTCAAGCCGTATGTCCAAATGCTCCAATTCTTTATGTCGATTTAGAACATGCTTTAGATAGAGCATGGATGGAAACTATTGGAGTTTCTTTTAATAATCTATGGGTCTCTCAACCGAGTGCAGCAGAAACTGCATTGCAACTTATTTTAAGCGCAGCAGAGAGCGGAGAACCTCCTTTCATCGTTCTAGATTCAGTGCCTGCTTTAGTTCCTCAAGTTGAGCTTGATGGTCAGATGACGGATCAACAGATGGGAACTGTTGCTAGAATTCTTGGGAAGTTCTTCCGAAAGATAACTTCCTCTTTAAAGAAAAATAACACAACATTATTTTGCATTAATCAAATTCGACAAAAGCTTGGTCCGGTATCAGGAGAAACTCGTCCTGGTGGAAACGCATTAAAATATTGGGCAACAATGGTTCTTCGTGTATCAAAGGAAAGTCCAATTAAAGTCGGAGATGAAATCGTTGGCGTTTGGATTAAAGTCGAAGTGAAAAAGAACAAAGTAGCTCCACCATTTAAAACGGCAATCGTACCACTTTTATTTGACTCCGGCTTTTCGAAAGAAATGGATTTAATTAACTTCGGAGTACAAGAAGGTATTGTCGATAAGAAAGGAGCTTGGTTTTCTTATCAAGATCAACAGCTTGGTCAAGGAGTTTTAAACTCATCTAGAAATTTAACGCCTGAACTTTTTGATAAAATCTACCAAGAAATAAAAGATCTCAAGATGGACGGAGTGATTATTGAACCAGAACAAGAAGAAATCTTATCTCCTGAAACCACGCTAGAAACGGCTGAGTTTATTAGTGCCGAAGATTTGAGAGCAGGAAAATGAGTAATTATAATTTCTATTGCAGTAAATGTGGACACAACAATTCTTTACCAACGAAAGCTGACTGGCTATTAGAAAAGAAAGAACATAAAAGGAGAGGATGTCAGTTAGTCGCTGTTCCTAATAAAGATGGAACATTGTTAGTTCGTCCTCAATTTGCAGCAGAAGCTTTCGAAGGAATGAAAATTCTCGAACAAGAAAAAGAAGCCGCTTTAGCTGACTCACCTATACTTTAATTAATTAAAGGATTATTCATGTCTATCAAACCCAATTATAATAGGGCTCTTCTACCTGCATCTCTAAAGGATCCATTTCTTGACGGTTGTCATCTTTTGGGATGCAGTATGAAGGACGACAGTTCTCCGATAAGACCTAGAGGAAACTGGAAAGCAGAAGCTCTAATTATAGGAGAAGCTGCCGGACAAATAGAAGAGCGAGATAACTGTACTTTTATTGGTCCAGCAGGGAAATTATTAGAAGAGTCTTTATCCTTAATTGGGTTATCTTTAGACAGAGACTTCTTATCAATTAACGCTTGCCTTTGCAGACCTCATCCTGTACCGGGATCACAAAAAGAAAACAGAACTCCAACTGCGGCTGAAATTTCTATTTGTCGAACTTATGCAGAAAAGATTATTAATTTACATAAACCACAATTAATTATTTTCGTCGGTGGACAATCATCAAAATCAATTCTTAAAAATGCTCCGACAATAAGTCATATTGCTGGAACATTTCTTGATAATAATGAAACCTACTTTCCAATTGAAAGTGATTTATACGCCATCTTACATCCTGCTTTTATTCTTCGAAATTCTGATGAAAAACAAAATTGGATGTATCAATTAGTTCGACTAAGAGATTACATGATCGGGAGAGGATTAATCCAACATGAGTAAAATTTTAAACGAGATAAAAGAAAATATTACAAAAGCTAAATTAACTGATTCGACTAAAACAATCTTAATGAGAGTCATCGAACACTCGTGTCACTTATGGAATGAGACCGATCTGAAAGATCTTAAAGAAAAAATTGGCGCGCGAATTAAAGAATTCGAAAAAGGATTAAATTAATGGCAGACTTCGTTCATCTCCATCTTCATTCTGATAGAAGTAGTCTTGATTCAGTAATTAAAATTCCAGACTTAGTTAATCAAGTCCGAAATTTAGGGATGAACGCAGTCGCTGTTACAGATCATGGAGTCGCTTCTGCGAGCATTCAGTTATACAAAGAAGCTCTAAAGGATAAGAATAAAAAAGGAGAAGCTCTAGTTCCCATTAAACCTATAATTGGAATGGAAGCTTATCTTAGTCCGACTGATGATCATACCTTTAAAGAACAGTTAGAGAATCAGCCAAAGCAACAATGTTATCACTTAACCCTGCTCGCTAAAAACGCAGAAGGAGTGAAACAGATATACGAATTATCAAGCAGAGGATACTTAGAAGGATTTTATTATAAGCCTCGTATCTCTCTGCCTATGATAGAAGAAGTTGGAAAAGACTTAATTATCTTAGGAGCTTGTGCAAAAGGTCCAGTCTCTTGGAATCTAAAAGAAGGTCATCCTGAAGCTGCGATTATATGGCTTAAGAGACTAAAAGAAATGTTTCCGGATCGATTCTATTTAGAATTAATGGATCATGGATTAGACTGGCAAGCTAAATTAAATATTGAGTTGAGTAACCTTAGTCAAGGATTTGACGTACCATGGATACCAACAAATGATGCTCATTTTCTTCGGCGCGAAGACCATATGATTCATTCTCTAATGATGTGTCTTCAACTAAAAGAAACTCTTGAAACCTTATCTATGAGATATCCAGAAAATTGCTACGTGAGAAGTCCAGAAGAAATGATTAGTCTCTTTGGATTAGAAGCTTGTAAAAGAACTATCGCTATTGCCGAGCAAGTAGAAATAAAATTAGATTTAGGGAAAGCTTTTTTCCCAATCTTCAAGGAAGATTAGAATGTCTAATGTTTATAAGATCGTTGAAAGTTTTCATCCACAAGAAACACAAACTAAAATTGGTTCAACATTAACTTATCAAAAAGAAAAAACAGCGGTAACTATTACTAAATTTACGATCACTCGTAAAAGATCTGATGTATTTCCTTTTGTCGATATTCAAATGCTTATTCCCAGTTCTTTCTCAATGGGATTATCTAAAATGATAGTTGATTCTCTTGAATTTGAAAGTGACAACTCAATCTTTCGTTTATTTAATTTAGATTTGAAAGTTAAGTCTGAATCCTTTTTTCTGCTTGATAAACATGTGACTTATTATTCTAGTAACTCCATACCTTTTATTGTTTGTGATAATTATTATGCTTCTTATAATCAATCAGACAAATCAATTACTTTCCTTTCATGGAAGGAAAGAGAAGGGGATCCAAAACTAGGCACAATTAGATCAAAGGCAGAAGGATGTGAGATATTCAGTATTAAAGAAGAGATTAATTTAAATCCTAGATGGAGTGATATAGAGTTAATGCCAGTACATTTAACTCAAGCTATTCAGCGTGGATTAATATCGGTTATGCAAATAGAAGAATTGAAAAATAATCCAAAAGTAAAACTCTCGCGCGAAAAAAGAGTTTTACTCGCCGCCAGTTTATTAAATGGAAAGAATGAATGACTAAATTTTGTTGTATTAGTGACACTCATTCAATGCATGACGAAGTCGAAATTCCAGAATGTGATTTCATTCTCCATGCTGGAGACTTTACAAATATTGGAGAAGTCGCCGATATCTTATCTTTTAATATCTGGGCGGGAAAACAAAAAGTCCCAGTTATTTGTATTGCCGGAAATCACGATAGATCATTTCAACTGGATCCATCTGTAAAAGAATTATTAACTAATGTTACCTATTTAGAAGATTTGACTACTTTTATACGTCATGCTGAGAAAGTCTTTAAAGTATATGGATCACCATGGACTCCATGGTTTGGAGGAGAATACTGGGCATTTAACGCTCATCGCGGTAAGGAAATAGAAGCTAAATGGGATCTAATTCCAGACGACACAGATATTCTAATTACACATGGTCCAGCATACGGTCAAGTTGATTATGTTCAAGAACAATCTGGTCAGCTCTGCTCTCAGGGTTGTTTAGATTTATTCAATAGAATTAAAGAATTAAAGAATCTTAAATTACATGTCGGAGGACATCTTCATTTATGCGGCGGCCAACAAAGCGGAAAATTTGGATTAAAGACTATTTTTGTTAATGCCTCTGTATGCGATGAGTCTTATGCACCAATAAATGAACCAGTAATAATAGAGCTGTAAAAGAGAGTAAAGATGAAAGAACAAAACGCGAGAGAGTGGCTAATTCGAAACTATTTTTGTAAGGAAGGAATGGAATGGTTTGATTCTAATTTCTCGCCGGAAACAACTTTCATTGAATTATGGAATAAAACTGATAACCTTGAATATTTATTTTATTTTATTAAAAGATTAGCTACGACTTCTCCTCTTAAATTAGAGAAAGAATATCTTCTTTCAAAGTTAGTCTATCTAACAAACTTTCACCTAGGCGTTAATGCACATTTATTTAAGCAGATAGATTTACTTTCTCCTCAAAATTTAAAACACTGTCAACAATTTCTTAATTCAAATTTAGAAATTGAACCATTTGAAGAATGGGACAAGAAGTTTAATAAGCTTTCTCAAGAACCAATAACAGTTAGAGAGAATCTCTATTACGCTTTTAAGTTGAGAAATATAAACGCTTGCGCCGTTGTAAAAAATCTTGAGGTTTTTAGAAATGCTTTCAAACTAAAGTTTTCTGCGACTGGTTATTTTCAAGTTGAACGAAAGCGTATCGAAGAGATAAAGGATCACTTACGATATTCAATATTAACTGCTCATGAACATCATTTTAATTGTAGATTTTATAGTCATCTTGTAAATGAAGAATTCTGTAAGGCTTGTAACAAGATTATAAAAGAAAGGAAAAACCAAATGATAGACAGATCTTTAACAATTAGTGTTCCTTACACAAGAGAAGATGGAATTGAGCCATCTCTTACCTTTAAATATACTAGGAAGGTTGGAACTTTATATTTAAACGATGAGATAATTTTTGATACTGGGCTCGATTCAGAAGAAGACTTCAAAAAAGCAAAGGACTTCGCTCGTGGATTAGCTTTGTTAGCGAAAGAATTAGAGACGTTTTGCAATGTCAATAAATAAGAAACTGGCAATTATATTCCCGACGTCTGACAGACAACGACTAGATTTAACTTTTGAAGAAACTGAAGAAAATATTACGTTCTCTATAAATGGAAATATTATTTTCCACGGCGAAAAAACAGATCGAAAAATTCAATCACAATTAAAAGAAATTTGCGGTGAATTAGAACTCATGACAAATCGTATGTTAAGTGTTTGGGCGAACAATCTACCAAAACTTTTAAAATAATACATACAAGAGAAAGATAAAGAAAAGAGAAAAAATGTTTAACGTTAAAGATAGAACTATCTTATTTACAATCGGTGGATCTAGATCTTATGGAATAGCTACTCCAGATTCAGATGTAGATGTAAAAGGAATTTGTATTCCGCCGATTAAAAAATATAAACTTGGAATTCAGAATAAATTCGAACAAGCAGATTCACGAGAGCATTTAGTGCCCTTTATGGACCTCTTCACGCCCGAGGAAGTTAAGGCTATACAGAAGGACTCCGAAGAGAAACAATCGCCTTACATCGCCCCTGAGGGCGCTATCTATGATATCTCGAAGTTCTTTGAGTTAGCTTTAAATGCTAACCCTAATATCTTAGAGATTCTATTTACTGACGAGAGTGATATTCGATTAATTACTCCAGCAGGAGAAAAGTTAAGAGAACATCGTGATCTATTTCTCTCGAAGAAGGTAGTGTATTCATACGATGGATACGCCTTCTCTCAATTCAAAAAGATCAAGTCTCATAGATCGTGGTTATTGAATCCTCCAACTGCTGTTCCAACTAGAGAAGTTTTTGGTTTACCACCAGAAAGAAGTCTTCTCTCAGCAGACGAACAGAATGCTTTCTTATGGGTTGTCGCCGAAATACTCAGAGATAAAATTGGCGGATTTAGATTAAGTAAAACTACGAAAGAAGAATTACTTGATCAAGCAGATATCTTCGCGTCTATCCAAGGAAGTGTTCCCGATTCCGTTTGGCCGATGTTACAACAGATAACAGGTGCGCCAACTGCATTCATTCAAACAATGCAGTCTGAAAGAGCATACCGCTCAGCAATGAATCATTGGAAGTCTTACCTAAACTGGAAAGCAAATAGAAATCCTAAGAGAGCTGCACTAGAAGAACTTGTTGGATTTGATAGCAAACATGGAGCCCATCTCTATAGACTTATGTTACAAGGTATGGAAATCATCCGACATAAAACTTTAACAGTTCGTTTATTGCCTGAAGATCGAAAGCTAGTTATGTCTGTTCGTCGCGGCGATATTAAATATGAAGAGTTAGAAGTTTGGTTTGCCGAACAACAGAGGTTATTTAAGGAAGAAGTAAAGACTTCAACTCTTCCAGAAAAGCCCGATCGAAATAAGGCTGACGAACTTTTAACAAATATTTTAATGGAATCTTTAAATAAAGATAGCGAAGAGGATTAAATGTGTTATATTCAAATCATGACTTACTCGTAGATTACTTCTCGCGGCCCTCCTACTCATAATAAAACTTTAATGTATATTGTTTTACCTATTCACATAAAGGAGTTTTATTATGGAAGCAACTCAAACCCAGCTAAAGTTATTCGAGAAATACGAAATTCAATTAGACGCTGAAGTTTTAATTCGCGAGCAGAAAGACTCTCGTTTAAAACTAACTGATCTTGGCAAAAGAATAAGCCAAGAAGGTTTCACTGATTTAAACAAAACCTGTCTTGGTGATATCCAATGGTATCGAAATAAAAGAAAGATTAAGTTAAGAGAGCTTCATCTCGCGGCAAACTTCATTCGACGAACACCATACTGGAAAGTCGAATCGAATGTACGACAAACAATAAACGGTTATTTTGTTTACAAGATACTTGATAATTACTTTCCTGGTAAATACACACGAGATGAAGTTGACGCTTGGATCGAAGGCGAAAATTGAATGACGCCTCAACGACTCTATATCATTACGCGAGCAGATTTAAATAATGGATTAAAGACGGCCCAAGCTTGTCATGCGGCAATTGAATCTGCTCAGAAGTTAGATTTATCTAAAACTGAAACTCCATATGTGATTATTTTAGAAGCAAGAAATCAACTTCATTTAAATGATGTTCTTGAACGAGTGAATGAAAAAACTAAAGTAGTTTCTTTTAAAGAGCCAGACCTAGAAGACGAATTAACGGCTATCGGATTTGTTGAAAATAGTGAGACTTCATTTATTACAAGGAAACTTCAATTGGTTAAGTAATGTCATCAGAACCAATCCCCGTTGGAATCGATTCAAAATTAATAAAGAGAATAGAAAAAAAAGCAATGAGTGAGAATATTAATATTCTCTTCCTTATTCATGCCTATTTAAACTATGCTCTTATTCATCATCAAGATGTTCTTCGATTCGAAGAATCTCTTCGTCAAGCGAAAGAAGGATTAATTGAAAAAGTTTGAACTATTCCGCGTAAAAGATTATAGCGGACGAGTCTCGCCTCAACTTTGGCGATGGGATGGAGAGTATGTTTCTGAATCCCCGAGCAAGGTTTATTTATGTCTTCGACTTTCAGACAATTTTAAAGCTGGAATTAGAGAAGAACAGATTGTTAAAATTACACAATTAGAGGATTTATGAAAATAGTTACACCAAAATATGAGATTCTAAAATGTCCTACAGCAGAAGAAGCAACGAAGTTTATTGAACTTATTGGTCGTACTTGTTATCAATCTGAAGATAAGATTGACGAAGATTCACATCTTACATTCTGTCGGAAGATTTTAGATAATGGTCATTTCCCTATTCTAGAATTCGGAGGAGATATCGTCGTTCGATTTACTAGTAATCGTGGATTCATGGCAGAAATAACCCGGCATAGATTATGTTCTTTCGCTGTTGAAAGTACCAGATATTGCGATTTCTCTAAGAACAAATTTGACAAACAAATTTCTGTTATTGGATTAGCTGCTGAAGATTTACTTCCTAAGAAAAGCTTTGACGAACAACTGGAAGCGATGAATATTTATTTCGCCGCGCAAGAAGAAGCTGAACGAGCGTATCTTAAACTTAAAGCTTTAGGTGTTCCAGCTGAAATGGCCAGAGGAGTTCTTCCAATTAATCTTAAGGTAGAGATGAATGTAAAAGCAAACCTTACTGAATGGAGACATATCTTTAAATTAAGAGCTAATAGGAAAGCCCATCTTCAAATGCGAACTCTAATGAATGATCTTCTTAAAGACTTAAAAGTAAAACTTCCATTAATTTTCGATGATATTAAAGGATTAGAATTATGAAGATTCAAATTACTCTCATGCTGGAATATCAAGGGGTAGAAGATCCTCAGTGTCAATTAGCTAATGTCACGAATCAACTTGTGACCTTCATCGAAAAAGGAAATCTTTCTCAATTTGATAAAGAGAAACTAACGGGTTGGCTTCTAACTGATAAAGTAATTAATCCATGAAAAAGAAAACTGGAGTTTACGAATGGGCGGCAGCTTCCGTTAATTGTAGTATTTGCTGCAAAAATGACTGTGCCTATTGCGTAGATCAAGATACTTTAATTCTTCTCTCTAATGGAACCTGGAAAAAAATTAAGTATTTGACAATAGGAGAAGAAATTGTTGGGTTTTCGGAAAATGAACATAGATATCAAAAAAGTAAAGTTGAGAATATTTGGCAAACGTTAAAACCGGCCTATGAAATTACTCTAAAAAATGGAATGCAGGTCATTTGTTCGGGAGAACATCGTTGGCTTACAAATAGAGGATGGAAATATACTATCGGAAAAGAAATTGGTTGTGAACGTCGACCTTTCTTAACAACTAATAATCTTATTTCTTTTCTTACAAAACCAATTGAATCTCAAGTAGAAACAGAAGATTATATCTTAGGCTATTTATCAGGAATGATTCGAGGTGATGCTTCTCTAGGACATTACACTTACAAAAATCTTAAAGGTATTTCTAATATATACTCTTTTCGTTTAGCTCTTAATGATATTGAAGGCATTGATCGAGTAAAAAGGTTTTTATCAAGTATTAAGATAAACACCTTCTCCTTTGACTTTAAAAATAAAGAAAAATTAATGCCTGCTATTCGAACATCAAAAAAAGATGACTTTATTAAAATATGTAAAATCATTGAATACAAAGACACTAAGGAATTTGGAAGAGGATTTGTCTCAGGAATCTTTGATGCTGAAGGATCAGGAGGTTCTCCCTCTGCGGTTATTAGAATTTATAATACGGATTTATCTATTCTTCAATTTACGGAAAAGATATTACGGACTTTTAATTTTCGGACAATTTTTGACGCTCCTCGAAAAAACGGATGCCTTTCTTTAAGAATACGAGGCGGATTACCAGAAGTAGCAAGATTTTTTAGTATTTTCAATCCAGCTATAACCCGAAAATTTAGATTTGAAAATATTCGTCATGCCTATGGTGGTTCACAAATTGAAAGTATTAAATTTTTAAACGAAGAAAGAATTATGTATGACCTTACAACGTCATCTAAAACTTTTATCGCGAATGGAATGTTAGCTCATAATTGCTACGGGAGAAGAATCTCATTAAACAATGGTTTTATTTCAAACAACGAAGAATGGAGAACCTTAAACAAAGAAAAGCGAAATATAAAGAAAGAAAAAACTTTATATAACGGAACAGTGATGTTCCCGTCAATGCACGATATTCACGAAGAAAATTTAGATCTCTGTTTAGATGTCCTAAATAACTTATTGAGCGCGGGAAATAAAGTCTTAATTACAAGCAAACCTAAATTTCCTTGTATAGAAAAGATCTGTTCTACGTTCCAAGATTATAAAGAAAATATTCTATTTAGATTTTCTATCGGAACATTAGATGAAAAAATTATTCATTTATGGGAACCAGGCGCGTCGACGGTTTACGAAAGACTTCGATGTTTGAATTATTGTTTTGAGCGAGGGTTTAATACTTCGGTGTCAATGGAACCAATGTTAGATTCATCTTCTGTAATCGGAGACTTTTTCTTATTGGAAAAATATGTAACTGATTCTATTTGGATCGGACTAATGAATAAGATTGATCAACGAGTAATTAATATTCCAGCAGATGAAATGCAACGGATTAAAGATGGACAATCATTCGCGATTATAGAAAATATTCATACTTCATTAAAATATCAACCTAAGGTAAAATGGAAAGACTCGATTAGCGAACTTCTCAATCTTGAAGGATCAATCAATGTCTAATGAACTACTAGATAGCATTACTGAAAACGACGGAGTCTTAATTTTCAAACAAAATGGAGACGTCTTAGGATTTACTCCAGAATGCGACCAAGTTAATGGAAAGGTGGAATTTGATTCTCCAACATTCAAAATCGCGGTTATCTTAAAATTCATTAAGAGTGAAAAGCAACGCGATGAGGTTATTTCAGAACTACTAAAAGATACGGAGGAATATAAGAATGAACTTTAGGGAATATCAAGAGGCAGCAAATTCTACCGCAGTTTATCCGAACCAAGGTAAGAATTTTATTTATCCTTGCCTTGGTCTTGCAGGAGAAGCAGGCGAAGTTTGCGAGAAGTTTAAGAAATTAATCAGAGATTCTAATAGTGAAGTCACAGCGGAATTCAAAGAAACTATTAAGAAAGAATTAGGAGATGTACTTTGGTATCTCGCCGCGATTTCAAATGAATTAGGATTTACTCTCGAAACAGTTGCCGAAACAAACATCCAAAAACTTTTCTCTCGAAAAGAAAGAGAAGTTCTTCATGGAAGTGGAGATGAAAGATAGGGGGATTTATGGCCAAGCATGTAATCGAAATTAGTATCAAACCTGGCGGCATTATCGAATCAGAAGTCCTAGGAATTCTAGGGTCAGCCTGCGAAGTAGAATCTCAATGGCTAGATCAACTAGGAACTATAAAAGAACATCGCAAGACTAGAGATTCGGAAAAAGTCCAAAAGGTTGAACTTGTAAAGAAGGTATTCGTATGAGTGCTTACAAATTAATTGAATGTGAGATTAAAGATGAACAATCAATTATTGCTGGACTTCTCAGTACGGGTTTAAACTTAGCTGATATTGAAATTCATCAGGAAGCGATTGCTCTTCAAGACTATGTAGGAAAGAATCGTCCTCAAAAGGCTAATATTATCGTTAGACGAAAAGTAATTAATAAGACTTTTTCAACTGGAATGAGTAATGATCTTGGATTTGAAAAAGTAGAAGGTAAATATAAAGCTCATGTCTCTGATTATGATATGAGTTGGTGGAAGAAGAAAGAACCGCAGTTTAAACAAATCGCCGCTACTGAATCTATTATTTCCGCCGCGAAGAAAAAAGGTTATCACGTTCAGAGAACGAACGAAGATAACAACATCAAACTTAAGCTTATTAAGAACTTCTAAAAAAAAGAGGAAAAGATGATTGAAGAACTCATCGTATGCGATGCTGCTCGTATTCCTGTCGTATGGTTTGTAACCCATGAAGAACTTAGAGCAGAAAAGTGTATTACAGAATATGGGACTAGTTGTGGAAAACAAGTCTGGATTTGGTCATTAACTTCAGATCAAGGAAATCCAGGATGGGAAACAAATCAAGTATCTCAAAAACAACCTAGTCTTTTAAAGACCGAGATTATTTCCAAACCTCCTTTTCCAGTTGAGGACTCTTCTAGTCCAGAAGGAGCTGTAAGAACAATCGTTAAATTCGCCCGAGAATCAGCTGAATTAGGAGAGAATTCTTCCTCCTATTCTCGGAGAAGTATTATCGCAATCTTTAGAGATCCTCATGTATTCTTAAATGAGGATATGACCTTTGTTCGAACTCTCCGAGATGCTTCGAGAGAGCTACGAGATGTTGAAAGTCTAATCGTTTGCTTATCTCCTGTATCTAAACTTCCAGAAGAACTACGTCATGATGTAACAGTCATTAAACCTGGGTTACCTTCTAAAGAAACAATTAGATCTTTCATGAAGGAACAACTTGAAGACTATGATCAATCTGAATTTACGAATGAAGATATATTAACTAACGCTTGCGTTGGTCTGACTTTAAGTCAATCTGCTGACGCGATAGCTAAAAGTATAGTTCAATTCGGAAAAATAAATATTGATTATATTCAAAAAGTTAAAACAGAGACGATCTCTTCAGTCCCCGGATTAACATATGAAAGTGAAGCTCCACCTATCGAATCAGTTGGAGGGCTTCATGGATTAAAAGATTGGCTTAAAGAACGGAAACGCGGTTTCTCGGAAGAAGCCCGAAAAGAAAATCTCCCAATTCCCCGAGGAGTTCTAATTATCGGAGTTAGCGGAACTGGTAAATCGCTTTTAGCGAAAGCAGTTTCTTCATATTTCGAAGCTCCCTTAATTAGATTAAGTCCTCCTAATTTAAAAGGAGGGATTGTAGGAGAAACGGAAAGTAATTTAGAACGAGCCCAGCAAAGTATTACGGCTCTAGGTCATTGTGTCTGTTGGATAGATGAACTAGAAAAAGCAATGCCAAGTGCTAATCACGGTAATCTTGACGGAGGCACTTCTGATGCAATTTCTGGTGGACTATTAAACTTCATGCAAGAACGTAAAGGAGGTGCTTTCATTGTTGGTACCGCGAATAATATCTCTGCTCTTCCTCCAGAACTATTACGGAAGGGGAGATGGGATGCTATATTCTTTGTTGATTTACCTACTCTTGAAGAACGTTTAGAAATCTTCAAGATCCATTTAGACAAAAGACATTGGATTCTTTCTGAAGAGGAAATTCAAATCCTAGCAGAAGAAACTAATAATTATTCT
>Ga0180007_10003765_pt1 | contig 16626 bp, 14 predicted proteins | sample MM_PC_MetaG_FD_121122 | JGI IMG/M metagenome (GOLD analysis project Ga0180007, IMG submission 121122) | Groundwater microbial communities from the Aspo Hard Rock Laboratory (HRL) deep subsurface site, Sweden - MM_PC_MetaG | ecosystem: Environmental > Aquatic > Deep subsurface > Groundwater... | reverse complement strand
TGCCAATGGATTCTACTATATTAAATCCGGGGAAATAAGTATCTTCAAAATGGATCAGCAGGGAAAGGAAGTGCAGATCGATCACCTCGAGCAGGGAAACTATCTCGGAGAAGCAATTCTTTTCGGGTCTGATACATTCCCGGTCTATGCAAAAGTGACAAAAGATACCGAACTCCTCTTTTTTCCAAAAGAGAGGGTATTGAATGAGATCAATAAAAACCCGAAAGTGGCACTTCATTTTCTTACCCTGCTCTCTAAAAAATGCATTACTCTTAACAGACGTATTGAAATACTCTCCATGAAAACCGTCCGCCAGAGGCTGATCCAGTATCTGATCACAAGATGCGGAGGGGACGGGAACTGCTCCTTGGAATTAAAGATCAAAAAGAGTGAACTGGCAAAACTCCTGGGAACGATAAATGAAACTTTGTCAAGGAACCTGAAACAGCTGCAGGATGAGGGATCGATCATAGTTGAAGGCAGAAAGATACACATCAAAAACTGTCTGGCTCTGAAAAATGAAATTGAGAATTTTTGACTTAAGTCAAAGACATTTTTTCACTTTTCCTTATATTTACAATAAATCGAACGGGAAGTACATTTATTGTATGATACCGGAAAAGGAGAATATAAAATGGCAAAACGAAAAATAATCGAAATAGACCGTGAGAAATGTAACGGATGCGGTCTCTGTACCACGGCCTGCGCGGAAGGAGCCCTGGTATTAGACAAGGAAAAAAAAGCAGTACTGGTAAAAGAGATCTTCTGTGACGGAATGGGAGCCTGCCTTGATGTCTGTCCCGTGGATGCCCTTCATATTGTTGAGAGAGAGAGCGAAGAGTATGACGCAAAAGCCGCTTTTAATCATGTAAAAAAGACTAAAGGTAAAGAAGCCGCCCATAAGGTACATGGTGCACCCTTCGGGCACTCCGCAGAAGAATTCATACAGGAGAAAGGGAAACCTCTGGCATGCGGATGTCCCGGAACAATGGCGCAGGAGATCAAAAAAGGGAAAGATCCTATTGCCGTCAAAGAAACAACTTCGGGAAGTATCCCCTCGGAGTTGAGCCAGTGGCCCATTCAGTTACATCTGGTTTCACCCCAGGCACCCTATTTTAATGAATCCGATCTTCTGATAGCAGCGGACTGTACCGCCTTTACTCTCGGATCTTTTCATCGGGACCTGTTAAAAGGAAAGAAACTGGTTATAGCATGTCCCAAACTGGACCAGACAGAAACGTATATAGAGAAGATCTCTGAGCTCTTAAAAAACAACAAGATCTTTTCATTAACAGTGGCTATCATGACTGTACCCTGCTGCAGTGGTCTGAACCAGATCGTGGAGCAGGCTGTCCAGAAGTCAGGCAAGGATATTGCCATTAAAAAGATCGTGATCGGACTCGATGGACAGATCCGGTAGGATATTGAAGGAGAACAAGCGATCCACCCGAAAATATCTCGAGAGATAAAGACCGTAAAAGCCATGATCCGGATGTATTGTGCAGATAAGAACCATAGGAGTGGTTCCCTCTGCAAAGACTGTAAAAAATTAGCAGACTATGCTAATGATCGGCTCCAAAAATGTCACTATGGATATTTAAAACCGACCTGCCTGCAATGCACGATCCACTGCTATTCTCCTGTGATGAAAAAAAAGATCATTGAAGTGATGCGGTATGCCGGCCCGAGAATGGTACTGAGACATCCTGTTCTGTCATTCTTCTACTTAAAGAATAAGTTCTTCAATAGAGCCAATAATAAAATGCAGAAAAAAGGAGATGACTAATAAAATAAAAAGAAGCAACCGAGGAAATAAAGAATACCCCCCTATTTTTTTAATTTATAATATTTTCTCTCATAGATCAATTCTCTTACTTCATTGATCTTATCTGTCGGGTATTTACAGGCCCCCTCCTCACATAAATAAACAGTCATCTCTTTGTTTAAAGATTTCTTGTCCTTTAATAAAGGAATTACCGTCCTTTTCGATGAAGATGTAAAGCCCAGCACTTTATTGGGAAGATAGGTATCATAGATCAATAGTAATACTCCGGATCCTTTAAGCTCTTTCTGATCTCCTGTAAGGACGATCTCTTTAACATTGTCTGTGTAAAAATCCAGTGCTATAAGCATCTGGGAAAGTCCCCCCGGGTAGGTCTTAAAAAACTTTCCTGTCAATTTAAAGATCGATCCGGCTTTATCTTTGTAGTCTTTCTTAAATGAAAAATGAAAAAGTTTCATTAAATTTAATGCTGAGACTGCATTAGCATTAGGATTAGCACTATCATATAGATCCTTTTTTCTCAGGATGATATTCTTCTTCCCGGCAGCAGAAAAATAGTACCCTCCTTCTTTATTGTCCCAGAACAGATTATCCTGTACCTTCTGCAGCTGAATAACCCATGTGATCCATTCTTCGTTAAAATCTGCTTCATAAAGATTGATCAATCCGTTTATCAGATAGGCATAATCATCCAGGTTCCCTTTGAACCTCGACTCTCCATCACGGTACCTTCGCAGGAGGCTCTTATCTTTGTATAATTTTTCCTTGATAAAATAAGCAGCTTTTTGGGCAGCCTCTAAATACTTATCCTCATGCAAGACCTGATAGGCCTTAGCCATAGAAGCGATCATCAATCCGTTCCAGGCTGTAAGGACCTTATCATCTTTTAAGGGAGGAACTCTTTTATTACGATGAACAAGTAATCTCTTGTTTATTTTTCCGGAAATGTCATTGGATTTAAGTTTCCAATTACTTGTTTGCGGAAATGTGAATATATTCTTCCCTTCGAAATTACCCCTCTCAGAAACACCATACATCCCTATTAAATGATCCAGTTCCTTTTTGTCCAGCAACTTCTTTAACTCCTGGAATTCCCAGGTATAAAATTTTCCTTCCTCTTCCTCACTGTCCGCATCCTGAGCAGAATAAAATCCCCCCTCTTTATGCGTCATCTCCTTTCTGACATAATCCAGTATTTCACGGGCAACCGAAGAGTACATTCGATCACCTGTTATCTGAAAAGCTTCCAGATAGGTCCAGGCTAAATTCGCATTATCATACAGCATCTTTTCAAAATGCGGAACGATCCAGGCTTCATCCGTAGAATACCGGTGAAATCCCCCTCCCAGGTGATCATAGATACCACCCCGGGCCATTGCATTCAATGTCTTTTCTACCATATTAAGAGCCGGCTTCTCCTTCGTCCTGGCATATACTCTCATCAGAAAGTTTAATCTCATGCCAGGGGGAAATTTTGGGGCACCTCCGAACCCGCCATTGCTGTGATCAAATTCCTGAAGAAGCTGCTCATAACCCCGGCGTAATATGTTCTCATTCAAGTCTACCTCTACATCAGCAGTGATCCTGTCTGATCTCAAATGTTTTAGAATATTATCACCGGATGTAATTATCTTTTCCCGGTCCTTTTCCCAGATAGACTGAACCTCTTTTAGAACCGATAGCAGCTGAAATTTCGGGAAATAGGTCCCTCCAAAAAACGGTACAAGCTGTGGAGTTAACACCACTGTCATGGGCCACCCGCCCCTGCCGGTCATAGCCTGTACGGCATCCATGTAGATGCTGTCCAGATCTGGCCGTTCCTCCCTGTCCACTTTGATACTGATAAAATATTTATTCAAATATGCAGCAACCTCCTCATCCTCAAAGGACTCTCTCTCCATCACATGGCACCAATGACAGGTAGAATATCCGACAGACAAAAAGATCGGTTTCTCCTCTTTTTTTGAAACTTCCAGGGCTTCATCCCCCCAGGGGAACCAGTTCACAGGGTTGTGGGCATGAGCAAGAAGGTATGGACTTTTTTCATTTTTTAATCTGTTTGTATTCATATGGATCTTCCCTCTGCTTTTATTTTTTGCGTGACAGGTTAAAAATAGAATAAAAACAATAAAGATGACTATTCTTGATCTCACCCTTTAAATGATCCTTTCATCATTATCAGGATCTCCCGAATATCTCTCTTACCTTAAAATAAAAGATCAATGACAATATCTTCCATCCGGCCAGAATAACCCCTTTTACGGTTCCGCTGACTTTGGATGTTCCGATCCGGTTCCGGTACGGTACATCGATCTCCCGGATCCGCAGATTCTTCTGGATCGCCTTGATCTGCATCTCAATTGTCCACCCGTAATTTTGGTCTTTCATATCCAGTTTATCTAAAGCATCCCGCGTAATAACCCGCATCGGCCCCAGATCCTTATAGGAGAATCCCCAGAAGAGCCGGATCAGACCCACTGCCAGTTTATTCCCGAAATATTGTGGAGGAGTTAATGCACCTTTTTCAAGGAGCTCATTAAACCTGTTGGAGAGTACAAGATCAGCTTTTCCTTTAAAGATCGGATCGACCAATAGGGGGATCTTATCGGGATAATCACTGTAATCCGCATCTAAAAAAAGAATGATCTCTTCATCCTTTAATTGTTTTATTCCTTTCAGACAGGCAGCGCCATACCCTCGATGCCATTCATGATATGCATCCGCACCGTACTTTTTTGCGACCTTAAACGTATTATCCTTTGAACCGTTATCCACAACGATCACCCTATGCACAAGATCAGGGATCTCTTTCAGAACATATGGTAGGGCCTCTTCTTCATTAAGAGCCGGAATGATCACTGCTATTTTTAATCTGTTTTGCATAGCTCCCCTTTAATATATCATATAATAGTAAAGAATAAAAAGGCAGATACTGCAGGTAAAAAAAGAGAAGGTTCTCCTGCCAGATACCCACAGCCTTGTACTTAATAAAGACGTAATAAGAAATAGAGATAATACCGATCAGATAGGCTGTGGACCATCTCTGATAAAAGACAAAGAACGGGATCAGCCAGAGAACATACCACGGAAAGAGTGCATTATTAAATAAAAGCGCACTCAATATCGTTAACTCCAGTTTAAGGAGCAAGCCGGATCGTAATTTAAAATATATCAGGAACAGTATTAAAGCCAGGGTAAGTACTGAAAAGTATCTTGCATACATCCCGAATATATTGATAAAGAACCTGTGCAGAAAACCATTGAACTTCCATCTGTGATTATAAAGGATAAAGGATTCAAAGATATACTTTCCTGCTCTTATATAAGGAAGATAAAAAAGCAGTATAAGAAAAATAAAAAAGAGGGATTTACCGAGAATATCTCTGTACATAGATGCCTTATTCTGCAATTCTTTTGAATACAGTTTTCGGATATAAAAGATCAGAAAAACCGGAACAGTTATGATCGTTATATACTTTACCATGATAGAGGCCACCAGTAGAAAAATAGAAAAATAAACCTTCTCTTTTTTAAAAAAATAGATCGCGCCAAAAAGCAGTCCCAGTCCCGCAATATCAATATGAGTACCCAGAAAACCCTCCAGGATAACCAGAGGACAGAGCAGATAGACAGAGAGGTATCTCTTATCCTTTAAAAGAAGTAACAGGAAGAGAGCCGTCAGGATCTCAAAAAAAAGATAGATCGATTTTAAAGCGATAAAAGAGTCAGCCTTAATGCTGTAAGAGAGAAAAAAGATCATCTGCGCCAGGGGAGGATAAACCGTCTTGTATCCCTTATGATTGATCCCCGGATAGATCACTTTATTTCTGAATGATTCCAGCTCACTGCTGTCAGGGGGATAAAGATAGGGATTTATATGATTCGCCTGGATCTTTCCATCCCAGATGTACCTGTTCGCATCACCGGAAAAATCCGATAAACTGCTGTCAAAAAAAAGAAGCCGGAGGAAGAGGGCAAGGGCAACAATGATCAGCAGGTTTATTTTTGCTCCTTTTTTAAGCACAAAAATAATTCCAAAATAGATCAAAAAAAGGATCAAAGTTAACCCAATCTTATACTGGATATACTGAAAGAGGCCCAGGTATCTGAATAGTATAAAAAAGATAACAAGCAGGGATAAGAAAATATAAAGAAGTATATCTGATTTTTTCACTCGTAATCCTTAAAGTTTTATTCAGGGGGAGCTTTCTCTTTTAACAGCGCTTTTTAATTTCTTGAACACAACAACACTTGGCATCAGTTCGCCCCAGCATTCCACTGATCACAGCTGCAGCACAGCCGACTCCGGAATCAACACTGATCGCTTCATATTGACAATTTAATGTACAGGCACCGCATTCCATACAGGCATCCAGATCTTTGATTACTGCCTTTTTATTCTTCATCTCAAAAACCGCATGAGGGCAGACAAGAGTACATATCGTGCATCCGGTGCATTTACCGGGATCCAGTTTCAAAGTGGCGATATTCTTTAAATATTTTAAGTTCCTCATATCATTTCTCCTACCGGATAAATCGGTCGATCATCCACAATACAAATCCCCCAATAACACCTATGATCTGTATAGGGACATAAAGACACATCTCTTTTTTAACACCGGATAAAGAAGTATACGTTGAAGCACCGGTAAAATTCATTGTTAAAAATGATGAGAGTAGGGGTATTATCAGAGACCAGGAAATAATCTCTAATAAACTAAAAGATCGTAAAAATCCCAGAAAAAGAACTGGGACAACAATAAATCCGGCAAACAAACCTTTTATGGAAAAGCTCCGTCCGGGAAGCCAGGGAAGAAGGATAGGACCCAATACTGCACCGGAAAAATAAGCAGATAAAAGAAGTATACTCGAAAGAATACCTCTCTGTATAGCTGTTGTAAAAGAATACCCGGTACTGCTTAAGCCTCCAAGCATAAAAAAAAATATTATTATAAGAAGAAGATACTTGAACCCGGTGACCAGCTCCATAGGCACCAGTACAACCCGGTCCTGTAATGGGAATTGCACCCTTCTCATTATAGGAGTCGCTTTCAACCCATTTTTTAAGAAATCCGGAATGTCGGAAGAACGCACAGGGCCAAATGTTACGGAAAAACCGGAATGCTTTTTCACCAGATGACCGGCAACCCCTGTGGCTCCAAGCTGAGGAACGATCAACCGACGATGGGCCACCAGGCCGGCCAGATCACTCTCTTTTATTCGAAGATTCAGCTCATCCGTTCCAAAGGTTCCCTTACCGGCCGCACACCAGACATTAACTCCCTTTGTATCAAGGACCAGTATCCAGGCATTGATACCCTTTAATTTACTCCTGAGGGAATCAAAACTCAGTTTATAATTTGCCGATACAAAGACGTGAGAAGCTTTATCTGGAGTCCCGAGTGCATATAAGCCCGGGTTAATCCTATAATGATCCCGTTTAATACCAAGCCGGACCTTAACAGCTCCAAAGATATCTGAAAAATTCAATTGCCATGAAATTACCGGCACATCTTTTCCTTTAAATTTAATCGTATTAATAATATATTTATTCTTCATACTTCTTTACCTGAAATAATAAAACCGCGGAACAGTCTCTATTATATGAAAAAAAACTTTATAGTCAACTGATCCGCGGCTTTTTTGATCTCTTTTACTTCTTCAAATATTTGTCAGGATCTGCTTTGATACTGTCCATACAGGAGGGACAGCATACATAAATCTTTTTACCCTTTGCCATTACGTATTGAGAATCTTCTTTAACCGTGAACTGGGTATCCATCACAGGGCAGACGACTTTATCACCCACCTTAGCTTCCGGGGTATTATAAGTCTGCTTCGCAAACTCTCCGGACTTGGAACATGATACCATAAACACGGATAGTGATAGACTCAATACGAGAATGATCATTATTGTTTTCAACTTCATTATCATCCTCCATCAGGCTACACTTATTATTTAACTGCTTTCTTTTCCATCATCTTCTTATGCATGGATTCCATCGATTTTTTATCCATTTCAGGACAACCGGACCGTGATCCGGACCATTTTTTAATTCCATAACGGCCGTATCTGCATGAAGAAACAGCATAATAAGCAGAATGCAGGATCGCAATAAGAGAGATACCAACGATCAAATATCCGATGATATTTCCGATCGTCTTTAACGCATCCTTCTCTTTTTTTGCCAGAGTCAGCACCCAGTAACCGGCTGCAAGCGTTATTAAAACAACCGGTAATACAAATAACATTTTAGTCATACTTTTTACCTCCTTTATTCAGGGACAAGCCCTGTTTTTTTATTTTTAAATAATACAAATAATACCGGTAAAAGATAGAGATTTGAAAGGGTTGCTGTGATCATTCCGCCAAAAGTCGGGATAGCAATGGGCCTCATGATCTCCGAACCGCTCCCTGAAGAAAGAAGCACAGGTAAAAGCGCAATGACAGTTGTGGCAGTAGTCATGACAATGGCCCTTACCCGCAAAGAACCGGCTTCCAGAACGGACTTTATAAGGTCTCGCTTCTCTTTTGCTTTCCGGATCAGGAACTCGGTCAAGACAACACCATCCTCTACCGCAACTCCGAACAAGGCAATATATCCGATAGTAACGGCCGTACTTGATTTAACTCCCAGGATGAACTGCAAAATAATTCCTCCGATAAATCCAAAAGGCAGTGCACTTAATATGGCAAAGGCTGCTCCGTAGGAACGGAATCTCAGATAGAGAAGGAGAAAGATCACCACTATGGTGATCGGTGTGATCAGGAGAAGCCTCTTCCTCGTCTTCAGCTCATATTCATACTGCCCGCTCCATACAATGAAATACCCGGATGGCAAATTGACTTTTTCAGAGACCTTAAACTTTGCATCATCCACGAAATCAAGGATGCCCCTTGTATCCGTATCAACATTGATAAAGACCCTTACATAAGGAAGCCCGTTCTCGGTAGAGATCTTTGCCGGGCCCGGTACTTTTTTTATCTCGGCGAGCTGAACAAGCGGGACCTGGCTTCCTGAAGAGGATGGTACAAGTACCCTTTTTATGGATTCGAGACTTCCTCTATACTCCCTTAAATACCTGACACGAACCGGATTCCTCTGCCTTCCTTCAACGGTCCTGGTCAGGTTCATACCGCCGATAGCGGTCATGATCACATTATTGACATCCTCAATATTAACGCCGTACCGGGCTGCCGCCTCACGGTCTATCCTGATCTCGATATACGGTTTATTCCCTATCCGCTCGGCATAAGGGCTCTTATTACCCTCTACGGTCTTTACGACTCCCTCTACTTCTATAGCTATTCTTTCCAGTTCTTCAAGGTCATTTCCAAAGATCTTTACCCCGATAGGGGTCTGGATCCCGGTTGCCAGCATATCGATCCGGTTTCGGATCGGCTGGGTCCAGATATTAGCCACTCCGGGTATGCGCAGGGCCTCATCCATCTCCTTTAACAGCTTCGACTTGGTCATTCCTTTTCGCCAGTACTTCTCCTTCTTCAGCTGAATTATGGTCTCGATCATGGAGAGAGGAGCCGGGTCCGTGGCTGTTTCTGCCCTGCCTGCTTTACCGACTACAGATTCAACCTCGGGAAATGTTTTTATGATCTTATCCTGAACGGACAAGACATGCTTCACTTCACTGATGGATGCTCCGGGTAGAAGGACCGGCATGAAGAGGATATCCCCTTCATCAAGGGGAGGCATAAACTCGCTCTCAACAGTGAATAACAACAGAAAACTCAGCACGAGAACAGAAAAACTGATGATCAGAAACTTGACCTTGTTATTTAAGACCCATTTTAAGGATGGCATATAGATCTTATTAAGAGAGGAATTGACTTTCTCACTCATTTTTAAACTTCTGCTTCCCTTTCGGGCCGGCCTTACCAGGAGCATGGCCACAACAGGGATCAGGGTGATGGAGACCACTGCAGCGGTTGCCATTACAAAGTTCTTGGCATAGGCAAGAGGTTTAAATAGCTTTCCTGCCTGGCCTTCAAGAAAATAGACATTGGTAAAGGCCACGATTATTATTACCATCGTAAAAAAAATCGGACCGGCGACCTCCTTTACAGCATCAATATAGACCTCAATCGGGATCTTCCTTTGTGTACCCTTCTCGGATCCTTCCTTATACCGGTTCAAATGAGAAAAAATATTTTCCACTACCACAATGCCGGCATCAACCACCACACCGATGGCTATGGCGATCCCGCCCAGGGACATGATATTGGGGGAGACCTTAAAGATATACAGGAGGGGCATCGTGATCAAGACGGCAGCAGGCATCACTATGGAGACGGCAAAAGAAGACCGGTATTCCGCCAGAAAAAAGAGGATAACAAGTACTGTAATAATGATCTGCAAGATGATCGTGATAACCAGGTTCATGACGGACCGGTCCACCAATTTAGTCCGGTCGTAGAAAGGAATGATCTTCACTCCTTTGGGAAGGCCCGGGGAGATCGCTTTGATCTTTTCTTTCAGTTTTGTAATAACCATCCTGGGATTCTCCATATACCGCTGAAGGACTACACCGCCTACGACCTCCCTGCCGGAGTTATCAAGGACGTTCCTGCGGAAATCAGGGCCCAGGTTGACACGTGCTACATTGCGGATGAAGACCGGCGTGCCTCCTTCACCCGAGGTACCGATCACAATATTTTCAATATCTTTTATTGATTTAATAAATCCCACACTTCTGATGATGTACTCCATCCCGTTCTCTTCCAGTACCTGTGCACCAACATCCCGGTTGGCCATCTTGACCGCCATGATGACCTTTGATAAAGGGATTTTATATGAAAGGAGTTTATTGGGATCAATATCGATCTGATACTGTTTGACGTGTCCGCCTACAGTAGCCACTTCAGAGACCCCGTCCACCGCGGTCAGCTGATAACGGATGAACCAGTCCTGAATACTTCTCAGTTCACCTAAAGAATAGCCGTCACCCTCTACCGTATACCAGAACACCTGGCCCAGTGGTGAAGCATCAGGGCCAAGTACGGGGATGACCCCTTCCGGTAATTCCTTTTCCGCTAAATTCAGCTTCTCCAGCACCCTGGTCCTGGCCCAGTAAAATTCAACGCCATCTTTAAAGATAATGTTGACCAGGCTGAATCCGAACATGGAGTTCCCGCGCACGGTCTTTACCCCGGGGATCCCGAGTAAGGCTGTTGTTAAAGGATAGGTCAGTTGGTCCTCCACATCCTTGGGGCTTCTCCCGGGCCAGTCCGCATAGACAATGACCTGGTTCTCTCCGATGTCAGGAATAGCATCCACCGGTAACCGGGGAAGGTAGATGATACTCAGGAACATGAGCAGAAGAAATACCATTATGATCAGAAATTTGTTCTTTAAACTGAATTCTATTATTCTATTTATCATTCATTTCTCTTATAATACACTTTAAAACAGTGAACGGTTAATGCTGATGCTTCTCCACTTTAATGGACCCACCGTATCCTGAGCCTTCAGTTCCTGAGAGCTGGGCCTGGGAATCGATCAGAAAAGAGGCGGTTGTAACGACCTTCTCTCCCGTTTTAACTCCCTTTACAATGGAAATATAGTTATCATCCTCAACACCGGTTTCAACGATCCGGGGGGAAAAAATGATACCGTCTTCTTCTTCCCTTACCTGAACATATACCACTTTTTTCACACCGGTATCTATCAGCGCTTCCTTCGGGATCGCGAGCTTCTTCCCCAGGTTGGCATTGATCTCGGCTGTTACGAACATCCCGGGTTTCAGCTTCATCGAACTGTTCTTTACCTCTACGCGGACCTTTAAAGACCTTGTCTGAGTATTGAGGACAGGATCAATAAAAGTGATCCTTCCGTAGAAGGAACTCCCCGGATTAGCCACAGAAGTGATGCTGACTCCCTGCCCCTTTTTAATGAACGGTATCTCGAATTCGTAAATATCCGCCATCATCCAGACCGTGGTCAGGTCCACTATATTAAAGATGGGTTCTCCTTCTTTGATGTACTTGCCTTCATTCACGTTCTTATTGATCACGATACCGTTTATGGGAGAATAGATGGTCATATATTTTTTAGGTTCTCCGGTCTCTTCGATCTCCCTGATCTCATTATCCGAGATCCCCCACAGCTTCAGCCTCTCTTTTGCTGATGTTAAAAGAGATGTATAAAGGGAATTATTGGTATGGATCCTGGAGTTCTTTAAGGAATCGATATACTCCTGTTGAGTAGAGATAAGGTCAGGTGAATAGATCAATGCCAGGGCCTGACCCTTCTTTACTCCGGCTCCCGCAAAATTTACATACAGTTTATCGATCCTTCCGCTGAAATAGGCTGAGACAAAAGCGTTCTTCGTCTCATCATACTCAATACTCCCGGATGTTCTGATCTTCTTACTGATCTGGTGATACCCAACCTTTTCCGTACGGACATTTGCCAGGACCTCCTGACGTTTTGTGATCTTCAGGGTCTTCAGTTCATTCATGGCTTTATGATCCATTTTGCTGTGATCTCCCGTTTGCTTATAAACGGGTACCAGGTCCATATTACAGATAGGGCATTTGGTCTTTCCCTCGGCATACTCCTCGGGAGTAACTCTTACCGAAGGATGCATGCCATCCGTATAATAGAGGATCTCTTTGGATAATTCTTTTTTCTTCGAGCATGATATAATTAAAATTACCAGTATAAGGACCGTAAATATCAGAATTAACCTATTTCTCATTCTCGCCTCCTGCATAATACATCAAATGAGCATTATGCCGATACAGCTCTACCTGAGCCTCTTCCATCTCATAATAATAATTATATAAAGTTATCAGGCTCTGAAGAACATTTAAAAAATCAACCTTATCCACCTGGTAGGATTGGAGCGAAGAATCAAGAGACAGCTTTGCTTCCGGAAGGATACTCTCTTCAAGGAGTTTAATTACTTCTTCACTCTGTTTATATAATTTATAATGCACTTTTACCTGTGTGGTGATATGATCATCCATGTCCTTTACCGATAACCGTGAAGCTTCCCTCATTCTGCTTTTAGCCTGGATAAGAGGTGCTTGCTTAAAAGGAAAATAAAGCGGAACGACCAGGCCGAACGAAAGTGTATAAAAATCCACTCCACCGTCAGACAGGTTGTTGTCCCTGATACTATAGGCTGCTCCAAACACCAGGTCTGGAAAAAGGTTCCATTTAGCCAGGGTAAGTTCTTTTTTGGATCTTTCGTACTGGCTTTTCACAAGCTTTACGCCGGGAAAACTATTCCTGGCTTTATTTAAAATTTCGGCATAGGAAGGATTGCTTAATTTATCATAAGAAAATTCCAGGCCAAGCGGGTCAATACTCTCTATACCCAGTAAACGGGTCAATTCATCTATCATTGACTCATTTTGAGTCTTCAGAACAATAAGTTTCATTTCCACTTGAGCTTTATTGACTTTGGCTTTTAATATATCCTGCTGTAGACCTTTTCCCACTTTGTATTTGGTCTGGGCGATCTTTTCAAAAAGTGTTACCTGCTCCAACTTTTCTTTCTCTATTCCGATCTTTCTTGTCAACTTTACGATCTCATAATATTTCAACCTTACTTCCAGCAAAAGCTTTTCTTTGGTGGTTAAATACATATCCTTCTGAACATCAGCCACCATGGATGCAATAGAGCCTCGTAAAGCAAGCTTTACCGGCCACGGGATCATCTGTTGGACAGCGATCTGTTTTGAACTCATCGGGGTCCTGTCAAAAGAAAAGGTATCCACAGGTACATTCATTAAACTGAAACTGACAACAGGATCCGGCGGGAAGCTTGCCGGTCTCACTTCTTTTTCCTTTGACAAGTATTCGCTCTTTAATGAGTTCAGGTTCGGATTATTCTTTAAAGCTATATTTAAGAGTTTATTGATAGCAAGAGTCCCGCCACTCAGTTCCCGGGAGCAGATTATAAGTGTAATAAATATTAAAATAATTATAATAGATCTTTTCATCAGATCATTCCATTTCACTTTCTGAATATCACTATAATAGTGATATTTGATAATATAACAACAGTATCCCGAATGTCAAGCTAATAAACAGGTAACCCGGATAAGCTGATCGCCCCTTTTTATCATAGAACGCCCTTTCTCTTTTAAAATCCACCCGGTAATAATAAGATGGACATGAAATACGCCTGGCTCTGTTAAAGCCGGCAAGACCTTTAGATCACGGAAGTTTGATCTTGATTTCGCCCCTGCGAAAATGTTTCTTCATTAAGCTGTCATCCTTGCCCAGGCTATACATAAAATTGATCATCTTCCCGGATCTAAGATCCTTGAAATAATCCCCCTTCAGACCCACAGGCCTGCTGAAAGTGATCGTGGTCCATCCATCCTTCTCTTCTGCTTTGATCACTTTAAGGGTATCTTTCTGAGCATTCTTGTCCAGCTTCTCGATCGGTTCATGCTTGACCCAGCCCGTGGCATAATGATGAAAAAGGGCCGGTTTTCCCTCTTTAACATAACCTATGATGATCTCGGCATCCTTCATCATCTTTGTCTGGCCGAATCCAACCGCGACCCACCCTTCTGTTTTTCCTTTCACCTCAATAATGCAGAGATCTTTCTTCTCATCGTATTGGATGGACATTTGAAAATCCCCGCTCTTATTTTTATAGACACCTTTCTTGTTCTCTATGATGTATTGTCCTGTTTTATTTTTTGCTTTAAAGGTCACTACTGTACCTACAGATTCAGATAAAACACTTACCTCCCTGTCTTTCTCCTGGCCGGCAAATCCGGGGGATAAAATCCCCAGACAGAAAGTAAATATTAAAAATAAAGCCCTCATAAAGAATACCTCCTTTAAAAATTAATCCATCAGTATAAAGACCATAATACAGAAATAAAAAAAATTTTCAACTAAATTATGGAAAGTAAAATAATAACAGTTATATTTCCATATATTCTAATACTTGAGGATTAACATCCATAATGAAAAAGATCATAATAGTAGATGACGATCCGGTGATCACCGGCAGAGTGGGCAAGATGTTTGAAAGAGAGGGATATAAAGTCCTTACCGCATCCGATGGAGCGGAAGGACTCAAGTTAATAGAATCGGAAATGCCGGATCTGGTCATCATGGACCTGGTCATGCCTGTCATGAACGGGGTAAATGCCATAAAAAAATTAAAGAGTGATAAAAATCTGAGACTCATCCCCGTAATTGTTTTAAGCGGTATACGGGACCTGAGCACTATCGTCCAGCTCCGCAAACTGGGTATAATGGCCTATATAGGAAAACCTCACCAATGGGATGACCTTTTGCTCCGGTCTAAAAAAGCAATGGGAGAAATAAAGGAAGAAATAATACCCGAAAAGAAATCCCCGGGAAAGAAGAAAGATAAAGATCAGCTTGTGATGGGTGAGATGATCTCTTTTACACTGGTAGATGTAAATGATCTGAAACCGGACATGGTCCTGGCTACGGACCTGAGAAACAAGGCCAACCAGGTCCTCCTGGCCCATGGGACGGTCATCACAGAATCGATCATAAAAAAACTGGAAAGAATGGGGATCAGCAAAGTAGAGATCCAGGCTGAATAGATCTTCAATTTTTTCTATTTTATTAGCCTGGAAAATAAATGACAGTTAAAGCAATCTAAGATTAAATAAAAATCATATACTTCTTCTAACCAAAAAAGGTTCCTGGCATTGACTATTTACCGCAGAAGGACTACTTTAATTACCTTCTTTTCTTTTTGGCCTGATTTATATTCTATAAATAACCTGGCCAGGTAAATTCCGGATTTCAATAATTCAGTCTTTGAATTCATTCCATTCCATTGAATATTTACTGTTACTAAATTCTCTTTTAAATAACTCCATACTTTCTGACCATCCTCATTATATATCTTTAATTCGATCTTCTTTGCTTCTTTATCAAGTTTTAACTTAAAATTTGTCTTCTCATTAAAAGGATTGGGATAATTATAGAAAGTAGCTCCATATAAATTAAAACTACTCAATAAAATTAATATGGTGAATAAGAGTCGTTTGATTTTCATACACTGCTCCTTTCTTCATGCCAGATGATTTTTATCATTCATTCTTCTTCTTTAAAATACTTTTAAGGCTTTCCTTAGCTTTTTCATTATTCGGATTTAGAACCAAAGCGATCCGCCATTCTCTTATGGCCAGCTCATTTTCATTATTTTTATAATAGTTAATCCCTTTTGTATAATGTTTTGAACTCAATCTTTTATTCCTCTCTGATACAGGTTTCACTTTTGCTCTTTCAAGATATTCTTCTGATTTTCTAATAAAATCCAATGCTTCTTTATTCCGGCTGTCCAATTTCAGTACTTCTCTCATCTTTTTTATGGTATCCTGATATCGTTTCTGTTTATAGTATTTAATCCCTTCATTAAAAAACCGGACTTTTTTAGAATCAACATTCTTCTCCCTCTTCTCTTTCCCATAAATTTTAGATAAAACATCTTTCAGTTTATTATCTTCTATTCTTTCAGGAGTCAATTCCTTTACTCTATCAAAATAATATAAAGCTGATTCCATTTCCCCTTTCCGGTATGCTTTAATTCCTTTTTGAAAATACATATCAGACAATTTATCTTTCTCTACTTCTTCTCTCTCTCTCTCTTTAATCATACCACCCTCAATCTCCTTTTTTAAAAGCAATGCTTCAGAATGAGACGGTGATAGCTGTAAAAGAAGAGAAAGCTTGTCCAGTGCTTTCTTTGAATCCCCCTTTTGAAAATCATTCTGAGCCTGAGGAAATAATTTTGCTGTCTCTTTTTGATAAATCTCTTTCTCCTCTTTTGATTCTGCGGCTTTTTGTGACAAAATCTCTCCTGCCATTTTT
>Ga0180007_10003764_pt1 | contig 16626 bp, 17 predicted proteins | sample MM_PC_MetaG_FD_121122 | JGI IMG/M metagenome (GOLD analysis project Ga0180007, IMG submission 121122) | Groundwater microbial communities from the Aspo Hard Rock Laboratory (HRL) deep subsurface site, Sweden - MM_PC_MetaG | ecosystem: Environmental > Aquatic > Deep subsurface > Groundwater... | reverse complement strand
TCATGCCCGAATGGTTTTATCGGGCATCCAGCAAAGATCCTGGATTCCCGCTCAACAGCATTGCGGGAATGACGGTGATTTAAGACTCGACAACCGGTATATTTAGAATTGCCGAGTCCCTTATCCTTTCTATTGCTTTCAACGTTTTGACCAACACATAGTCAATGACATTTACAACAACAATTGAAAAACTGGTGATTGGCGGCAACGGATTAGGCCGCCTGCCGGACGGCAAGGTGGTTCTTGTGCCTTATGTCCTGCCCGGAGATGAAGTAGAAGTCCGGCCGATCAGTAAAAAAAAGAATTATGTGGAGGCTCGTGTTGTCAAAATTCTGCAACCATCAGCAGATCGCGTAATTCCACCTTGTCCATACTTCCCCCAATGTGGCGGCTGTGATTTCCAGCATATCAGTTCTGAAAGCCAGGCGGATTTGAAAAACCGGATTTTGCTTGAGCAGCTTGAGCGATCCTGCTTGAAACAAGACAGCAAATCATTTCTTCGTCCTCCCTTGCCCTCGTCAGAAGCATTTCATTACCGACAGCGTATCAGGCTGCATGTGGGAAAAGATGGAGAGCTCGGCTTTTACCGCAATCAATCCCATGAGGTCAAACCCATCAGCGCCTGCCTTCTGGCCAGGCCGCAACTGAACGATGTTCTGCATTATCTGATAAATAAGTCGCCGTTTGCTAAGGTTGCTGCTTTGACGACCTCTGTTGAACTGTTATTGAGCCCTGCCGAAGACCTTGTTGTTATTCTTATGCATATGTCCAGAAGACCAAGGCCGGCTGAACGAAAAATTCTTGAGGAACTCGCCGCAGGCAGCCGCAACATAAAATATGTGGTCGTTGCGGCGGCAGGTTCAGGAATCGCTGATATTTTTCCCGGAAACAAAGCAGGTGATGGGCAGCCCTTGCTGTTTTTTTTCCATGCGTTGCCTGATGGTGACAGCATCAGGATGACAATTGAGCCGGGCGGTTTCTGTCAGGTAAATTCAGACCAGAATGATAATCTCGTTGCCCTGGTAATTGAATGGGCAAAGCTTGATTTACGGCACAAAATTCTTGATCTCTTCTGCGGTATGGGGAATTTTTCTCTACCCCTTGCCCGGCAGGTCAAATCGGTTATCGGCATGGACCTGCAACGCTCCGCCATCCGCAGTGCCAAACGCAATGCTGAGATAAACGGCATTGTTAACTGCACTTTTTCCCAGAATTCAGCCGTTGCAGGGGCAAAAAGTCTTGCCGCAACGGGGGGGAAATTTGATATTGCCCTGCTTGATCCGCCACGGCAGGGATGTGCGGAAGTCATCCCGTATCTTTCGCAAATCGGGGTCGCGCAGATCATCTATATTTCCTGTGATCCTGCGACATTGTGCCGTGATCTTATCCTTCTTGAAGGGGAAGGGTATGAGGTGGGAAAGATGAAAATGGTGGACATGTTTCCCCAGACCCATCATCTCGAGACCATTGTTACTTTGCGTCGTCCTCGTTAACGGTGCGCAGCCTGTTGCAGGTAAAGGATAGCGCAACGGGCAAGGTATTCGGCGCCGATCGGCAGAACCCGTTCATCAAAATCAAATGTGGGACTATGGGCATTGGCATTGGGAAGGTCATCGCGTCTGGCGCCAAAACGGACAAAGCAGCCTGGGACGTGTTTGAGGAAAAATGAAAAATCCTCGCCGCCAAGACTCGGATATGGTTGACTTTTTACCCCGTTTTCTCCCACCGTCTGCTGGGCGGCTTTTCTCGCCACCTCGGTGATAACCGGATCATTGATGACAGGGGGGTAGCCGGCGGTCAATTGTAATTGTGTTTCAGCCATGTACAGATCCTGGACAGCCAGAACCATTCGTTTCAGGCTCTCGAAAATTTTCTCTCGTGCCTCAGGATGGGTTGTGCGGATGGTGCCTTCAAGCACAACCTGGTCGGCAATAACATTTGAGGCGGTGCCGCCACTGATTTTCCCGACCGTAACAACCGCCGGGTAAACCGGATTTGTTTCCCTGGAGACAAGTGTCTGGATGTTTGCCACCAGAAAAGAGGCGGCAACAATGCAGTCAACGCTTTCATGTGGTTTGGCCGCATGTCCTCCCGGGCCGCGGATGATGATTTTAAATTCATCGGTAAAAGCGCAGATGAGCCCGGGCTGCACTGAAATTTCGCCAACCGCGTAATGACGCTCAATATGGCCGGCAAAGATGGCGTTTACGCCCTCCAGCACTCCCTCAGTGATCATCTTTTCCGCTCCTCCGCCATCCTCTTCGGCCGGTTGAAAGAGAAGAACAATCTGCCCCGGAAGTTGAAGCTGTCTTTTTAAAAGCGCTGCGGAACCAAGGAGCATGGCCATATGCCCGTCATGGCCGCAGGCATGCATGATCCCCTCATTTTGAGAGGAGAAGGGAAGTCCTGTTTTTTCTGTTATTGGCAGGGCGTCCATATCGGCGCGCAGCGCGACAGCCTTTGCGCCGTTTCTCTTTTCGCCGATGAAGGCCACAATGCCTGTGCCGGCAATTCCTTTTTTATGGGAGATGGCGAGTTCATCAAGTTTTCCGGCCACAAACTCCGCGGTGCGGAATTCCTGAAAGGAGAGTTCCGGATTCTGATGAATTGCCCGGCGGATATCAGTCATCCAGACAACCAGTTGATCATCGGGTGTGAGAGCGTCTGTCATATCAAGGCTTCCTCATAAGCTTCCTTGGTATCTCTGGTAAAACAGACGAAGACGACCTGTTGTAAAAAGGCAATTCGCTCTGCGGCGATCAGCGTTTCCCGCACGGCAATCTTTGCCGCCTCCTTCATCGGAAAGCCGTATGCGCCTGTGCTGATGGCCGGAATGGCGATGGTTTCAAGGTGCCGGGACTGCACAATTTTAAAGGTGTTGCGGTAGCATTCGGCCAGGAGGTGCGCTTCGTCATGATTGCCGCCACGCCAGATCGGTCCGACCGTGTGAATGACGAAACGGGCGGGCAGGTTATAGCCCTTTGTTATTTTTGCCTCACCTGTCCGGCATCCATTTAACGTCCGGCACTCTGCCGGCAGTCCAGATCCGGCTGCACGATGGATTGCTCCGTCAACCCCGCCTCCTCCCAGCAGTGAACTGTTGGCGGCGTTGACAATGGTATCAACTGCAAGGGTGGTGATGTCTGCCTCAACCAGGCTTATGATCTCTTTTCTCATCAGTGCCTCCATAATTTCCCATTGATAATTCAAGCTCTTTTTTTATTTCATTCACCAGTATCTCGGGAGCGAGAATCCGGGCCATGCCGCCCCAGGAAAGAACCCACCTCTTTACTTCCAGCAGATGGCTGGCAGTAAATGACATAATGATGCTTTTGTCACTGTTTTCGTGAAGTTCCTGGCCCTCGTGCCATCTCCTCTCCAATATGTAAGGCGCTGCCAAGGGTGAAAACCATATCCTGACATCATATTTTTCATCACTCCATTGTACACCAAAACGATCCCGCGTTGTTTTGTGAAAATCAAAATCTGGGGGAACAGTGAAACAATGCTCTGTTAACTGAGCCTTATTGATGCGGGAGAGCGCAAAGGTGCGAATGCCTTGACGTGAATGACAGAAAGCGATGACATACCATTCCCCCTGGTAACTGACGACGTGATACGGATCGATTGTACGTGCCGTGAAATCGATTTCGCCTGGTTTGGCGTAGCTGATTATTAATGATTGCAATGTGCGCAGAGCGGTGAAAACAGTTTCCCAAACCTGTTCTTTAATCATGCTGTGAGGGCTGATAAAAAAGGAGAATTTCTCGTTGAGTTGAGCCGGGTCGATGGTGATTTTATCCGGCAGAGATTCGGCAATTTTTGCAAAAAGTGATCGCAGACGAGGGTAAACAGGCGTGTTTTCGTACTGTTTGAGAACTTTTTCGGCTATGAACACGGCAAAGAGATCACTGTCGTTCAAGGCGATTGCCGGCAGTTGAAATCTCTCTTCCGTATAGTAATAGCCGCGCATTTTTGCGTCATAAGCCATGGGGGCATCAAGCATGTCGCGCATATAATCAAGATCCCGCTGGATCGTTTTCGCGCTGACCTCCCATTCCTCGGCAAGTGACGCGCAGTTCGGGTAGGTCCTGTCCCGGATCTTCTTGTCAATAAAGAGCAGACGGCTGTGCTGAGGTTTGAATTTTTTCATTTTTTTTCTTTTATTTGCGCAGGTAGGACACTATCTGTCCTACCTGTGCCTGTATGTTGAGAGAAACGGTTAAGAAATGCAAGAAAAAATGAAAAATTGGAGGTCATCATGGGAAGAATCATGCAGACATGGGCTGGTTCAAGGCAATTACAGCCGGTAATTAATTTTAACAGTGCTGAAAACACGATAACCGTCAACTCTGGCGAGGCAAGGATGCCGTATGACGAAGCTGTTAAGGAGGGATTGGTCGATGTTGTCCAGGTGGATCATTTTGATGGTGTGCCCCATGTGAAAATCACCAACAATTCGGCCTGGAAAATATTAATTTTCAGCGGCAATGAACTGATCGGCAATATGCGCAATCGCATGGTCAACATTTCCGTCACATTGCAGCACAATGCCAGTGTGGTCATTCCGGCCTTTTTTCTGGCATCCACCTATTTCTTTGATCAGGGTATGGTGTCGGTTCAGGAATATCTCCAATATTTCAAGGTAACGGATAATCAGGCAGGCGTCATTTACAAGATAAGCGGCAGGATAAGCGGCAGGATAAGCGGTGAGCGCTGCGGTGATTTTCCTCTCCATGTTGAAGTGTGCTACAGTCAATTTAGGTGAGAAAAAGAATAATGCAAGAAATACGGAATCAGGGCAGGGGAATTGAATAAAGAAGTCAAATCAGCGGATAAAAAATTAATTGCCTGCGGCAGATGTGGTTTATTTCACGATGTCGGGGAAATGATCCTTGATGAGGATGTGAAAATTTTTTTATGTCCGGATTGCAGTCGGGAAAGCGAGAGTTGCGGTTGCAGTGACGAGTCGGAAGAAGAAAGGTGACGGGCAGGATGAGAATGCATTGTAAGGCTATTAACTATTTTAATAGTTACTGTTCAATATGTTAAATATTTTACGGGAGAGACTGTCAGGAAAAGGTGAGAAAAAAATACCTTGCTGCGAAAAAACGGAAAGGGAAAATTTTTGAAAAAGTGTATTTTGTTGGCTTTGTAAAATGCTGACATCGGGTTTTTGTAACGAGAAGTCGAATAGTTATCCTAAGTGGTAGGCGGGCGACAGGCTTTTGTGAGATCGGTAAAATAACATTTCATATCTTTTCTCTATTTTGATATGATATTTTGAGTTGTTATCATGGAACTTGATATCAGCAGAGCCAACAAGGGGCAGGAGATGCGGATCGTTGTAATCAGCTTTTGTTCCTGTTGGCAAAGATGAAGGATTATTTTAGTTGACAGTCGCCCGAACCCCTCGGTTTATAGGCAAGGGTGGTAAAGAGAATAATTTTTGCGGCTGGGGGAAAATCCTTTTCTCGGCCTGTTTTAGTAATTTAAAGTTCTTCAGGATGGATCAATTTTTGCTTAAACAAAAGACGCAAAAGACGCATACAGGTTCGCCGTGAAATTTGATGGACTCGTAACAATTTACAAAGCTGACCATCCACTAACCAGAAAGGTAATAAACAACAAGTGATCGGGTTAATGGGAAGAAGAAGAAGAAAAGGCCAAAGGGGGTTTACTCTGGTTGAGTTGATGGTAGTTGTGGCAATTATTGCCATTTTGGCTGTTGTAGGCTCAACCACTCTGTGGCATTCCCTTCCGGTTATGCGCCTGCGGAGTGCTTCCAGGGATATCTATTCTATTATGATGCGGGCCAAGGCGGAAGCGCTCCAGCGGTGCGAAAATGTGACTATTCTGTTTACTTCCCCTGGTAATACTTACACCATGTTTCTTGATAACGGTGCTGGTGGCGGAGTTGCGAATGATGAGGTGCCGGATCCAGCGGAGTTGGTACTTGTTGCCGCAACTGCCTTGCCTGACCGGGTGACTTTTGACCCAGCCGTCTCCGGCGATGGCGTGAGCTTTGCCAATAACGCCATGGTGTTCACACCTCGGGGGATTCCGATCAATGCTGCTACTGGCGGCCTTGGCATGGGCACCGTGGGACTTCGCGCCGTTGATTCTTCGGGAAATACATTGCGGCAGCGAACCATCAGAGTTTCAGTCGCCGGTAGGGTCAGCATGCAATAAAGGAGGATGTGCCTAGAAAATGTTTATGTCTTGTAAAGAATCTTATACAACGGCAATGCATGATGAAGCAGGTTTTACCCTTGTTGAGCTCATGATTGTTGTTTTTGTTTCTGGTCTTGTGATGGCTGCTGTTGTTATGGTTTATATTGCTCAGTCCAAGAGTTACTCAGAGCATGACGATATTGCCAGCATCCAGCAGGATCTGAGAGGAGCATTGTCAATATTGTCCATGGAGATCCGGCAGGCCGGGTGCGACCCGACGGAGAGCAATGTGCCAGGTATTCTAGCAGCTACCGGAGCAGGCTTTCAGTTCACCATGGATGTCAGAGGCAATGCGGTGAATCCGAACAGCGCTGATGGTGATGTCGATGATACCGATGAGGCCATCGAATATGGGTTTGCCGGGAATGGTGATTCCAACGGTAATGGTATCGTGGATAATGGTGGCGGAGACTGGAGCGGCACCGCCTCCCTGGGAAGGGCGACAGGTGGTGGTTTTCTTCAGCCCCTGGCTGACAACATTGAAGCGCTGGAGTTCAACTATATCCTCGATGATGGTTCATCTACTCTTGCACCTCCTAATCTAAACAAGATTCGTGCAGTACAGGTGTCTTTTCTTGCAAGGGCGGCAAACCAAGCGCAGGGTTTTCTGAACACGAACACATACACCACGGCGTCCGGTGTGGTATGGAATCCCCCCGATGACAATTTTCGCCGCAGGCTGATGGTGATTAACATTCAATGCCGGAATATGGGATATTAAAGATGAAAAATTCTGGTATTTTGAAAAATCAGAAAGGCATAACATTGATTGAGGCAATGGTCGCCATTATGGTGCTGACGATTGGTGTTCTGGCGACAATAGGAATGCAGGTCAGGGCGATTGGCGCCAGCTCCTCGGCCGTGAACCGCACAAGTGCTAACAATGTGGCTTTTTCCCTTTTGGAGACCCTGAGGCAACTTCCTTTTGATGATCCGAATTTGGCTGAAACCACCGCAAGCCCCGGTGTTCTCGTGAATGACGCCAACGACAGAACTTTTACCGCGGCCGGTTTTCCCGAGATGCAATCCTTTATACAACTGCCAGCTGCAGCAGTCGCCGGGACCATAGTGGATCGTTCCGGCATCATCTATCAACTGTCATGGGACGTGCAGGACAGGATTCTGACATCCGGCGAAACATTAAACAAAACCATCAGGGTGTTTATGACATGGAATTCGCCCATGGGACAGAACAGGTTGGAAATGACAACTATAAAATATAACAATATCAGCTTGTAGTTCCAAGACGAAGGATGTTTTCCCCTATGTTTATTCACATTATAGAGTCTAAAGCAAAAGACACGGCGGAATCCGGATTCGTGCTCGTTCTGGCATTGGTTGTTCTTTTGATGCTTAGTTTACTCGGTGTCTGGGCGCTTAACACAGCCACTTTTGAATTGGATGTGGCAGGCGGCCTGCAACAGGTTGAAAAACAATTTAATGTCGCCGAGGGCGCAGTCAATGCAGAGGCGGGAAAAGTCGGATTTTTCCTCCAACCGTTTTATCAAATTTCTAATCCCAGCATTCCAAATCAGCTTCTGATCCCCACAACGGATGCAACCTTTGATCCGGGCAATGATACACCAACCATTCTTGCTGACATAACCACCGGTGATTCGGCCACCTGGCCATGGGAAAACCTGTTACAGAATTATGATAACCTTCCCGCGAACACCAACGAGTTTGATTATCGTTATCTTACGACCTATCTCTATCCGGATACAGCCCCCATGGGGTATGATCCTAACTCTTTTTCCGCATATAAGTTTCGAATACAGGGCGGCGCGACGCTTGCTCCGGCAGTTGTTGAAATGGGCGGCACAAAAGTTGGTGTCAAGGCTATGTAGTTTCGCTTTTCAAGTAACAGAAGATTCCAGCAAGCATTAGAAATGATACCGCAAAGGTTAGTGTGCGGTGATGAGGCAGTCCATGGGGTCGGCGAGGAGCAGCGCGACTGAATATGTATTGGCTTGAATGCAAAGTGGAATAAATCGTCTATGCAATCTTATTTATGGCAGAGAAGACATGCTGGCCTGAATATAATGTTGCAGAAGTGTGAAGTGATTATCTATCGGGACAAAAAGGAGGCGTTGTCATGAAAGCGACCAGGGAAAAGTATCTCGTACAGGGAGGCAGTGTGTCTCTTCTTTTGGCTCTGTTGCTCTGGCTTTACTCGCCAGCCTATGCCAAGGATACAGATATTTACTCGTTGAACGTCAAACAGAACTGCTATGTCCTCATGGACAGTTCCGGTTCCATGAATTTCGGTGTCTATGAGCATACCATCGATTATGGGGCCATGTTCGATTATCTTTTCACCTTGAAGGACGCCCCTGCCGGGGACTATGGCGATTATATCTATGATACCATTAACAATAGCAGTTATTTCTATCAGAACCATAAACCTGTCCGTCAGATTTACCTCTGGAAAGGACGCATAGGAGCGACCATCGCCACAGTGGATGGACAGAATGTGGCCTTCTCCGGTGATGCGGCAGACCCTAATTATCTGTGGTTTTCAAATGACCTTGTTGATACCCATACGGTTATTGATATTGATGGCAATCTGAGTGACGATGGCACCGGGCAGAGACGAATTACCGTGGATGCAGACGGATACATCCTGCTCGATAACGTCCGTTTGCCTTTGGGGTTGGATATCAAGGCACACGACTTTGTTACCCTCTATAATGGATCCGTTGTCGACAACGGTTTTAATGGTCTGTTAAACGCCCCTGGCTATTATTTCAGCGGCTATGAAGGGGTTGCACTGAACACTCTGAATCAGGTGGAAAATGGTGACCAGGATGTTTATTTCTTTGTCACCGGTAACTGGGCGAATATGCAGGCCATGTACAATCTGCACTACACTACCAACAATCCTGAGCCTCAAGGCGCGTTTCAGGGCGATCCGGCCTGGCCATATGAGCCCTTTCCAATCACCCCGGATTTCTGGACCCAGATGGACCATATCCTTGATTTTCCTGAGGGAGCCGCGAATTACGCCAATAATCTGGGTGAAACAGACACGTCAAGATCGATTGTCTCAGCAGGCGCTCAGTATATCCAGGTCCATTTTTCCGATTTTGATGTGCAAGGAAATAGTAACGTGTCAAACTTTACCAAGGACTATGTAAAGATTTATAATTCGGCCGCTACAGTGGTTGCCCAGTACGATAACGATAATAAGCCAACGGCCACGAACGACGGCTGGTCGCCGGTGATTACCGGTGATACGGCAACCCTGAAACTTAAATCAGATAACTCCACAACCGGAAGAGGCTATACCATCGATAAAATACGAGTGGTGTATGAAGCGGCTGCGGGTGGATCGTACCTCATGCAGAGCCGTTTGGATGTGGCCAAGGATTCCCTGGTCTATGTGGTGGAAGAGTTCCGCGGCAAGATGAACTGGGGTTTTGCCTCCTTCAAGGACGGTGACGGCGCCCAGATAAATTCAGCCCTCAATCCGAATCTTAATGATGACGAAAACCGCGCCGCCATTGTCCAACATATAGAAGGGGTTATCGCTGAGGGGGGGACTCCGCTCATGGAGGCGTTGCAGGACGTTTTTGAACAGGGATACTACATCAAGAGGCATGCGCTGGATAACATGTTGTGCCGAAAAAATTATATCATTTCCATGACCGATGGCTTTCCTTCTGTGGATGACGATAAAGCCAGGATCAGCGCCATACCTGCTTTTGCAGATTTCGATGGCGATGGCTGGACCCAGGATCCATACCAAGGACTTGGCAATAAGCCCGATTACTATGATGACGTGGGCCATTGGCTTTACACCCATAGCTGGTTGGATAAATCCGTGGTCTCTGATCCTGCCGACTCCTATGTAAACGTCACGACCCATCATATCGCCTTTGGCGCCAAACACCCGTTGCTGCACGATGCGGCCGATGAGTCGGGTGGTGAGTATATTGTGGCTTACAATAAGGAACAACTTGTTGCCGCCTTTTATTCACTGGCAATGATGATGTCCGAGGCCGTTTCCTTCACCGCACCGGTGGTGTCGGTGGACGCAGTGAACAAGATTCAGAGTGGCGACGATCTGTATATGGGGCTTTTTCTTCCCCAGGATAGTTCCTCCTGGGCGGGGAACGTGAAGAAGTTCAAACTGGGTGATGGCTCGAATGAAAGGCCGGAGCCATTTATGATCTATGATCATGCCAACAATGAAGCGATTGACAGTAGTGGTCAGTTCCTGGATAATACAGCCGCTTTTTGGGGTAATGACCTTGACCCGAACGACACTGACAACTATGGCGCCGCCGACATCAAGGAGGATGGAACAGGTGAGGTGCTGCTGGAGGATGTTCAAGGCTTCTTTACTGCCGGAACATTCTGGAATCGGGCCATCTATACCTGGAAGGATGGAGACGGGGATGGCGACAAGGAGATGGTTAAATTTGACCGTACTCATATCACTGCCGCAGATCTGGACGTGGCCGATGATGCCACCCGTGACAAGCTGATCAATTTCACCCATGGATATTCCTATGATGCCGTTGCGGCCACTGGCGCGCCGCTGGCGGTGCGGGACTGGATACTTGGCTCCATTATCCATTCCCGTCCCGTGGTGGTTGATTATTTTGATACTGCTGTTTCTACACTCCCCTTGCTGAAACGGTTTATTGTGGTGGGGAGCAATGATGGGATGCTACACGTGTTTGACGATGCCACCGGCCGAGAGGTACTCGCCTTTATTCCCGAGGATATCCTGCCCAAGCTCAAGGATGTGCAGGCAAGCATGATGTTCGATACCGTTGATGGACTCATTACCCTGTATCGACGAGATAAGAACCCAAAGTATCTGATTTTTAGTGAACGGAGGGGTGGAGGGTATTTCTGGAATCTTGATGTGTCCAATATGGACCCGTTGCAATGGACTGTTGCCTGGAATTATACCAACGCCGAAATCAGTCAGTCATGGTCTGAGTTGAAGGTGGCGAGTATCCCTGTGGGTATTACTGGTGTTGGCCTTAAGACCTATAAAGATGTTGCCATATTCACCGGAGGGTATGACCCTGGGGAGGATTTCTTCCCGGAACCGTTCAACGATCTGGATTCCAACGGAACCCCCTATACGGCTATAGGCAACATAGACAATTCAGAGTGGTCGAAGACGGATGCCTCTCAGGATGTGTATGCTGATAATATTTACAATAAATATAACCCTGGAATGAATGAATATGGGCGAGGCATCTTCGTGGTGGATATTGATGATCCCACTGCGGTTACCAACGCCACGCTTTCCGATGGCTCGACAAAGCAGATCCTGCCATTTTCCGTTACCTATGGGGGTGCTTCTGTCGTAACGGGAACGGCGCAGACACTCACGGACATGAAATTCTCTTTCCCCGCCAGCCCGAGCGTGGTGGCCGGCACGGACAGATATATCTACACCGATGGCGTTACGCAGTTCACCGGATTGAAGGAAAACGTGCTGTTGTCGCTTTATGCGATTGATGTATATGCCAATCTCTTCAAAACCAGGTTTGCTTTCGATGTTGAAAACGCTGGTTCCGTCACATCTCCTGACTGGAAAGTTTTACGCGCAGACTGGATGGTGAACAAGGTTTTCAGTGCCAATCCGGGAAGCGCGAGTGGCAGCGGCTGGATGGGCGGGGGTGTGGACCTGTTGGATCAGGGACGCAAGGCCTTTTATCCGCCTGCTATTTCCTGGGGTGGTTCCAAGGGATTTTTTGAGGCCGGTAATTATTATTTCCCTTACGTGACTTTCAGCTCTAATATTATGGCCTCGCTCTTCTTTGGCACGGGTGACCGTGAGAATCCCAAATACACGATGATCCGTAATCGTTTTTATGCCGTCTATGATGATTCGTCGGTCACGGCCACGTTGCTTCCAGCAACAAATGTCCCGGTGACTTCCGTACCATATTTTGAGGACGATTTATTGAACCTGACCTGCGATGAACTGGGGAGGGATTCGAAAATAAATTCCTGCTATCTCGGGGCCTTGGGTGGTATTTGCGATGCCACCTCTACGGATATGGATATGAAAGGCTATCTCAACACGCTCTTAACCGATAATGCTGCCTATGGCACGCCGTCCGCCCTGGAATATGGAGCGACTTTCGAGAATGACGCCAAGGGTTGGTATATTGTCCTTGAGGATCAAGGTGACAGTGCGGTATGCAGTCATGTGACTTATCCAACGATTATCAGCAGTGCCGACGGCAGCTCCGCTGATAACCATGAGGGAGAGCAGATTCTCAGTCAGGCCATTCTCTATTACGGCACACTCTATTTCACGTCGTATCAGGCATCCATTAGTGATCCCTGTAATCCCCAAGGTAATGGATTTGCCTATGCGCTGAATTATCTGAACGGCAGCGCTGCATATGATTTGAATTATCCTGATTCCGACAAAATAGACATCACCGATCGATACAAAAAATTTACGGATATTTCTGGTATTCCTTCAGGTTTTACCATTATCACCAGTGATGGTCATGCTGCCGCCATGGCAAGTATGGGCGGGGCAATTATTGGTCCCGGCCCTGATCCTGAAAATCCTTATGAAATAGATACTCCTGGTTTAGGGCTGGAGCTGTATTATTGGCGCGACAGCAATAGCATGCAGCAGTAAAGTCGCTGGTCATGATGGAAGGATCAATGTCGGATAAAAAATAAAATATGAGGTAATTATGCGCGATAAAATCAAGAAATCAACTCTGATTTATCTATTTTTTGTGGCGGTATCCTGTCTTTTTCCTGCCATGAGTTGGGCAGTTCTTGCGGTTCAGACCGAAGTAGCCTCCGGAAATATTGTCCAGAAATATGAGGACCATTCAGTCAAACTGGATAATGGGATCGTTTACCATCCCTCACGACAGGGGCTTGTTATCAATGTGCAGGTTGGAGAACCTGTTACCCTTAGGTATGTTGTTGAAGATCCGGACAAAAATGTTTTCATTGAGTTTGCTCCCGGTTTGCATTCCTTAAATGAGTTGCCCCCGGAGTCTTCAAGGGGGAGTACCGGGCCTAAATGAAATAATTTCCGGCATTGGAATATCGGAAGAAATATGAAGCACAGGGTACTTTTGTTTGTTGAACTGGGCAGCGGCATGGCCACCTCTCCGGCAATCCATACCGGTTCAGGAAGCGGCGATACCTCGGTCAGTGTTTTTACCCAGTTGTCTACCGGTGATGTATTCCGGCAGACCGCTGATACCGCCGAGTCGGTGCGAAGCGGTAAAGCCGCCTGGTTTGAAAGATAGAGATGTAAGGCGTTGCCCCCTTATTTGTCAGGAGGCTGGTTAGACTGTAGGCTGCAGGCCAAGTAGTATCTGTGCATAATATAAACCATTACCGACATCCCTGCAGCCTTAGGTTTTTCAGGTTAATCAACTGAGTCGTTGCCAAAAAAAGGATCGTTCGTTTTACAGTCGTGCGTCAATTTTTTGGTGGAATCGGCCCCATGAGAGAATTTTTTCATCAGCCGTCATAAGGGTGGCTGAGTTGTCAATGGCTGTAGCAACAATCATGCGGTCGGCGGGATCACCGTGAAAGAACTGCAGTTGGCCGGCACGAATAGCTGTTGTGCCTCGTAAAGGGATTTCAAGTAAGCCGGTTTGCAGGAGATCAAATCGCCACACGTCAAGTTCTGTTTGTAGAATCAATCGTTGCTTTTCGACCAGCATGGCAACTTCCCAAAAGCTGATAGTCGCCACGCCGAGTTGACCGGTTACCAGAGATTCATTGATTGTCTGCAAGGCAGTTTTCCCCAATCGCGTATTGCCTTCGTCCAGCCAGATAAGAACGTGGGTATCAAGAAGCAGCATTATTCCGCATCCCAAACAATGTCAAGCGGCGCAATCAGGTCGTCTTTGCTTTGAATTTTACCTTTATGCAGACCAAAGATAGTTGCTGGAACTGTTCGATACGGTTTTAAGATGGAGACGGGTTTTCCGTTTTTTGTAATCACGATTTCCTCGCCCGTCCGGTTCACTTCATCCATGAAATGCAAGCATTTTGCTTTAAATTCTGATGCCTTGATTGTTTGCATGTTTGCCCCTTATGTTATGTAATGGTATTTAATGACTATAGTCATTACTATGGTCATCTGCAAGTTTTTTCCATGGGAATCAAACAACAGTGTCTCAATTCAGTTTTGTTACCAGGGGATGCCATTGATTACGTAAGCTATTATCTCATCCCCTTGTGGAAAAGTTCTCTACTTGCTTTGTGGTATCTTGACAGTCAAAAGTTCTCTCGTCATGCCGGACTTGATCCGGCATCCAGTTTCAGTATCCAATTGAAAATATTCTGGATTCCGGCTCTCGGCTTCGCGGCGGCCGGAATGACGGCGTTCTTCTACGATTATTGATAATTTCGATTGGCTAAAAGAACTTTTGACTGTCAAGCGTGGTATGGACATTGACAAAAAATGTCATTTAGGGTGACAAAAATTGTCACTACAGAGACGGGAAGCCTCAAATTGTCAGAACTAAATGTTGCAATTTTCTGCCTGTTAAAAAAAGATGTGTGGTTTCTCGTTATAAAACAAGTAGTTAGTATATTCCTCTGCATAGATAAAGAAAGTGGCACGAAACTAGCTCTTATTAAATTGAAAATTGCACATCATGTCACGGATGACAAAGAAAATCATAACTAGCAGTTTAATAAAACAAAGGAGGCATACCATGATTTCATTGTTAAAGAAAATGCAGAAAAATAACCAGAAAGGTTTTACCCTTGTCGAGTTGATGATCGTTGTCGCCATTATCGGTATCCTGGCGGCCATTGCTATTCCGCAGTTCGCGGCCTACCGCACCCGCGCCAGCAATGCAAATGCTAAGGCAATGAATAAAATGGCAGTATCCGGACAGGCTGATCTGAATGCTGAGTTGGGTTGTTATGGTCATACTGAGACAGCAGCAGCTACTCTTGCAGCAATTGCTGTTAGCGGGCAAGGTGTTGTTACTGTCGCCGAACAGGCTGTTTCAACTCTGGCACCTCTTCAGGCAATTGGCGCAACGGCAACTGTTCTAGGTGGCAGGATCGTTGGGACAAATATCTCATCCGTTAAAACCTTTTCTGTACCGCTTGGGATCGGTGCTCAAATGGCCGTTTTAGCTTCTGAAAGTGCTGTGACCGGAGGAAGTTGCCCCAGTGGCGGTTGCTCTAATGTTATTTATACCCGTCATGATAAAGGGGACACAGCCTACGGGTCTGATTCCGATGTGGCTAACGTGCTTTATTCTGTCAGTAATCCTGTTTGGGGCAAGGAGGCGATTTCCGCTGGTTTGGTGAATCTTACTACTCCTGTTGCAGTAATAGCAGCTACTGACAATGTCAATAATATTGCCGGTGCTCCTGGTGGTGGTCAACCAACTGGTACTTGGGGAGCGGTTCAATAATTAATCTGCGTTACATATAGTACATTAAGCCTCGACTGTTTCATTGGTCGGGGCTTTTTTTTTTAGATTGTAAATGATACTAAATATATTCCACCTCTTGCGGTTCTAATGGAATGTTAGTGATAATTCTGTGGTAGTCATCTGTTGCATCCTTGTTCATCACATATTTTTGCGTTATTGTAATCAGTTGGCAAAGTTTGCTTAGAGAGACTGCTATGATGGCTTAGGTCAGGAAAGAAATAGCCATATTGAACCTTGAACAGATTTATGTTTAAACGAATGAATATAACACACGGTAAAAGTACGTCACCAATCATTGAAATCAGCAGATTAACTAAGGGCTTTGGGACGGGACGTAGAAAAAATCAGGCTGTTGATAATCTTTCAATTACCATTGCCAGAGGTGAGGTTTTCGGTTTCCTTGGCCCCAACGGTGCGGGCAAGTCCACCACCATCAAGTTGCTGCTGGGCTTCCTGAAACCGGATTGCGGCAATCTGGGCATCCTGGGCAAGATCGTCGGCCAGGATGAGTTCCGCCACCGGATCGGCTACCTCTCTGAGTTTCCCTTCTTTTACGACCATCTTACCGCTCGGGAGACCCTGCTGCTCTCCGGCCGATTGAGCGGCATGTCCAAACAGGCAACCAACCAGCGCATCCCCATGCTGCTTGAGCGCATGAATCTTGCCGACGCGGCTGATCGCCGGGTGGGGGGATTTTCCAAAGGCATGAAGCAGCGGCTGGGCATGGCCAACGCCCTGGTGCACGACCCGGAGGTGCTGATCTTTGACGAGCCCATGAGCGGGCTTGATCCGGTAGGCCGCCACCAGATCAAGAGGCTTATTTTTGAACTGAAGCAGGATGGCAAGACTATCTTCTTCAGCTCACACATCCTGAGTGACATTGAGGCCCTGTGCGACCGCATCGGCATCATCAATAAAGGAGTCTTGCTCTATAGCGGGGGGCTGAAGGTGTTTCTCGCCGCCGGCAGTG
>Ga0180007_10003763_pt1 | contig 16628 bp, 17 predicted proteins | sample MM_PC_MetaG_FD_121122 | JGI IMG/M metagenome (GOLD analysis project Ga0180007, IMG submission 121122) | Groundwater microbial communities from the Aspo Hard Rock Laboratory (HRL) deep subsurface site, Sweden - MM_PC_MetaG | ecosystem: Environmental > Aquatic > Deep subsurface > Groundwater... | reverse complement strand
GTGAGCAAGTCATCGCCAACAATTAAAGTATCGGCGCCAATACTTTCAGTTAATTTCGCCCAACCGCTCCAGTCCTCCTCTTCTAAACCATCTTCTAGAGAAAAGAGTTGATACTCTCGATTTAGTTGAAGATAGTAGGCAATTAGGTCTGCTTTTGAGTAAGGTTGAGCTCTATCTTTGATAATGTAGCTGTCATTGTTGTAAAAGAAATTAGCTGCCACGTCTAATCCTAAGAAAACATCTTTGGCAAATTGATATGGAGTCAGGCGAATGGCTTCTAAAATTACTTCAAGGGCATCCATGTTGGTAAATAAATTAGGGGCAAAGCCACCTTCATCACCGACACTGTGAATGGCTTTTCTTTGGATTAAAACTTTTTTTAGGCTTTTATAGATTTCACTTCCAATTTGAAGAGCTTGATGATAAGGGAAGCGCAATGAAGGAACCACATGGAATTCTTGAAAATCCAAATTGCCGGCTCCATGCGAACCTCCGTTAATAATGTTAAAAGTGGGGCCGGGAAGTTTTTTTGAGTCTTCACCTAGATTGTATTTTTTATTGATATAGCTGTAGATTGGTAGTTGGTAGTAGGAGGCGGAGGCTTTTAGGGCGGCTATGGAAACTGAGAGAATGGCGTTGCCTCCAAGATTACTTTTGTTGCTGGTGCCATCTAAGTTGATTAATGTTTGGTCAAGAGCTGTTTGTTTGGTGGGGTCAAGTCCGATTAAATTTTTGGCAATAGTGGTGTTGACGTTGGCGACGGCTTTTAAGACCCCAAGGCCATTAAATCTAGTTTTATCGTTGTCCCTTAACTCAACCGCTTCATGTTTTCCGGTCGAAGCTCCTGAGGGAATAGTGGCAGAAACTTGATGATTAGAGTCAAGAGTTATAGTAGTCTCGATAGTGGGATTGCCACGTGAGTCTAGGATTTCTCTGGCTTTAAGTTTAACTATTTTTGGCATGGCTGATTAGGCTTTTTTCCGCTTGATACACAATTTGTCTGGTTTCATCGATCATATCCGGTGAAACTGAAACACTTGATATTCCCCACTTGACCAGTTTTAAAGAAAGGTCTGGATAACGCGAGGGAGCTTGACCGCAAATCGATGAAGTTATTTTATGTTTACTGCAAGTTTTGATAATTTTTTCTAGGGCCCATAAAACAGCCGGATTTCTTTCATCAAAAATCTCAGCAACTTCGCTGTTATCTCGATCGGTGCCTAAAAGCAACATAGTTAGGTCGTTAGTGCCAATGGAGACGCCGTCGATTCCGACTTTAAGAAAGTCTTCCAGTAAGATGACATTAGAGGGAATTTCGACCATCATCCAGAGTTTAAATGATGGAGATCTGACTAAGCCGTGAGCACTGATGATTTTTTTAACTTCAATTAACTGATCAACGGTTCTAATAAAGGGAACCATGATGTGTAGATTTTTATAGCCCAATTTATTTCTAACTTTAGAAATTGCTTTTAACTCAAGATCAAAAACTTCTTGATCTTTTATATACCTAAAGGCGCCTCGATACCCAATCATAGGATTTGGTTCTTTTGGTTCAAAAGCTGAACCACCTATGAGATTGGCGTACTCGTTGGTTTTAAAGTCGGTAGTTCTATAAACAACCGGACGAGGGTAGAAGCTTTTGGTAAATTTTTCTAGACCTTCAACTAGACCATCAACAAATTTATCTGATTTTTTATCGTGAATTAATTTCTTAGGGTGAACGCCCATTTGGGCAATCATAAACTCGGCTCGAAGTAAACCAACCCCATCTACATTTTTTAAAGCAATAGTTGAGGCTAGATCCGGCTCGCCGAGGTTAACATAAATTTTGGTAGCGGTTGGGAGCAAATCAGGATTGAATTGTTTTTTACTGGTAATTTTTGATTGTTTTAAAAGTTTTTTGGGGGCGTTAATCTTGTTTTTATCTGGAAGAAGTCCCCCGGCAAAGACCTCACCGGTTTTACCATTAACTGTAACCACAGTGCCGCTTTTTAGTTGCTTGGTGGCAAATTTGGTACCAACAATACAAGGAATTCCCAATTCTCTTGAAACAATAGCGGCGTGAGATGTTTGGCCACCTTTGTTGGTGATGATAGCTGAAGCCTTTTTCATGGCCGGAACAAAGTCTGGGGTTGTCATATTAGTAACCAGCATCTCCCCATCTTTTAGCATGTGAATTTCCTTGGCGGATTTTAGAATTCTTACAAAACCGGTGGCAATACCGGGACTGGCGGGATCGCCTTTGATGATTAGCTTTAAACCCTTTTGAACTACATCTTTTTCTTTGGGGTCATTACTGGTGTCGTAGATGGTAGTGACTGGTCTTGATTGAACAATGTATAACTTGCCTTTTTCAAGAGCCCACTCAATGTCTTGGGGAAAGAAGTAGTGTTGTTGAATCTTGTGGCCGATTTTTGCCAATTCGACTATTTGTTCGTTATTAAGTTTTTCTTTATTTCTTTTATTTCTTTTAACTTTTATTTCTTTATTTTTATTTTTTACTAAAACTAATTGTTTGTCTTGTTGATTGACTTGTTTTTGAAGAATTTTCCAAGTGCCTTTTTGAACTAAATAATGATCTGGAGTATAAGCCCCCTGAACAATCATTTCACCCAAGCCCCAAACCGATTCGATAACGATCTGGTTTTTGTCGTTTGTGACAGGATTAACGGTAAACATAATTCCGGAGACTTCCGACTGAATCATTTTTTGGATAGGAACAGCAATACCAACTTTAAAGTGGTCAAAGTTTTTTTCAGTGCGGTAAAAAATAGCCCGGGGTTCAAAGAGAGAAGCCCAACAAGCCCGAACGTTTTGAATTAAATTAGCTTCGCCTTGAACGTTAAGATATGTTTCTTGTTGACCGGCAAAAGAAGCATCTGGCAAGTCTTCGGCGGTAGCGGAAGACCGAACAGCCACTAAAGTATTATTGCTACCTTTTGATAGTTTCAGATAAGACCTAATAATGTCTAAAGCGATTTCGTTGGGCACGGTAGCGTGAAAAATCAAATGTTTAATTTTTTTGGAGACGGCATTTAAATTTCTTGGATCATGGACATCGACTTTTGACATGAGCTCTTTTATCTGTGGCCTTAGATTGTTTTCATCAAGAACTCGATAATAAGCCTCAGATGTAACCGCAAATCCGGGAGGAACCGGAAAACCATTCTTGATCATCTCACCCAAGTTAGCACCCTTACCACCGACTAAGCCAATATCTCCACGATCAACGTCTTTAAAATCAACAACATAGGGCAGCTTATTGGTCATGTATAAAGGATAGCAGACAATTAAGAATTTGGCTACAGCCTACAAGGACAGTCCTTGTAGGTGTATACTAAATCTATGCCTCCCAAGAATGCTTTGAAGTACTACAAAGCAAAATCTTACTATCACATATACAATAGAGGTGTTGCTAAGCAAAACATTTTTAATTCTGAAAAAGACTATAAAGTATTTTTAAGTTATTTAAAAATATATCTTACCCCAGAAGACCTGCAAGGACAGTCCCTGCAGGTAGCTCCAAGTAAACAGTTGAAAAACTATTCGGAAACTGTTAATTTGTTAGTTTATTGCTTGATGCCAAATCATTATCATTTATTAATTTTTCAAAAAGAGAAATATAATATTGCTGACTTAATGCGATCAATTGGCACAAAATACTCAATGTACTTTAATAGAACATTTAAGAGAACTGGGCCTGTTTTTGAAAGTAGATATAAAGCAGTTCGAATTATTGAACAAAATCATTTGGTTTATTTATCTAAATATATCCATCAAAATCCATTAGACGTTTTACCTGCAAGGACTGTCCTTGCAGGTTATAAGTACTCAAGTTATGGTAACTATTTAGGAAAGTTTTCTCAAAGTTGGGTTAAGCCTAAAAAGATTTTGGATTATTTTGACTCTGTTAATAAACTATTGAGTTACAAAGAATTTGTTGAAAAATTTGATGATGACTTAAAGGGATTGCAAAATAAATTGATTGATAATTAGATTAGATCAGCCTGCAAGGACTGTCCTTGCAGGCTGAGTTTTTGTTTGAAGTAATCGACCCAGGGGATTGGGGCAGGATTGATTCCATTTAAAATCGTCGTGTAATAGTTAACTAAAGCCCCAAATTGAATAACTTCAAAAACTTGAGCCAGCTTGGTTTTGGAAACCGGCAAGAACTCGAAAGCATTTAGTTTGTTTTTATTTACCACATCCATAGTTAAAACCATTCTGGTTTGGATGCGTTTTGAATAAAGCAAGGAATTAATAAACCAAAATACAATATCTTTTTTATTTGTTTTAGGAAATCTTAAACCTTCCATTAAGTGATGATTTAACTCGGGAATATCATGACGATGCGAAAGTTGCTTAGCGTTTTCGTTCATTTGATTTTTAACAACATGAAAGGCTCCAGTCAAGTGTTGGCTGGCAACCATGACAATTTGTTCTAAGTGAATGGCTTTAGCTAGTTTTTTGGCGGGGTTATTAGATAAAACAACTTCTCGACCATTTGTCTTTAGCACTTTTAACATAATGTCTTTAAAATCTTCCAGATCTTTTTTATTAATAGTAAGTAGTCCTGCTTTGGCAACCATAGTTAATTGGCCAATAATTGAGTAACCGATAGCCATTCTAGGTTGTTTTGAGGTGTTGTGAACGGGGTCGATTTCGTACATTGCTAGTTTATGTTTTAAAGCTAATTCTTTTAAAGCGCCTCCAGCACAAATAACTAAAATTTGACATTTTTTAGCAATAGCTTCTTTTAAGGTTTGGACTGTTTCTTCGGTAGTACCAGAATAACTTGAGACAACAACTAGAGTTGTTTTATTTGCCCATTTTGGTAAATGATAGTTATTAATTCGAATTAAAGGCACCGCCAAGCTTTCTTTGTAAACTGATTCGATTACTCGAGCTGCCAAACCAGATCCACCCATACCCGACATGATTAAATTTTTTATTGGTTTTTTGGATATTTTTACTTTGCTTGCTTCTTTAAAAGCATCAAGGCATTGAAGGTTTAAATCAGTTATTGAACTGTAGAGGTTATCCGGATCGAGATTTTGCTGAGCTTTTATGTTATCTAAAATATTTGTCATATTATTTATCAACCTGCAAGGACTGTCCTTGCAGGTTGATGATATTTAATAATTGATCGTGGATGTGATCGTTAGTGATTACTATACCTTTTGTTAAATCCCCCCGCTTGACCGGCTTTCCATAACTATCAGTAATTTTAGCTTCGGCTTGCTTGGCAATTAAAAGACCGGGTGAAATGTCGTACCATTCAGTTAAATGCCCATCAGGAAGCCAATAACCTTCTAATCCTCCTCTAGATAACCAAGATAAAACCCAAGCATCATTGGCATGGGCTCTTAATCTATAGGCTTGAAAAGAAATTTGTTTAAGTTTATCCCAGATAAAATTAGCGGTTTGTTTTTTTGTTTTGGAAGTGGGTGGATGGGTATAAATAAACGATTTTGTTATCTTTTTTTCTGAGGATAATTTAACTGGTTGATGGTTGAATAAAGTTGCTTGATTACTTGAAGCTGAATATAGTTCGTTAGTAGGGGGGAAATAACAAGCCGCAACCAATGTTTTTAATTTTGTTTCTAAAGATAAAATTGTTCCCCAAAGAGGAATTTGCCTAATATATTCTTTAGTGCCATCTAAGGGGTCAATAACCCAAGTAAAATCTGATTGATGATCTATAAAACCAATTTCTTCAGATAATATATTGTGATTAGGGAATGATGCTTGAATAGTCTTTATACAGATCTCTTCAGCTTTTAGATCAGCATCTGTTTGAATGTCTACAGCGTCTTTATGTTTTTTAATAACTACATCGCGTTGATGAGCTAGTAAAAATTTACCGGCTGTAGTGACGGCTTCTTCGGCTACACTTAAAGCTTTTTTAAGGTCAATCATTTAGGCTTGGATAATTGATAAGACCTCATCTCTTTTTTGTTCCATAATTTTTTTAGTTTTAGCCTCAAGATTAAGTCTTAGTTTTGACTCGGTGTTGGATTTTCTGACATTAAACCAAAAATCTTTGTAGGTAATAGTAATCCCGTCTAGTTGAGAAATTTCTGCATCAGAGTATTTTTCATGTAATTCCTTCATTTTGCCGTCGGGATCTTTAACTACTGAGTTAATTTCGCCAGAATGAAAGTAGACTCGATAGGGGTCCATGATTTTTGAAACCGGCTGATTTTTTTTGGAAATATATTCTAGAAGTTGCAAGACATACATTACCGGAGATTCAAAAACACCGTAGCTAAATTTGTAAAAAAAGTGGCCGGATGATTCACCACCAAAAACGGCATTTTCTTTGATCATCTGTTCTTTGATTAAAGAGTGACCGACTCGAGTAACTGATGACTTGCCACCAACTTCGTCGATCATGTCTTTGGTAATTCTACCGGGCCTGATGTCGTAGCAAACGGTGGCGCCGGGATTATTTTTTAAGGCTAATTGGGCCATGATTCCCCTTAGGATTTCTTGCCTGATTAACTCACCTTTTTCATTAACAAAAAAGTAACGATCGCCGTCACCATCTATAGAGATGCCTAGATCACATTTTTCTTTAATAACAGCGTCTTGAACTGTCTTTAGGTTTTCATCTTTAAATGGATCGGCTTCGTGGGAAGGAAAAGTGCCATCTAGTTTGAAGTTGAGTTTAACCAACTCACAAGGTAGTCGTTTAAACATAGCTTCGATGTCTAAGCCTCCCATGGCGTTAGCGGTATCAACAGCAATTTTAAGAGGTTTGATTGATTTTAGGTCAATAGTCTTGGTTTGATCTTTGACTAAGTCTTCTAGAATGCCGGTTTTTTTGGTAACAGTACCTTTTTGGCTTGCTGGGGTAAATTTGTTTTTAGCAGATAGATCAGCTAGAGTTTTCATGCCAGTTTCGCCACTAACAGGAACAGCCATAGCTCTCACTAGTTTCATACCGTTGTATTCTTTTGGATTATGAGAGGCGGAAACTATTATCCCCCCATCGTAATCATAAAAAGCAACGGCAAAGTAAAAAGTCGGGGTACTAACTAAACCAATATCAATAATATTAACCCCCATTTCGGTTAAGCCATCTAACAATCTAGTTTTGAGTTGTGGACCAGAGAGTCTCATATCATTACCAACTACAATCCTTAGAGTCTTGCCGGGGTTTTCTGCTTGCATTAGGTTGGCGTAAGCTTTACCAATACGATAAGCGGCTTCTTCGTCTAACTGGGTTGGGTAAATACCTCTAATGTCGTATGCTTTAAAAATTGAAGTGTCAATAGTCATGAGAGTTTAATTCTAGATATTAATAAGTAAGAGGTCAAGTTGGCTTGCAATTGGCAAGGCGGCTTGACCGGTTTTGATAGAAAAATCGATGTTGATTAGGTCTTGATGTAATTTGAGCAAATTTTCCAGTTTAAAGTTTTTTGCCTGGGCTTTTAGGTTGGATACTTGCCAGGGGGCGCCTTTAAGATTATTCCCTTCTTGGCCTTGGATTAACTGACTGATTCGGCGATGTAACATATAAAAAACCAGTTCCGGGGCATCTTTTTTATAACAATCATGAAGTAGTTTTAAAGTAATTTCGCCGGAGCCGGGCTTTAAGGAATCTAAAACTTTAAAGACACTGGCCGGGAGCTTAAATTCTTTGATAGATGCTTTGGTAAATTTCTTTTTGACTGCCGGAGTAATTGATTTTTTCTCCCATAAAATAACTTCACTGTCTTGATTTTTTAAAACAATATTGATTAAAGCGTCTTTGTTTTTTGATCGAGGCAAGGTAAGAAGACCTTCGATAATAACTAAGCGAGGATCACCAAAAAGAGAATTTGATTCTAAGCTTTGAGTTAAAATGGTTTCATCAATTTCTTTGGCTGTTAACCTGGTTTTTTCGCCTTTAAAAGCTTTAATTTGTTCGTTGAAAACTTTTCGACTCAATACAAAGTTGTCTCCGTGAAAAATAATAATCATATAATTTTTACCTGCAGGGACTGTCCTTGCAGGTCGTTTTGTACTCTTTAAACATTTGTTCGACTGATCTGGCGTTGATGACTACCCTACCCCGGCCACGATGGGGCAACAAAGCCCCGGAAAAATTTGAAGGGATGTGCATAAGTTCATGAATCAATATTCTTATCTTATCATCTTCTTTTAGGTGATCAAATTTATCTGAAATTATTTCAATACAGTAATGGGGATCTAGTTTTAAAGCCATTTGCCAAATTTTAGGGAAAGCCCAGATTCTGGCTCTGGCTCTAGCTCTTGAGCCATAACTTCTAAAGGCAATAATTTGATCAATCTTAATGTTAGGAAGTTTTAATTTCTTTTGAATTTTAATCAATTTCTTTTGTATATCCGGAGCCAGTTCAAATTCCATGGCGATAGCGTTTCTTTTTAGCAACTTTGAGTTCCAAAACCGCTTTTCTTAAATCAGCTTGGGCAACGGCAAAGTCTCTATCTGAAAGTTTTTCTTTGAGGGCTTTCTCGGCACTGACTTTAGCTTTTTCGACTTTTTGGATGTCAATATCAGTAGCTCTAATAGCGCTGTCTGCCATAATGGAAACTTGATTTAAATTAACGTCTAATAAACCTCCGGAGACAGCTAGAATAATCATGGATGGACCCTTAACTATATATAGTTCTCCCGGTTGAAGTTTGGTAAGTAAGCCAATGTGTCCCGGAAGAATGCCAATTTGGCCTTCATAAGCAGGAGCTAAAATTAAATCAACCTCGTCTTTAAAAACTAACTCTTCTTGAGTTAAAACTTCGAGGTTGAGTTTTTTTGTCATATATTGTTAAGGTTCCGAACTAAAATTTCGGAAAGTTACGGAACCTTATGTTATATTTAGGTTAATTTCTTGGCATTTAGAATAGCTTCGTCAATGCTACCAATCATGTAAAAAGCTTGCTCAGGTAAGTTATCGTATTTGCCCTCTAGTATTTCTTTAAAGCCTCTAATAGTATCTTCAATTTTAACATAACGGCCTTTGGCCCCTGTGAATTGTTCGGCTACAAAAAAGGGTTGAGTTAAAAATCTTTGAATTTTTCTGGCCCTTGAAACAGTTAATTTATCTTCGTCGGAAAGTTCGTCGATACCAAGAATTGCAATAATATCTTGAAGGTCTTTATATCTTTGTAAAACTTTTTGAACACCTCTGGCAACTTGATAATGTTCTTTGCCAACTGTGTCTTCTGACAATATTTTTGAGCTTGAAGTCAGAGGGTCAACTGCCGGATAAAGAGCTTGTTCGGCTAAAGCTCTTTCTAAAGCAATGGTAGAATCCAAGTGAGCAAAAGTAGCCACCGGAGCCGGATCAGTATAATCGTCGGCCGGAACGTAAACCGCCTGAAAAGAAGTTATTGAACCTTTTTTGGTTGAAGTAATTCTTTCTTGAAGAGCGGCCATTTCTGAAGCTAAAGTTGGTTGGTAGCCAACTGCTGAAGGAATACGACCAAGTAAGGCTGAGACTTCACTGCCTGCTTGTGAAAATCTAAAAATATTGTCGATAAATAAAAGAACATCTTCGCCTTGTTCATCTCGAAAAAACTCGGCAAAAGTTAGGGCTGATAAAGCCACTCTTAATCTGGCTCCCGGGGGCTCGTTCATTTGACCAAAAACCATGACAGTATTTTTCATAACTCCGGAATCTAACATTTCTTGATAAAGGTCATTACCTTCTCTGGTTCTCTCGCCAACACCGGCAAATACTGAATGTCCGGCATGTTCTTCGGCAATGTTTCTGATTAACTCTTGGATAATAACGGTTTTACCAACTCCAGCTCCACCAAAAGCAGCCACTTTTCCACCTTTGGCAAATGGACTGATAAGGTCAATCACTTTAATTCCGGTTTCTAACATTGAAGGAGTGGCTTCAAGATCTGTAAATTTAGGCGGTTTATTATGAATTGAGGTTCTTTTAACACCTGTAAGGGGTGGTTTGTTATCAATAGAATCACCGGTGACATTAAAAATTCTCCCTAGGGCTTTAGTACAAGCCGGAACTGAAATTGATTTGCCGGTATCGACAACTTCCATATCTCTTTTTAAGCCATCGGTTGTGTCCATAGCAATAGTTCTAACCTGACCATTACCAAGATGTTGTTGAACTTCTAAAACAATTTTTTTTCCTTGTTTAGTGGTTAACTCGAGGGCGTTGTAGAGTTTGGGCAGATAATCTTCAAAAACTACGTCAACAACAACTGAGATAATTTGAGAAATTTTTCCAATTTTTTTCATAAATAATGCCTCTTTAAATTATTCTAGCGCCATTCTGGCACCGACTACATCAAGTAGTTCATTAGTAATTTTTGATTGTCTTAGTTGGTTGTATTCTAAACTTAAATCTTTGACAATATCCTGAGCGTTTTCATTAGCGTTTTTCATGGCTACCATTCTGGCAGAATGCTCGCTAGCCAAAGACTCTAGTAAAACATGATAAAGTTGAAGCTCTATATATTGAGGGAGCAATGTTTTAAAGATTTCATTTGGAGTTGGTTCAAAAATATAGTCACCCTGGAATTCTTTTGTAGGTGGAGGAGAATCATCACTCATGGCTTCGATTTCTATAGTTTTAGTTTCAATTGGTAAAATTTGTTTAACGGCTAATTTTTGAGAAATAGTTGAGATAAATTTCATGTAGATGGTGAAGGCCATTTGAAACTCTTTTTTTTGAAAGCCATTGATAACCATGCCACTAACCGGAACAATGTCTTGGAAGCGAGGCTTGTCTCCCATTTGAGGAAACTCAGCTGTAAGCAGGTGATTTGACTTAATAATGTGTTCCTTGGCTTTTTTGCCAATAGTAACAAAACTTAATTTGATGTTTGAAGGTAAATTATAGGTGGTTTTCATGTCTTTTAACCAACTCTCGAGTCCGCGAAAAAGATTAGTGTTTAAACCACCACAGAGTGATTTATCTGTAGAAAGAAGGACTACTAAAATATTAAATGGCTCGTCTTGTGGCCAGTTAATTCTTGGATCTTTTAGTAAAAAGTGATCAACATGATTTTGAGCTATTTTGGCAAGAGAGGTAATAATGTCAGCCATTTTTTCAGAATATGGCCTTGACGATAAAGCCATTTGCTGGGCGGTTTTCATTTTTGAGGCCGAAACCATCTCCATTGCTTTAGTAATTTGAGATATGTTTTTACTAGATTTGATTCTTCTTTTTATGATTCTGGTAGAACTCATTTTTGATTAAACCTTGTAGTATATTTTTCTAGCTCTTTAATGGTTTTTGGGGTTAAGATTTTTTCTTTATTAATAGTGCTTTTTAGTTTTGGCCTAATGGCAAAAATATATTTGATATACTCTTTTTGCCAGCTTGCAAGTTTTTCAACCGGAACTTCATCAAGATAGTTATTGGTAACAGCCCAAATTAAAATCACTTGTTCTTCTACCGAAGCCGGTTCATCCCAACCCTGTTTCAAAAGTTCTGTGATTCTAGTGCCTCTTTCTATCTGGGCTTTGGTAATTGGATCTAAATCTGATGAAAATTGAGCAAAAGCAGCCAGTTCTCTAAATTGAGCCAGTTCTAATCTTAGTTTACCGGCTACTTGACGCATAGCTTTAATTTGAGCGTCACCACCAACACGAGAAACAGAGAGTCCGGCATTAATAGCCGGCCTGATACCGGCGTTGAATAGATCTGATTCTAGGTAGATTTGGCCATCGGTGATTGAGATAACATTGGTGGGAATATAAGCAGAAAGATCACCTTCTTGAGTTTCGATGATTGGTAAAGCAGTAATTGAACCACCGCCATTAGCTTTATTTAACTTAACTGATCTTTCAAGTAACTTGGAGTGAAGATAAAAAACATCTCCGGGATAGGCTTCACGACCAGCCGGTCTTTTTAAAAGAAGGGATAGTTCTCGATAAGCCCAAGCGTGTTTTGAAAGATCATCGTAAACAACTAAGGCGTCTTGACCTTTTTTGGCAAAGTATTCGGCAATAGTGACTCCGGCATATGGAGCCAGATACTGTAGGGCCGGGGCGTCTGAGGCGTTGGCGGCAACCACAATAGTGTGTTCCATAGCACCATATTTTTGAAAAGTTTTCACTAATTGGGCTGTAAAAGCGGCCTTTTGACCAATAACTACATAGACACAAATCAGCTTTTTATTTTTTTGGTTAATAACTGTGGTGGTAGCAATAGCAGATTTACCGGTACTTCTATCTCCAATAATAAGTTCTCTTTGACCGCGTCCGATTGGAATCATGGCGTCAATGGCGGTAACTCCGGTTTGAACCGGCTGATTGACTTTTTCTCTGGTAATAACTCCCGGAGCAATTTTTTCAATAGGTTCCGACTGTTTAGTTTTTAGGGTTGGTTGACCATCTATGGGATTACCAAGAGGACCAATAACCCTACCGATTAATTCTTCTCCTACCGGAATTTCTAGAATTTTACCGGTGGTTTCGACTTCGTCTCCTTCCATGAGATGATTACCATCACCTAAGATAATAGCACCGACTGTGTGTTTGTCTAAGTTTAAAACCAGACCATAGGTTTTTTTAGGAAATTCTAAAATTTCTGACATCATGGCGTCAGCTAAACCACTGATAGTAACTACTCCATCTCCAATTGAAATAATTTGGCCAATGCTTTTCTTTGATAAAGTAGGAGTAAATTGATCAATTTTTTTTAAGATGGCTTCTTGAATGTTATTCATAGATTACTTGGTTTTTTAAACCTTCAAGTTTTTTATTAATCGTAGCATCTATTGTTTGACCGGCAATATTAATTTTAAAACCACCAATAATAGATTTATCAAGTTGTTGTTTAATCCAAATAGATCGATTAAAGTGCTTTTTTAGAGCTGATTTAATTTGACTAATTTGATTTTTTGAAAGCTTGATTGAGCTTTTAATTGTAGCTAAATTAGGATCAACCCTAACCCAACTTTGTTTAACTAATTCTTCGGCTATTTCCGGCAATAGATCAATAGACTTTTTTTCTGTAAGGTAGCTCAAGAAACCTTTGACTATGGCGTTAACCTGAACTTTGGCCCTCATTTAATTGTTTTTAATTGTTTAATTTCTAAATCAATAATTTTCTTTTGCTCGATAGTAGTAAGACTGCCCTTTAGAACTTTTGAGGTAGCTTTAATGACTAGATCGGTAATTTTATTGGTAATTTTTCTTTCCTGTTCATTAAGTTTTTCGGTGAGCATGGCGAGTTTTTTATCAACCTCCAACTCAGCTTCCTCTTTGGCAGTATTGAGAATGTTTTTGGATGTTTTGTTAGCCTCCTTTTTAGCATTTTCAATAATCTTAACTGCTTCTTTTTCAGCTTCAGCTCTTGCTTGTTTCTTGATTTCTTCAATCTTGGTTTTTTCTTTGAGATTATCCTCTGCAGCCTTGATTGAATCTTCAATTTTTTTATTTCGCTGATTAACAATAGTGACAATCGGCTTATAAAGAAACTTATTTAAAACAAAAACTAAGATACCAAAGTTAATTATTTGAAATAGTAATTGATACCAATGAATAGTCATTTTGGTTTATTTATACAAATTTTAAGATTAAAGCGACTACCAAGGCATAAATGGCAATAGCTTCAGCAAAAGCTACCCCTAAGATCATGACGGTCTGAACTTTGCTGGCTGCTTCGGGATTGCGACCAATTGCCTCTAGGGCTTTGGATACAATGAAGCCAATAGCTACTGCGGGGGCTAAACCTCCAAAAGCCATTGTTAAACCGACAATCATGTCATTGCTAGCCTGAACGGCTTCTACTGGTGCTGACATAGTTTTTCTCCTTTATTTAATAATTAATGATGTGAGATAGTAGCAATGTTAATAAAAACTAAAGTCAAAGTCGAAAAAACCAAAGCTTGGATAAAGCCGACGAATAACTCTAAACCTACAAATGGGAGCGGGGCGATGATGGGTAGTAAAAAAGCAATAACCGCCAATAAAACTTCTCCGGCAAAAATATTGCCAAATAACCTAAAGGAAAATGACATAATTTTGGCAAACTCGCTGATTAGTTCTAAAAAACCTACAAAAAAGTTGATGGGATTGGTGAAGTTAATAAACTTTTTAAAGTATTTGACGCCAAGTGATTTGTAACCAAAGTATTGAATAGATAAGACGGCAAAAATAGCAGTACCAAGAGTAATGTTTAAATCTGCTGTTCCACCTCTTAAAAAAGGAATATAACCAATACTACTGATGTAGCCGATGGTTTCAAAACCGGGTAGCAAACCGGCCCAACTGGCAAACATTACAAAAAAGAAGATCGAGGCAAAAACCGGAAAAAATTTCCCGGCTTGGTGCGGGGTGATGCTTTGGGCAAATTGATAAAGTGATTCAATAATAGTTTCGAGAAAGAGATTAAAGCCATTTTTTTTCTTTTGGTGAGTTTTGTAGAATTTATAAGCAAGTAAGCTTAAAAATAAAGTGACTAAAAGACTAACTAACATTGAGTTGGTGAACTGATATTTACCTAAAGAAAAGATGGGTTGAGCTGAAATGGATATATGTAACTCTTTCATAATTACAATTACCCTTAAAAGGGTAATATAGGCATATTAAAACGTATTTGTAATATTTTTTCAAGAGGCAAATGCAAATCCCAGTTGTTTTTCCATGGTCTTAATAAGATTTATGGCTCTTTCTCTAGAATCCGGCCAAGCCGAAAAACAATAATGTTTTAAGATTTTGATCAACAGGTTGGCGTGGTTGTTTTCCAAAGGGTACTTGTGTTTGTATTCATCATTTTTTTTAGTAATGCCGGCTGAAAATGCCATTGAACCTTTACCATTACTGGATTCGTTGATCTCTTTAATTAATTGAACTTTGGTTAATGTATCTAATTTTTCATCTCGAAGACGAGTGACTTCATTAAAATGTGAAGTTAAAATGTGGCCAACATTAGTAATGATAGCGTCATGAACCACCGGAGATGGTTCCCCTTTTGAGCCAAGATAAGTAGTTCTGGAAAAAACAATTTTTTCAAGACCTTTTAAAATAATGTCAGTTTCCTCTCCAATAGTATTTTTGAAAATAACTCCAAGTAAAGCCTCTATAATAGTTATTCTGGTTTTATAACTGTCTATGTTCTGACGATTGATTTCTTCATCGGTTGCCCAAAAAATAAGTTCATTAATAATGTCAATTCGTTGAATCTTGCCTATTTTAGTATTAACATTTATCGTAATAAATTCTTGAATTTTATTTTCGGCATGCTTGGGACTAATGATAGGCGAAAGTATTTTATTTCTGGCTTTAACTAATTGAATTCTGTATTTGAAAAATCGATTTATATTTTTTTCTCCAAATATGCTAGCCATGAATTCATAACGAGGAGCCCAATCTTTTCTAAAGGTTAAATAAATAATAGGGTCAAACCTTAACCAAAGATAGGTAAAAAAAATAAATGGATATTTAAAGATGTACATAACTTGATTATAGCAAGTTATTTGTTAATTTTACCTTCAAGATCCAACCTTGAAGGTGATTTAAAAGGGCTTTCTTAACCTAAAATGTTCTTTTATGGAAGTAAATCCTAACTTATTGTAAAGAGTTAAGCCATTGCCTTGATCTTTTGAATCTGTGTGTAGTCGAATAGTCTTTGCTCCTCTTTTGTGGGCTTGTTTAATATTTTCAACTAAAAGATATTTTCCTAAACCTTGTTTTCTAAATTGTTTCAGAACACTAACTTCATTAATTATTGTGTAGTCGTTCTTGATTATGCTAATAACAAAACCGGCAACTTCACTTCCCCTCCAAGCTACAGTCCAAACCGTATTGAGGGTATCAAAATCTTCTAGAAACTGATTAAATTCATCATCTGAAACAGGTTTTGATCCCCATTTACCAGAGTAAACTTCTTTGTTGGCGAGATAAATATCTTTGTAGTCACTCTTGATTACTGGCTTTAGTTTAAAGCTTTCCGGAATAGTAAGTTCTGGAAGTTTAGTGAAATTATTAAACTTCATTTCTACCATCTGCCAAACATTTTTATATCCATTTATTTGTAATAGAGATAACTTTTCATTTTCACTTTCAGAGGTATTTGTAGCAAAATACTTATTTTTGGAAACATGCTGAGTAGATATTGATTTAAGATGATCTTCTATAAAACTTAAAACTCCTTGAAGCAGTTTTGGTAAACGATGCTTTTTTAGCAAAAATATGTGATGAATATATACTTTAATGTCGCCTTCTTCAGACCAGTAACCAGCTTGGCAATAACCTACTGCCTCCCCATCTTTCTTAATGACAAAAATATCTTTTAAAGGATTGGTATTTTTAGCTTCCAATGATTTTTCAAAGTTTTTTCTTGATGGAGTTGTTTCTAAAGTTGATTGTGGGTCAATTCCATCTTGTCTAGAAATTTCTTGGCGTATTTTGAATATTGTCTTTAAGTCTTTTTGCTGAAAATTTTCTACGGTGTATTTATCTAGCAAGATTTTAATCATAGTCTTGTATTTTTTCCGTCATAAATTTTACTGTTCCACTAAATTAACATGATTCTACCTACAATCATGTTAACAAATAATATCAGGTTGTGGAATAGCTATCATTTTTAGTATATTGAGAATCCGATTGACAAATTGTCAAAATAAAGCCATACTTTTGATATGTACATAAAAAGAGTTTTGGAAAACCAACTACG
>Ga0180007_10003762_pt1 | contig 16631 bp, 16 predicted proteins | sample MM_PC_MetaG_FD_121122 | JGI IMG/M metagenome (GOLD analysis project Ga0180007, IMG submission 121122) | Groundwater microbial communities from the Aspo Hard Rock Laboratory (HRL) deep subsurface site, Sweden - MM_PC_MetaG | ecosystem: Environmental > Aquatic > Deep subsurface > Groundwater... | reverse complement strand
TGCTCTTTATTACGGTGGTTTTATGAAGATTGATTCAAAGAGGCCTCATTGGGATGAGCGTGATTTTTTTGTTCTTTCGAAAGGCCATGCGGCTCCGGCGATTTATGCGATTTTGGCTGATCTCGGTTTTTTTGATAAGTCGGAACTTGATCATTTGCGTCAGGTTGGAGCTTTGCTTCAGGGTCATCCTGTTGTGAAAATCCCGGGGATTGAAGCGACTACGGGTTCGCTCGGGCAGGGGATTTCTGTTGCGGTTGGGCTTGCTCTGGCTTGCAAGTTGGATCGAGAGGATCGGAAGGTTTTTACTCTGCTTGGGGATGGTGAATTGCAGGAAGGTCAGGTTTGGGAGGCTGTGATGTCGGCTTCGCATTATAGGCTTGATAACTTGATTGCTTTTGTTGATAAAAATAATCTTCAAATCGATGGGACTTGCAAATCCGTTATGAATGTTGAGCCCATTGCGGATAAGTTTGAGAGTTTCGGGTGGAAAGTTATTCCGCTGGTTGATGGTCATGATCTTGAAGAAATTACTCGTGCTATCGAGAAAGCTCAGAAAGTTCAGCGTCAACCGGTGATGATTTTGGCTCCTACCGTTAAAGGAAAAGGGGTTGAATTTGCGGAAGGAAAGGTGGGGTATCACGGAGTTGCTTTGTCGCAGGAAGAGATGTCTGTGGCGATTCCGGTTTTGCAAGAAAAAACTAAATAATTTTATGGAAAAAGTAGCTACAAGGGCGGCGTTTGGAGAGGCACTCGTGGAAATGGGCGCCAAATACAAGAATATTGTTGCGTTGGATGCGGATCTTTCCTGCTCGACCAAGACTGCGAAGTTCGGGGCTGAGTTCTCGGATCGATTTTTCAATATGGGAATTGCGGAGGCGAATATGATTGGGGTTGCTGCGGGAATGTCTTTGAAAGGAAAGATTCCTTTTGCGGCGACTTTTGCGATTTTTGCTTCAGGAAGGGCTTGGGAACAGATTAGAAATAGTGTTGCTTATCCTAATTTGAATGTGAAAGTTGTCGGTTCTCACGGCGGGATTATGACGGGGGAGGATGGGGTGACTCATCAGGCGACTGAGGATCTTTCTATTATGCGGTCGATTCCGAATATGAAGGTTTTTTGTCCGGCGGATTATTGGGAGTGTAAGCGCGTTGTTGAGTTTATGTGCAAGGATTTCGGGCCGACTTATTTGCGGCTTTCGAGGAGTGGTGTGCCGAAGATTTATGATGAAAGTTATAGGTTTGAGCCCGGGAAAGGGCATGTTGTGCGCGATGGGAATGATATGACTATATTTGCTGTCGGTGCGATGGTGAATTCTGCTCTTGAGGCTGCTGAAAGGCTTTCTACCGAGGGAGTTAATGTGAGGGTTTGCAACATGTGCAGTATTGATCCGATCGACAAGGATTTGATTTTGGAATCTGCGCAGAAGACTCCGAAATTATTTACCGCTGAAGATCATCAGATTGATGGTGGACTTGGATCTGCTGTTGCCGAGGTTCTTGCCGAGGCTGGAGCGGGAGTTCCTTTGAAAAGGATTGGAATGGATGGATTCGGGCAAAGCGGAAAAGGCGCCGAGCTTTATAAGAGGTACGGGTTGGATGGGGAGGGTGTGTATGAGGCGGTTAGTAAGGAGTAATGAGTACCCAGTACCGAGTGGGTGGTGTTTCGCTGTGCGAAACGACTTGATTGGTAGTTGGGGCCGCAATCATGACTTTGTCCTGTTGCGGCTGGTGATTGGTGTTTTTGCTATCGCAAAAACGGCTTTGGTTGTTCACTGTAAACTGAAGATTGTCGACTATCTCTGTTCTTCCATCAGTTTTGCTTGGCCTTTTAGGAGCTGTTCGTAGTAAGCTTGGGTGTCTAATAATAATTTTTGGGCCTGGTCGCAGTTAGCGTTGGTTGTTGCTTTTCTTAAAGCTTCAAGTGCCATTTTATTGTAGTCTGTTCCGGAGATTTTCATGATGACCTGAGGTTGATTATTGTTTTTTGCGGGATATGGGACCAGGCTCGCATTGTACTTCATGCAATAAATTTGTCAACTCAAGTGGTTTCATGTTAGATTTGAAGCTCAAAGAAACCTAATTTTCAAAAAATGGCATCAAATCTAAGAATTTTCGCCGGTAGCTCTCATCCGAAGCTCGCGAAAGCTATTTGTGAACACCTCGGGATACCGCTTTCCGGGCTGCAAATCTCGAAATTCGCTTGTAACGAAATCTATGCGAAACCGGAAGAAACTGTGCGGGGCGATGATGTTTTTATTATTCAAACAGGTACAAGTAATGTTAATGAGGATCTGATGGAGCTGTTTGTGATTTTGGATGCGATGAAGAGGAGTTTTGCGAGAAGTGTTCATGTTGTGATGCCGCATTATCCGTATGCTAGGCAGGATCGGGTGGCTTCTCCTCGGGAACCGATTACCGCGAAGCTGGTTGCCAAGCTGATTGGTTCGGCCGGAGCGGATCATGTGATTACCGTTCAGATTCATTCGGAACAGACTCAAGGATTTTTTGACTTTCCGATAGATCATCTTAATGCCAGGAAGCTTTTTGCAGATTATTTTAAGGAAAAAGGGGTTAAGGATCTTGTTGTTGTGGCTCCTGATGCGGGGGCTGCGAAAGATGCTGATCGGCTGGCTCGCAAGCTGGATACGACGATTGCGGTGATGAGCAAGACGCGGCCTGATTTTAATAAGGCGGAGATTACTTCTCTTGTGGGTGATGTTTCCGGAAAAAATTGTATTATCTTCGACGATATGATCGACACGGCTGGAAGTGTGTGTGCGGCGTATGATTCCTTGAAGGAAAATGGTGCTTTGGATGTGTATGTTGCGGCGACTCACGGGATTTTCTCGGACCCTGCGGAAGAGAGACTCAATAAGGTTGGGTTTGCGGGGGTTGTTGTGACCGATACGGTCCCTGTTTCTGCAAATATTAAGGGATTGGAGGTTCTGTCAGTAGCGCCGATGCTTGCGAATGTGGTGAAAAATGTTCATGAAGGGAAATCGGTGACGGAGGTATTCAACAGATAGTAGATCGTAGACTCTAGACTCTAGACCTTAGACTCTAGACTATAATGGATTCCATACATAATACTTAATACTTACTCCTTACTCCTTACTCCTTACTCCTTACTCCTTACTCCTTACTCCTTACTACATAATACATAATCATGCACATTTACCTGGGTTCCGATCACGGCGGTTATCAGATGAAGGAGGGTCTTAAGACTTGGCTTTCTGCGAATAGTTACGAGTTTACGGATTTGGGGTGTTTCTCTGAAGAAAGTGTGGATTATCCGGATTATGCGAAGGAGGTCGCTGAGAAAATTCTTGAGAATCCGGGTTCGCTCGGGGTTTTGGTTTGCGGGACGGGACTTGGGATGTCGATGGTTGCCAACAAGGTCCCGGGGGTTCGGGCGGCGATGTGTACCAATGAGTTTATGGCGGAAATGGCACGGGAACATAATGATGCTCAGATTATTTGTTTCGGGGGAAGGGTGACTCCGCAAGATTTGGCGGAGAAGATGCTTGAGAAGTTTTTGAAGAATGAGTTTTCGGGGGAGGAGAGACATAAGAGGAGGATTGAGAAATTTGAATCCTGAAACCATAAACGAAACTTTCAAATCTTAAAACTTCAAATATTCGTCTTGTTCTGTGAGATGTTTTTTGGCTGTGCCAGTCTGGGCGTTATGCCAAACTATACACAGTTGTATAGTTTAATTGAACGCAATGGGTGTTATGCTAATATATGTGTGTAATTATGAAATTTTAAATCTCAAACAATGATAAAAATTGCACCATCGATACTTTCCGCTGATTTTGGGCGACTAAATGAAGATATTGCTTCTGTTGCAGCGGCCGGGGCCGACCTGGTTCATATTGATGTGATGGACGGGCATTTTGTGCCGAATCTGACTTTTGGGGCTACTGTTGTGAAAGATATTAAGACTGAATTGCCTTTGGATGTTCACCTGATGATTGAGAATCCAGAGAAATATATTTCCGATTTTGTTGAGGCGGGGGCGGATTTTATTACCGTTCACTTTGAGGCTTGCCCGGATCTGAGAGGTGTTGTGGAAGATATTAAGGTTGCCGGGATTGAGTGTGGGGTTTCCGTTAAACCGGGTACTGCCATTGAAGAGCTTGAGCCTTATCTTGAGGATTTGGATCTCATCTTGATTATGAGTGTTGAGCCTGGTTTTGGAGGTCAAAGCTTTATTCCTTCTGCTCTTGATAAAATTAAATGGTTGCGGGATGAGGGTTTTGAGGGTGAAATCTCTGTTGATGGGGGGGTGAATCAAGAGACGGGAGCTTTATGCCGAGAGGCCGGGGCCAGTATTTTGGTTGCGGGGAGTTATATTTTTGGGGCTGAGGATAGAGAGGAGGCGGTGGAGAGTCTTAGGGGGTAGATAATAAATCAAAGACCAAAAATCAAAGATTATAGAGTGGTGGTGTTTCGCTTCGCGAAACGTCTTTTGTAGTTTTGATTGATTCTGAAAAGGTTTTGGCTTAAAATCCCTCTGCCGTGCGCTCGTAGTTCAGTGGATAGAACGCCAGATTGCGGATCTGGAGGTCGCAGGTTCGATTCCTGCCGGGCGCACCAAGATGGTTGTGATGAATTATCTCGCTCACTGTTGGCGTTTCTCTTTTTTGCTCTGCAAAAAATTAGAAGCCGGCAAGCGTTCGCTTGATAATCATCACAACCTTTTGTTGAATGCGAAGGTTTTTTCGTTCCCGTGTAGTCTTCGCCTACCTGAAAGTAGGCTCGTCTACAAGGTCTCTTAAAAAGTTTTACAAACCTTATGTTAAATGCGGGATATTTTCGCAACCGGATGATATTTCTCTTTTCCCCCCGCCAAGGCGGGGATAAATGCTTTGCAGAAAATTAGAAGCTCTTGTTGTGTTTTGCTTCGCAAAACTGCTTATTTGTATAGGCCCCGCTGTGGCGCGGCTTATGGTTGCTCAATAATTATCCAAACCTTTTGTTGAATGCGGTTTTAATACCCACTCACAACGCACATTCCATTATCTGTAGCTTCTTGGAGGGGGTTTTCTACTTCTATGCCATCAATTGTGTAGGTTGAAGATGCTCCTTCGAGAGTGATGCTTATTGAAAAGGACTGGGTGTCTGCTTCGGCCAGATCTATGTAATATTGGGCGACTGATTCCCTGGCCTCTTCTGTGTACTGACAATTCATTTCTCCGCCGTTTGGCATTTCTTCGTAATAATGGCAGAGGTTGTCTTCGATGCTTGTGATTTCTCGGGTCATATCTTCGCCGGTGAGGAGGTGAATAAAAGTGTCCTCGTATTCTGTGCAGGATGCCAAGGCTTCTGCCACGAGGAGCTTATTGTCGTTTTCTTTGACCATAGTTGTTGTGAAGGCCAGTTTCGCCATTTCTCCTCGTGTTACATCGTGCGTAATAGATTCATCTATATCTTCAAGCCAATTTTTTTCCAAAGAGAGCAGGTAATATGGATCGTACCAGTTTTCTCCCGCTTCAGAGTCTATTTGGACATCGTAAGTCTCCAGGACGATTTTTAGGGCTTCGGCCAGGTTGATTTTTTGTTCCGGTTTAAAGCTTCCGTCGGGGTAACCGCTGATGATTCCGCTTTCTTCCGCGTAACAGATGTATTTTGCGAACCATTCATTGCCGACATCGGAAAAACAGTTATTTTCTTCGCCGGCTGCTCCCGGGAATCGTGATTCGACTAGGACTTTTAGGAATTCGGCTCGATTAATAGTGTTGTCGGGTTTGTATGTGTTGTCGTCATACCCTTCGATTACCCCTCTGTATTCGAAGAATTTTACGGCAAGTTCGTATGGGGAGTCTTCGATGTCGGTTAGGGATGATGCCAAGCTGAGTGTTGGCCAGAGCAACAGTAGGATGGTGATGATTTTTTTCATTTTGGATATTTAGGAATAAAGCAATGAAATCATAACATAAACCATTGCGGAAACATTCACTTTGATATAAGTTGATCTCCTATGAAATTAAATGAAAACTCAAATTCAGGTTTGAAAGCGGGGGTATTGTTGCTTGCGGTTGCCATGCTTCAAGGGTGTGTTTATCGCACGCAGTCGAGCATGGATAAGGCAAATGACAGGGGAGTTTGCTCGTGTTTTACGGAGGATCAATGGGAGAATTTTAGGGATATTTTTTTGGAGTTGAGCGAGGAATATGATGTTCCCGAGGGATATGTTGGCAGATGGGATATAGATGTCAATGATTGCTGCCAAATGCTTTTAAATGGTGAGCAATATGAATTTATGAATTATCGGAATGGAGATGTTTTGTATCTTTCGATGAGTAATGGAAAAATATACTTGGTTCGATATGATGTTGCTTCCGGTTGCGCGAAAACTGTTAAAGAGTGGGAGGGGATTTAATGTAGATTTAACCTCTATGCTGGAGAATGAAATTCGTGCAATACGGAATGCTTGATTTAACCTGTTAAAGTGGTAGTTTTAGGTCAGAAATGATCACTCGAAACTATGCAGAATATGTCTGATGGGGAGCTTTTTGTTCTCTGTAAAAAATACGGCGGTGAGGCTATCAAATGGCGGCGAAAGTTTGTTGCTCTTTTGCCTGAGGTTGAGAAGCGGAGGTTATGGGAGAAGCATAATTTTTATTCTATTGAGCATTTTGCGAAGGTCGTTGGTGGGTTGAGTGAAAATATTGTTTATCAAGTATTACATTTGGATAAAAAATTAGAAGGGAAGCCTTTATTGAAAGAGCAAATTGCAAAACAGGGTTGGGCTAAAGTCAAAGCAGTTGCAGCTATCCCTGTTGAAGAGAAAGAAGCAGTAAAGATGGTTGAAATATTGCCTAAAAAAACTTTAGAGATTTTTGCTCGTAGCCTTGACTCGCAGGTAAAAAATGATGTCATTTGCCCCGGGGCAAAACTTCAACATATTACTTTCAAACTCGATCCTCAAACCCACTTCCAGCTCAAAAAATTTCAACAAAAACTGGAAAAAGAATGCAAGAAGCCGATTCCGTTAGGGTTAGTCCTTAAAGAACTTCTTAAATTGGCACCACAAGGTAGCGCACAAGGCGGCTCGCGCATCCCGGCCAAGCAGAAACGCGAACTTCACAAGAAATACAAAGGTAAATGTGCTATCAAGCGCTGTAAGAACCCTGTGACCGAGTTTCATCATACCAAGAGATTTGCCAAATACGGGACTCATGAAGGAGTTACCCCGCTTTGCCACGAACATCACCAGCTTGCCCATGCCGGTCTAATCGAGAACGAGCATGACGATCCGAAGGATTGGCGGTTTCGCAAGGAGATGCGTCCAAGCGTGATTGATCGTAAATATTTGAAGAATCTTCAGATGGCGAATGGTCCGTGACTGTGATAGAATTCGTGAGCTATGCCTGACGACCAAAAGTTCAAATTAGTATCCGATTTCAAGCCGACGGGAGACCAACCCGGCGCGATTGCTCAACTTGTGAAAGGTATCAAGGCGGAGAAGAAATACCAGACTCTTCTCGGGGCGACGGGTACGGGTAAGACTTTTGTGATGGCCCAACTGATTCAGAATCTTCAGCGGCCGACTCTTGTGATTGCTCATAATAAAACTCTTGCGGCGCAGCTTTGCTCGGAGTTTAAGGACTTTTTTCCGGATAATGCGGTTAGTTATTTCGTTTCTTATTATGACTATTATCAACCGGAGGCTTATATGCCGCATACGGATACTTTTATTGAGAAAGATGCTCAGATTAATGATGAAATCAATAAATATAGGCATGCGGCGACTTCGAATCTTTTGTCGAGGAGAGACTCTATTGTTGTTGCTTCGGTATCTTGTATTTACGGTTTGGGATCGCCTGAGGAGTATAAGAATCTTCGGGTTGAGCTTGCGGTTGGGGAGGAGCGGAAGCGTGATAAGTTGCTTCGGCATCTTACGGATTTGCAGTATGTTCGTTCGAAGCTCGAATTTAAGCAGGGGATGTTTCATGTGCTTGGGGATACTCTTGAGGTTTTTCCTCCCGGAATGGATACTCAGTATCGGATTGAGTTTTTTGGGGATGAAATTGAAAGAATTACAGAAGTGGATTCGTTTACCGGTGAAATTGTGGCGGATCTGACTGCCGTGACGATTTTTCCTGCAAAACATGATGTTACAACCGAGGCTAAGATTAAGAGAGCGGTTCCTTTGATCAGGGCTGATTTGGAGGAAAGATATAAGCAATTAAAGGATATTGGCAAAAATCTTGAGGCGGAAAGGATCAAAACGCGTACCGAATACGACCTGGAAATTCTGCAAGAGACGGGGTATGTGACCGGGATTGAGAATTATATTCGCTATCTTAGCGGTAGGGAACCGGGGGAGCAGCCGGCGACACTTATTGATTATTTTCCGGATGATTTCTTGATGATTGTTGATGAGTCGCACATGACGATTCCGCAAGTTGGGGCGATGCATAACGGCAATCTTTCAAGGAAGCAGACTCTTATTGAATACGGGTTCAGAATGCCTTCGGCTCTGGATAATCGGCCTCTTAAGTTCGAGGAGTTCGAGGATCATATCGGGCAGGCTGTTTTCGTTTCCGCTACTCCGGGGAAGTACGAGTTTGCGCATTGCAAGAAGGCTGACATTGCGGAGCAGATTATTCGTCCGACGGGGCTGCTTGACCCTGTTGTGGAGGTTCGTCCGACCGCTAATCAAATGAAAGATGTTCGCAATGAGCTGGATAAGGTGCTTGCTCGGGGAGAGAGGGCTTTACTTACAACTCTTACCAAGAAGATGTCGGAGGCTCTTACTAAATTTTTGACCGAACAGGGGCTGAGGGTTCGGTACCTTCACTCCGATATTGATACTCTTGAAAGGATTGAGATTCTTCGTGATTTGCGGCTTGGAGAGTTTGACATTTTGGTTGGGATAAATTTGCTTCGGGAAGGATTGGATCTGCCGGAGGTGTCTTTTATTGGGATTCTTGATGCTGATAAAAGAGGATTCTTGAGGTCGGAAAGCGCCTTGATTCAAACTATAGGACGGTGCGCGAGAAATATTAATGGTTTTGTTGTGATGTATGGCGACGTTATTACTCCCGCGATGGATGCGGCTATTGGGGAAACCGAGCGTCGTCGCAAAAAGCAGAAGGCTTATAATGAAAAGCATGGGATTACTCCTCAGACGATTATCAAGAAGATTCACGATATTGAGATGCATCGTAAGAATGAAGCGAAGAAGCAGGTCAAACATTATGACGGCAAGAAAATTCCTCGAGAGGAAAGGGAGAGGTTGCTTTCCGGGCTTAACGCCGAAATGGATATGGCGGCGCAGAATATGGAGTTTGAGAAGGCGGCGGAGATTCGGGATGAGATTGAGAGGTTGGAGGAGGAGTGGGGTAATTAGTAATTAGTAATGAGTAATGAGTACCAAGTACATTGTGTTTTTGCTATGCGAAAACGGCTTTAGCGCTGCAGAATCATTCAGATTGAATACTCTGTTATTCCATGTTTTTAATTGCGGCCAATGCTCTTAATGCGCTCTCAGGGAGTTCATCGTCACTTTCAAATAGTGCCGTCATGCGGTTTTGGTGTATTAATTTTTTTCTCGCCTGAGCTTTTTCTTGTTTTCTTAATCTTTTATTCACTGTTTTTATGACTTTTGTATGTGTCGATGAAGCATCTAACCCATCCAAAAGGGTGGGGTTTCTTTCGATGTGAGGTTTTAGGTTTTTGTAATACTGAATTGTCATTGGTCTGATTCCGAGTATTTTACTTGCTTCGTTTTTGGCCAGTTCCAAGTTGCCGCCCCTTGTTTCGTGGATTTCTTCGCATATTTTTGCGCAGAGCTTTATTCTTTCCAGTGGTGTGAGTGATTTGAAGGCCGCGATTCTTTCTTCTTTAGGGCTCTTTGGGTCGACGAATATTTCTTCAGGGGTTCTTGTTAAGATGATTTCTTCTTGTTTGGGAGGCTCCGATTTTGGTTCCGGGGATTTGGTGTTTTTTCTTAAGTCGTGCTCGGGGAAATGACTGCTTCCTATTGGTAAACTGAAGATTCTTTGTCTGAAAAATGCCACTTCTGTTCTTAATTCAGGGGGAATATTTTCCCATAAATTGTCGGGAATTTCTCTGCGGCTGAATAGGATGCTTAGTCCGTGTCGTGTTACTTGATTAGCGGCTAAAGCATCTTGTGCTACAGGTGGTAATTTCAGTGCTTTTAAGTAGGTTTGCAGAGTTTTTTTACACATATCCAGTTGCTTGGCCAGCCATTCTATTCCGCATTTTCGGTTGTGCTCCCTTGATTCGATTAGTGTTTTTGTCAAAAATTCGGCTTTTTCAAGGTCGTGCCAGTCGTTCCAGTCTTCCGGGATTTCTATGGTCGGTTTATTCATCGATTTTTTCCAGGATGCCCCATTCTATTAAAAGTATATGTCTGCCTGTTTTAACTATGTGGGAAGTGGATGATTCCAGTTGGTTTAATGCAATTCCTTGGAATCTCGGATCGGTTGGTTCCAGGGGTTCGAAGATTGATCTTCTAAGATCCTTGTCAAAATCTCCTTGATGGTTTTTCTTAATCCGGTATTTGCCCGGCTCCAGGATAAATTTTTCCATGTGTCTTTTTTCTCTTGCCGCTTTGTTTTCTATCGCTTTGTCGATTTCAATGGGGTTTTTGTGTGTGTTTTTTGATGGTCTTGATGCTACAACCGCTTTTTCAAGGGTCATTTCTCCTCTTGCGACTTTGCTTTGTATTGCCGGGTCGACGCGTTCTATGAATAAAATTCTTTTTTGGACCGTGTCTTTGCGCATGCCCAACCGTCTTGCAACTTTCCTGTATGCATCTTCTCTTATTATTCCGGGGTTTTCATCTGTAAATTCCTCAAATAATCGATAGCAAAGGTTTGCAAGGTCTATGGGATGCATTATGTTGTGGATTTTTGATGATTGTATCTCCGGCAGCAGTTGATTGTGCGCGGTTTTCCCCTCCAGTTTTTTTCTTATATAATTCGTTATGGATTCAGTATTTACATTATTGCGTATGCATTCAGGAATCTCTTTAAACAGCAGTCTTACATACACTTCTTGTCGGGTTATGCCTAAGTGGTATGCGATTTCGTGTGAAGCGAGAGCCGGCGGTTCGTCGGCATGGTCGTCGGCATGGTCGTCGGCATGGTCGTCGGCATGGTCGTCGGCAAGAATTGCTGCGCATAGTTTTATCTGTTCGTCGAGTGGCAATCGGCTGAACTCTTTATCGTCCGTTATGTCCGACATGGTGATTCCGTTATTATATTCATCAAGTGCTTCTATTTTTGGCATTGGTAATGACTTTTATTTAATATAGGAGCGGTATACTACAGTGTATTCTTGTCTTGCGTCAACCTGTTCTTTTATGGTAGAGTGCGGTACTTTAAAAATCGATCAAAATGGGTGTTGAAGAAAGCAGTGAAGACTTATTCGGGGAAGAGATTGAGCTCTCTGGAGATTCTCAAGATGAGTTCAGTTGGGGAAGCCTTAATCTGCAGCTTTTTGATAGTGGTGTTGAGGTTAAGTGCGGGGATGCTGTGTTTCTGATAAAACCAGATGATGATTTGGAGGGGTGGCTTAAGAAATTGCAGCTTGCTTCCAGATTGGAATACTCCTGTCGAGTTTTCTTGAAGGCGGTAGATTTGATTGATGATGTTTTATGGGAAAAAGAGTTGGGTTTTGATGATGCTTCCGCGCATTTCGTGATGAGATGTGATCCGAAGATAGGGGGTGGTCCTGTTGTGAAAAATGTGACTTTGAGTTGCTATAGGTATTCTCAAATGACTTTTTTGCCCAGTTCGATGGATTTTTGGGACGATCTTGAGATGTTTATTGAGATTGTTCAGGAAAGTTTGGGCTTAACGCGAATGGTGGTTTTTGATTGCAAAGATGACAGTATTATGGCGGACGAGGAGGTTTCAGGAGAGATGTCTGTCCTTGCAGCTTTGCCTGAATTTAAACCCGGAGGGATGGTGTTGATTCGTTTTTATGGAGATCCTGTTGCCGGGGGTTGTTATCATCGAGAGGATTTCTGTGAAGAGGGCATTCCTGAGTTTTTGAGGCTTAGGCATGAGATTGGTGAGGAGATAGATTCGGTTACCGGTTTTAGCGGTAGGATTTTCCGAGGAGAAGGTGAGGAGCCTTTAACTTTTAGTGCGAGTACCCCTTTGGAGGTTGTTGAGTTTGTGAGGAGAATCCGGGGGGAGTGAGTACCAAGTGCCAAGTCTCAAGTGGTAGGTGTTTTGCCTTCGGCAAAACGGCTTGATTGGTAGTTTGCGCAAGGAGCGCTGGCGCTTCCTTGCGAGAGGCTCCGCTCCGCTTCGCCTTACCAAGCGCTACCTCCACCTCCGCCCATGCCTCCACCTGAAAATCCACCCGAGAACCCGGAGCTTCCGCTAAATCCGGAGCTTCTGCTTTTTGATGAGGATAGTGTCGTATTCATTGCGGAGGTGCAGTTTTCCAGATTGTGGGTGAAGTCTGTCAGCGAGAATGCTTCTGCCGCGCCCCAGGATGAGGCGGTGTACCAGTTCGGGGGTTCTACATAGATATCTTGGAATTGGCTTGCCCAATGTTTGGTCTGGTTGAAGATCATTGCGTATGGGAGGAGCTGCTCGAAGTGCTGTCTTTTTTCATGGAATTGGATGCGGTCTTTTTCGGCGGTTTTTATGTAAAGTTTTAGTCCGAGGATTTTTTCATAAAGTTCTTGGCCCGAATCTGTTTTTTTTGGCATATAAAACCCAAAAATTATTGTCAGTATGCCCGAAATTATGACTGAAAGTCCGAGAGGGATGCCCCAAGGGAAGTAGATCAAGGTTCCCACGCCGATGAAACCAAGTGTTGTTGCTGCGATTCCGACTGCGATGTATTTGGTTTTGGTTTTGTCGGGTCTTGTGGTGAAAAGTTGCTTTTCCGTTGCCGATTCGTGCATCTGTTTTTTGAGCTCGGGGAGGTGTTTTGCGAACTTGTTTTTGAGGTCTGAGATTTTGACTTCCGATTCTAGTCCGAAAAGTTTTTCGAGGAGATTTTTCTCGAATTTATGCAGGGGTTTTTCCGGATTTTGCAGTTTTTGGAGTTTGTAATCTTTGTTTTTAAATATCGCGAGGGTTTTTTCTTCGGTCTCGATGATTTTTAAGAATCCTCGGATTGCGAGATCGATTATGATTGCGGAAATATCTTTTGAGTCGGCTCTTTCATCGATCAGTATGGAGGCTTCTATCGGGGTTAAACCTTCCGGCGGGCTGTATTCGGGGACAATTGTGCGTGATTTTTTGTCCTTCCCATAAGTTTTCCACCTGGTGAATAAAATCAAAAATACGATTAAAATTAATGAGAAGGGGAGGTTGTCCAAGATGATCCAGAGGGTTTCGTTTGGTTGTTTTATGAGGCCTTTTGGGAAGCCTACGACGATTGTCATTCCTTCGTACCAGTTGAGTTTTTCTGTTGTTTGAAAGGTGATTGCAGAATCTGTTGCTTTAATTGCGCAGTTTTGTTCCGTGCTGCCGTCTGCGCCTGTGTAGCAGAGGGTTTGGAGGTCTGTTTCGGGGATATCGGTTTCAGGAAAGGTTATACTGGATGATGCGGATAGGATTTCCGTGTCCCATTGTGTGCCGATTACATTCCAGTAAAGTTCATCGTGTTTCTCGAAGTAGTTGATGGCGTTACTGATCGTGTATGTGAAAATGTAGGTTTGAGTAGAGTCCAGAATAATATCTTCACTACCTGTTATTATTGAAATTTCCGATGCAGATCTTGTCTTTTGGTATGGGCCTGTTACCGAGAGGTTTTTGAGTCTCAGGTCTTTGGTTGGGATTATTCGTAAAATCCCGTGGTGAGGGTCGCTTTCGAAGTTGGCTTGGATCTCTTCTGTTACAGTTATTTCGCCGTTTTGCCGGATTTCTATGTCGGTTTGGTAGGAATCGATGTGCCAGGCGTGTGCTGTCGCAGTAATGAGTGTCAAGTACCCAGTACCCAGTAGAATGAGGAGTTTTTTCATGGTCCAAGTATGCAGTGGATTTTTTTTGGTGTGTAGTTTCTGGGGTTGATTGATTCGCTGATTTGTTCTATGGTTCTGGTGTAATTTAACAAAATTTATTTATGGAAAACATGGAAAGAAGGAGGTTTTTGCAATTGGGTGCGGCTGCAACTGTTGCTTCGCTTGTTCCCGGTTGTGTTTCCGATGTTTCTTCGGATACTTCCGAGGCCGCTTCAGAAGTTTTGGAGGCTGAACCTATTGATGAACTTATGAATTTGGTTCGGGGGGAGGGGTTTGTCGTGAGTCGCGTTGATCAGGGAAGTTTGGAGAAACATGGTTTTGTAGAATTTGTCTCAGATTCGACTGTGCTGCAGGTTTGGCCGGAAGGTGCTCAAGATCCTTCAAGTGATTGGATATTTGATGTGGATTTTGTACAAGAAGATACCGGATTTACAATTGTTCATTGGTATTCGGACATTACAGAATCCGGAGAGATGGCGGATTGTTATTTGGATCAGCAAAAATGTCAGTGGGGTACTGATAGGAGCGATATGGCTCAGTATAAGAGAAGAGTAGATTTCCAAACGCTTGAGGAAGCGGCTCAATTTATTGTGGAGAAGGCGTCTTCTTAGATTTGATAGTTAGGCAGTTTTCTGTTATAATTAACAGATTTAAATTGCATAATTATGGCTGCCTTAAACTCTTTTGTTTTGGATGAGTCGCAGAAGCATCATAGGGGCTCTGATATCTCTGTGGATCGTGAAACTTATGATGAGCTGCGTTCTAATGACGTGGATGATGTTTTAAAAATAAAAGATATTCGTGGTCAACTTATGGAAGTTTTTCGAGGGGATGGACCGAAAGCTTATTTTGATCCTCGTAAATCTAAGGGGGTTGAGGAGCTTTCTTTGCCTGAAGAGGATGATAGGTGGGGAAAGCTTGTTCCGGTTATAAAAAAGGGGATAAAGGCGCTTTCGGAGGAGGATTTTAAGGAGTTTTATAAGGGCAAATCTAAGCTTGAGTTGGAAATTCCGCTTGAGGATGTTGCGGATATTGATTTTGCGGATTCCCGCGTTGAATTTTCTGATTGGAAGCAAGCAATGACCTATGAAGATAGGCAGAATTGGGTTTCCAATATGTTTGTACGGCTTTCTTCCGAGGCGGTACATGATGTGATACGCAGTGATTGGGCGAAAGAAGTTCGTTATTCTATGCCTTATCATCAGTGGCAGTTATCGCGTGCTGATGTACGGCTTTTGAAAAAGGAGGATGATGTTTTGAAATTCGTGGTTTATTTCAATACGCCCAGGAAGTTTAAGGTTGGGGATACTTTGATTGAGATGAATGACGATAAATTAAAAATAGTCAGTTCTATTCCTCCTTTGGATCAGGCTTCCGATTTGACATCGGAGGAATCGGGAACAGCATCAAATATTCTCCGTTTGATTAGCGACAAGCTTTCTACTGCAACCAGCATTGACAATGCTCCTTTGGACATCGAGATTGAGGGTTTGATTACGGAGAAGATGGCCGATTTTTTCCGAAAAATAACAGAATTGAAGGGTGCGGGAAGGGAGGATGTTGCTCGGAGATTGCTTAAGAAGACAGGTTTTTACTATATCAAGGAGCTTTATAATTTATTGAGTTCTTTGAGTATTCCCGAGCGCAATGGTGAAAATATGGAACTTTCTTTGCCTGATGGGGAGAAAGAGCTTTATGTGCCTGCCGGAACGCAGTCTGTTTTGCAGCAATGTCCTGTCTCGGAGATAAAAACTTGTGTCGAAAAAGCGGGAATGACTTTCTATTTAACCGGAGTCAGAAGTATTGATGGATATCTTCAATGTTTGATTTATGTTGTGAAAGATGGAGTGCTTTATCCTCGAATTGCTTATAAGTCCCGTTCAGGCAAGAAATGGGTTCTTAATCGGCAGTTTTCTACGAGGACTTTTATTAAAGGGTTGTATTCTTATACTACCGAGATGCTTCCTTTTATGGAGATGGATGATGCGCTTTTTGAACTTGAATCAGGTGAGATTGCCAGAGATCAAGCTTTGAATATCAATGATGATGATCCCGAAATAGACTCTTACGACAGAGAAGGGGTTTATTTTGCTCAGCCTCCCGAGGGATTGGAGGAGCTCGTGGCTTTTGATTCGGAATGGGGATTAAATAGCAGAGAAGAGGTTGATAGATTGTACGATGATGAAACTATCCCTGACGATTTTGTCCCGGACTTTTCGAGTGAGCCCCTGTCTATCAGGCGAAGGTCAGGTTGTGTTGTTGAGGAGTATCTCCATAATTATTGCGGAATGGATTTCAGGTTTTATATGTCCAAATATGACAATGGAGATGTTTGGGTTTATAGGATCGAAGATGTTTCTCAAGATGGTAATTTGACTACTTATGGTACGAGAAAGGCTGTTTTGGAGTTTGGGCCTTTTGCTTTAAAGCCAAAAGATTATAGGTCTCGAGTGTTGGCTTTAAATCCTGATAGAAATTGGATATATCGTGATCAAAAGCCGGAAAGAGTTATAGGTGCTCAGCATCGAGAAGATAAGCCTGTGGAGGCGATCGTGCCTGATAATCATAATACTGAATATCTTGATATATCGCCTTTGCGAAATAATCTTAAGCTTATCAGGCGTTATAAGGAGCAAAAAGGGTTTTCTTAGGCTTCCATCTT
>Ga0180007_10003761_pt1 | contig 16636 bp, 12 predicted proteins | sample MM_PC_MetaG_FD_121122 | JGI IMG/M metagenome (GOLD analysis project Ga0180007, IMG submission 121122) | Groundwater microbial communities from the Aspo Hard Rock Laboratory (HRL) deep subsurface site, Sweden - MM_PC_MetaG | ecosystem: Environmental > Aquatic > Deep subsurface > Groundwater... | reverse complement strand
CAAATGGGCACTGTTCGCTTAGGAAAAAGAACAGAGAAAAGGTCGCCGCTTATTAAAAAGTTTGTGCCATTAGCAAATCTAAAGGACTTGGTTTTTGGTGCTTGGGATATTTTTGAGGATAATTCATACCAAGCAGCTTTAAAAGCTGAGGTTTTAGAAAAAAGTATCATTGAATCGCTAAAGCTTGAATTAGAAATAGTTAAACCAATGTCAGCTGTTTTTGATCAGAAATACGTTAAAAATTTATCGGGGAAAAATATTAAAAAGGGCAAGACAAAAATGGATTTGGCGCTTGGACTCATGGAGGACATTGAAAATTTTGTAAAAAATAATAAAGTGAAAAGAGCAGTGATGATTTGGTGCGCCAGCACAGAAATATATATTAAGCCATCTGGGGTTCATCAGAGCTTAAAGAATTTCGAGCTAGGTTTGATTAAGAACGATCCCCATATAGCGCCAAGCATGATTTATGCCTACGCAGCGCTTAAATCAGGCGTTCCATTTGCCAATGGCGCGCCCAATTTAACAGTTGACACGCCAGCCATGGTTGAGCTGGCTAAGAAAAACAAAGTCGCCATCGCTGGCAAGGATTTTAAAACAGGGCAAACTTTGCTTAAAACAATTATTGCGCCTGGTTTAAAAGCCAGAATGCTTGGTTTAAATGGCTGGTTTTCCGCCAATATTTTAGGTAACCGTGACGGCCTGGTTTTGGATGACCCTGATTCGTTTAAAACAAAAGAGGTTAGTAAGCTTTCTGTCTTGGAGTATATTTTGCAGCCAGAACTTTACCCTGAATTGTACAAAAAGTTTTATCACAAAGTACGCATTAATTATTATCCGCCAAGGGGGGATAATAAAGAGAGCTGGGATAATATTGATATTTTCGGCTGGCTTGGCTACCCGATGCAGATAAAAATAAATTTTTTATGCCGCGACAGCATTTTAGCCGCACCGATTGTTTTAGATTTAGCTTTGTTTTTAGATCTGGCGCAGAGAGCGTCAATGTCTGGTATCCAAGAATGGCTGTCATTTTACTTTAAGTCGCCGATGGTGGCAAAAGGTTTGTATCCGGAGCATGACTTATTTATCCAACAGATGAAGTTGAAAAATACATTGCGATACTTGATGGGCGAAAAACTCATTACTCATCTTGGTATTGAGTATTATCAGAAATAATATGAATATTTTGGAGAAGGCGATAAAATTTTTAACAGATTCATCTGGCCCAGGCTTTGTATTTTTAATGGCTGGCGGTTTAGGGGCCATTCTTTATTTAATGAAATACACAACTAAGGAATGGAAAAAAGAGGACGAAAGGCAAAAGGAGGAGGCATCTAAATACAAAGGACCGTCCTTTCCTTATAAACCATTTTAAAAAGGCACGTAATACGTGCCAAGAAACGTAAAAAATATACGTTCCAAGGAGAATAAAATGAGTTTTTTAGAGATTTTGTTATTTATTGGCACATTAATAATTATGACAGTTGGTTTAGCTGGCGTGATTTTGCCAGTGTTACCAGGCATTCCTTTAATTTTTGCCGGCGCTTTATTATATGGCATAGTGACCCATTTTAAAGAAATAAGTGTTAATCTTGTGATTATTTTTGGCAGCCTTGCTGTTATTAGTCTAATAGCCGATTATGCGGCTAATTATTTTTGTGTAAAAAAGATGGGTGGTGGAAAAGCTGGCGCTATCGGCGCGGTGATCGGTATGTTGATAGGCATTTCTGCCGGATTAACTGGCATTATTATCGGCTCCTTTCTCGGCGCGGTGGCTGGCGAATTAATCGCTGGCAAAAAAGAAAGAGAGGCATTAAGAGCGGGTACCGGCGCTTTTCTGGGGTTTTTACTCGGAGGGCTGGCTAAGTTTGTTCTGGGCTGTGTGATGATCGGCATCTTTGTTCGGCAGACGTTATTTTGATAATTTAACCACTGTTTAGATTTAAAGAGCAGTGGTTTTTTAAAAAAATATGAATATGAAAAAATTTCTTGCGTTTATTTTTTCAGTAATTTTTATTATTCTTCTTCCCATCACTTTGGTTGCTTACAATATCAAGACCAATGTTTTTAATTCTGATTTTTACAAAAAAGAACTAGCAAGATATAATACCTACGAAGTGGTGATAAATGAAGCTATTGGCCAATTATTTAGTTCAGAAGAAAGGGTTGGCACAATACAAGAGATACCGCTTCTAACATTCGATGAACTAAAAGATTTAATAAAAGAATTGATTACACCTGTTTGGCTGCAGCAGCAAATAGAAAACATTATCAATCAGTCCTTTGCCTGGTTTGAATCAAATACAGATATTAGAAATGCAAAAATAGCCGTTAGCCTGGTTAACTTAAAAAATAAAAGCCCTGATATTATAAAAAATAAATTTGAACAAAAAGTAAAAGATTTGAAAACATGTACAGAAGCTGATTTGAAAATATTTAATGAGCACGATTTTAAAACAATTCCATGTGTGCCAGCTGATTATGATATAAATGATTTTTTGAAAGATTTTGATATAAATGGAATAATCAACCAGGTGCCTGACGAGTTGGATCTGATAAAATTGATTAAGGGAGAAGTGGCCTTTGGTGATGAGCCAGCCAAGGAAGCAAAAAATAATGAGGAGGTGGAAAATACATTTAACACTATTAACAGGGCAAGGGATTTAATAAAAACAGCATTTACAATTATTAATTATTTATTTATAGTGTTGGGCTTAACATTTTTATTAATAGCAGGCCTCACCATGAACAAACTTCGTTCCATGTTTCGCTGGCTGGGATTCAATTTATTTTTACCAGGACTATTTTTATTTATTGGCACAATAATTTTATCAAATCTATTAATAAACCGCGTTGGCGTATTATTCACTGATTCTAAGTTATCCACAGAAATTAGTCAGGTATTGAAAAATATAGTAGTTGATTTAATTTCTCAAATTTTGACTAATCTTAAAATAGAGAGTATTATATTATTAATAGTGGGTATTGTTTTAATTACCTTTTCATATATAATAAAATCAGGTAAATCAGCGGCTTTATCAAGCGTGAAAAAGTAATTTTTCGTAATAATATTAAATAAAAATATGATTGTCCAAAACGTCATGTCTAAGAAAGTTATAACTATTCTTTCTGGTTCAACCCTGAAGGAAGCCGCCCAGATTTTGATTAAACATAAAATTAGCGGGGCGCCAGTGGTGGACAAAGGGGGTAAATTGGTTGGCGTTATCTCTGAAAAGGATTTGTTTAAAGCTCTGTTTCCCGGCCTTCACGAATTAATCGCTGATATTAAACTATGGCTTTATCATCAGGAGATGGAAGATAGAGCAAGGGATAACGAAAAGATAGTCATTGATAATATTATGACAAAGGATGTTTTGACTATTAAGCCCGATACGCCTGTGATGCGCGCTGGTTCAATAATGTTGACAAGGGGAGTGCATCGTTTGGTTGTTTATGACCATAGAAACAAAAAAATTGTAGGGATAGTTACTCGCGGTGAAATTTTTCGCCGCATACTCAAGAGGCATCTAAAAATATAAATTATGCCTGAATTACCAGAGGTGGAAACAATCAGATCACAATTAGAAAGGGAATTAAAAGGAAAGAAAATAATCGATGTCGAAATAAAGGTGCTAAAACTTGTCAGGGCACCTCTTTTGACATTTAAGAAAGCAATTGTCGGTGCAAAAATAGAAGATGTGCGAAGAAGGGCAAAACTTCTTATCTTTTGTTTATCAAATGGCTATAGTCTTTTGATTCATCTAAAGCTGACCGGACAACTTATAATTAAAAATGAAAAAGATCAGGCAGAAAAGTATACGCATATTATTTTTTATTTTTCTGATGATAGTAAATTATTTTTTAATGACTTGAGAAAATTTGGCTATATCAAGTCTGTCAAACCTAATGAATTAGATAGCGAATTAGCCAAGGAGAAATTCGGGCCAGAACCTTTGAAAAAGAGTTTTACCTTAAAGAAGTTTAAAGAGTTGATAACTAACAGGAAAATAACAAAAATTAAGCCATTATTAATGGATCAAACGTTTATCGCCGGAATTGGTAATTTGTATGCGGCTGAAATTTGTTTTTATGCTGGAGTTAGACCAACAAAGCCAGCCTGTTTGCTGAAACAGGGTGAAATCAAAAGGCTTTATAAAGGTATTAAAATAATTTTACGTAATGCCATTAAAAAGGGAGGTTCCTCGGTGGATACTTATATTGATACTAGAGGCCGCCAAGGCAGTTTTGTTCCCTTTTTACGAGTTTATGACCGTAAAGGCAAACCTTGCTTTAAATGTAATTGTAAGGTGAAGATGATTTCATTGGCTGGCCGCGGTACTTATTTTTGCCCAAAATGTCAGAAGTAATTTTTTTAAATAAAAAAACCTCCAAATAATTAAGAGGTTTCAAATAATAAGATTTGTTAATAAAGTATGTTTACAAGGAAAGAGATAACAAAGCCAATGAGAGCGCCAACAAGAACTTGCGGTAAGGTATGACCCAATTGTTTATCAATAGATGGTAAACTCTTTCTTTCCGCCTCTGGCAGTTTGCTGACTAATTTAAGCAATGCTTGGCCGTAATGAGCTATGTGCCTTCTGAAAATTAAGGCATCTGAAATAACAAGTAACGAAAAAATAACACTAACGGCATAAAGGCCTGAATCAAAGCCTTCTTGAAAACCAATAATAGTGCATAATGAAACAACAAAGGCTGTATGCGAGGAGGGCATACCACCATAGGTATTTAAAAAGTTCTTAATGTTAAAATTTCCTCTAATGCCGTCAAACATTAATTTTAGAGCCTGGACGACTACCAGGGTTATGATAGGGGTTAAAATAATAACTGAAACCATATGGATTATATATATTCAATAATTTTAGGTATTGTACAGGGTCTAACAGAGTTTTTACCGATCTCTAGTTCAGGACATCTAGTCATCGCTCATGATTTGCTTAATTTCGGTTTTGTTGACAATCTAAGCTATGATGTGGCGCTTCATGTCGGTACTTTGCTAGCTTTGATTCTATTTTTTTGGCGTGATTTCTATAAATACATTATAGCTTTTTTTAAAAGTCTTGCCAAATGGGATTTATCCAGCACCACAGAAGACCATCATGCATTTATTATAAAGTGGAGCAGAGCAGTGGTGCTGGGTTTAAAAAATGATTTTGAACAACGCATGTCTTGGTTTTTAATAATAGGCTCTATCCCGGCTGGGGTCGCAGGTTTTTTATTGGAAAGCAGGATTGATAGTGTTTTTAGAAATCTTTGGTTAGTCGCTATTTTACTGGCGTTAGTCGGTGTTCTATTCATTATTTTTGAGAGGATTTCTAAAAAGACTGGTGACCTGGGTAATTTAAGCTGGAAAAACGTGATAGTCATCGGTTTAGCCCAGGCTTTAGCTCTTTTGCCTGGCGTCTCTCGTTCCGGTATTACTATTTTAGCCGGCCTTTCACAGAAACTTAAAAGAGAGGAAGCAGCGCGATTCTCCTTCCTGCTGGCGATTCCTGTTGTCTTTGGCGCGGGCATTAAAAAGATTTTTGACGCAGCCGGCGCTGGATTAACAGGACAGGATTGGCTGGTTTTGCTGATAGGATTGATTACAGCCGCTGTAGTTGGCTATCTGGTGATTAAATTCTTATTAAAATATTTAGCCAGCCATTCCCTTAATATTTTTGCTTATTATCGTTTTTTACTGGCGGCTGTAGTGATTTTGTGGTTGGTGTTGAGATAGCTTTAAAAAAGCCGTAGGTCGGGGCTAGGCCCCGACCTACTTTTTGATTATGTAATTTTAATATAAAACTTTAAAATGGCAGTTCTGACTGGTTATAATCAATCTTTTTTCTAGAACTCCACCAGTAATATGCTGTCAGGATGATGCCAATAATTAATAATGTCCATGGCCACCAGATATAGGTTCCTTTGCAGAAATATTTGAAATATAGAAATTCACCAAAGGCAGTTAAAAATAACGGAATAATCCACCAACCCCGTACTCTTTGCAGACGGTATCTTTTTATAAATAAATAGTAGACAAGTAGAATTATTCCATAGGCTATTAAGACTATAATAATAATCAAATGTCGCCAGTTATGGCAAACAGCCTGTTCTTCCTGTTTGTTTTGTTCTTCATTTTTCTCGGCTGAAATAACTGCCTCATTCGTATTAGTTGTTTCCTCAATGGTTTCACCTAAAACTTTTGGTTCTGGCATTGCCGCTGGCTTTGTTTCAGCCGGAGGCGGCGATGGGGTTTCAGTGGTGATGCTTGCAATGGCACCCTTGACAATCACGCCGACTGAAGTTTTAACATTGTTTATTTCCGCAGCGGCAAACCCCACACCGCCAGCAGTCGCTGTAAATAATCCAGTTTGGTCAATGTTGCCAATTTTTGGCTCTGTTGTCCATTTCAATTGAGCATCCAAAACCTCATTATTGAACCCGTCAAAGCTTCTGGCAGAAAATTGCTTTTTCTGTCCCAGGGCGACCAGAGTCGGCCGATCATTGGGAGTAATAACAATAGAATTAACGGTAGCTGGCTCAACAGTGATTTGGAATGCTTGGACATCATAACCGCCTTTTTGGTCAGAAACTTGGATGACTACATTATATTTTCCAGTCAAAGTCGGCAGCCAGTTTATTAGACCATTAGTTTGATTTACTGTCATGCCATCTGGTGCCGAAGTGATAGTATAGATTACTATATCATTATCCTGATCGGCTGCTTCTAAATCATAAGTATAAGCTTGGCCGGCTATAACAGTATTGAGCGGGTCTGATTTAATTATTGGCGAGTGGTTGATATCAGCTTTGAGAGCAAAAGGGATTAACAAAAATAAGGCAAGAGTAATGAGTAATATAACACCCTTGTATTTACCTAATCTCATAGATTTATGTTTAATAATAAATTAATATATTACTTTATCTTACGAAATTCCGGAGATTTGGTCAAGTGCAAAAATACCCTATTTTTATTTAGGAATAAGGGGTGTGCCCTGAACCACTAAAGGGTTCAGGACTACAGGGTACCCCAAGTGATGCCCTGTGGATAACTTCACCCTGCACCAGTTTTTAGAATATGCCCATCTTTTACGAAATCCTTTCTCAAATAAACAACCTCTAATTATTTTTAGAGGTTGTTGTAAAAACTGGTACGGGGTTAAATAATCTTTAACATCTGGGGTATCTTCTCCAAGAAGTGCGGTTTGATTATAATAGCAGCTGTAGCTAAGATGATAATCATAAAAGCCTGGGTAATTACATGAGGATGCTGAATTTTGATTTTGACTAAAATATTAATTAGTAAAGCGATAATAATGAAAATCAAAAAGATAAGATAGAATCTTTGTGAATATTTAATGATTTGACCAGCGAATCCCTTATCTTCATTACCAATATTTTCTGCCTTGACTATTAGTTGTTTTTCTTGCTGGTTGGTGAGCGGCTTTTCCTGATTAGCATTTAGGTTTTCGTTAGTGATGCCGGGTAAGGCTTGATTAACATTTATATTAGTTGGCAGGACCTGATTGACATTAAGATTGGTGACTGGTGCTGTTGTTCCCTGTGCGCCAGTAACCTCTACTGTTTTGTCAGTAGTTGTTTCCGGTGGTGCAACAACAGCGATTGGTATTTCAATTGAGCCACCGTCAATCCAGGTTAAGTTTTCAGCGACCAAGCCAAAGTCCTCTTCGTAGATACCTGCTTGTTCTGGCGCTTTGAGATAGAATTCAAACCGGCCGGTTTCACCTGGCTTGACTTGTTTTTGGGAGAGCTTGGCTGGTCGATAATATTCAAGCCAAGTTTCATCCTGGAAGTTACTTGTTCGGCCAGTCGGATTAGTGACATTTAAAGCGACGAAATATTCACCTTCGTTAGTCCAGGTGGCTGTCCCGATGTTCTTGAAATCAACCCAGTAGTTTATTCTTTCCAATGGTTTGATACCCAGTTCTTTTGCGCTCTGATCTGAAAGCTCAGCTTTGTAATAAAGAGGTTTTGGCGCGGGTTTAGGTGTCGGCGTGGGTGTCGGGGTTGGCGTTGGAGTTGGTGTCGGCGTGGGTGTCGGGGTTGGCGTTGGAGTTGGTGTCGGCGCTGGCGCTGCCTGGGCGACTTCATAAGGTTTGCCAAAAAACTCTACTAATAAAATGGTGTCGCGACCGTCTAATTTACCAGAAGCAATAGCAATGCCCATTTCAGTGTATTTGGCATTCATAATATTCTTTTTGTGAGAAGGCGAGTTCAGAAAAGCTGTATGGACTGATTGGGCGTCAACAAAGTCCATAGCAAGATTTTCGCCGGCGGCTGAATATGAGTAGCCAGCTTCTTTGACAAAAGCCCAGGGTTTGGTGCCGTCTGTCGCTGTGTGAGCAAAATAATTGTCAGCCAACATATCCTGTACTTTTAATTGTGCGGCTTGATTTAATTTCGCATTTAAGGTCAAAGGCGCAACGTTTTCTTGCGACCTTGAGGTATTTGTTAAAGCTAATATTTCTGAAGAAGTAATTGAAGCAAATTCACCTAAAGATGGATAGGCGAGAAATAAAAAGCCTGTTACAAAAAGCTTAATGACAATTAGCGATGCGGCATAGATTTTTATAGCCGGTATTCTTAAGGCGTGCGGTTTATGGTTATTGCCATGGCGAGGAATTAGAAAATTCCAGGCATGATGTTTAACATGTCGGCAATGATGTTTAACTCTATGATGTAGTTTCGGCTTTTGCTGGCTCATATATTTATATTATAGCATATATTTATTTTGACACTATATGATAGCACGGTTTTGGATTTTTGTCAAGAGTAGTTATCCACCATAGTACTTTTAAAAATAAAACGGAGTATAAGCTTTAGATTCTTTTAGAAAAAGAGACTAAAGTCTCTACTCCGGTAATTTAATATGGCTATAACAACTTCCCAATCACCACCAGCCTTTGCTTTGTGGTAAAAAGGGGAGTGCAAGTAAAAAGAGTGACAATGGGGTCTTCCGTGTCATTTAATATTTCCACTGCATTTTTTTCCACTACTTTAGTTTCAGTAATCTCATAATCGTACTCAATGCCCTGCCAATAAACAATAAATTTATCACCTTTTTCTAATTTGTCGAGAAGGTAAAAAGTTTCTTTGGATGGCGGTCTGTATTTGAAACGGTGTCCGGTGATGACTGTATTACCACCTTTATTCGGCATCGAGGTGGTCGGGTAACGCCAGGCGCCTTGGTTTAAAGCTATTTTTTCATCGGTGCCCTCGACAATTTTCATATCAACGCCAATTTTCGGGATAACAACTCGATTATCGCCAGGGATTTTGTCTGCAATAGTCGGCTTGCCTGTTTGATTGGTATTTGTACCTTGTAATTTTGTGGGATAAGGGTAAGAATTTGTTTTGGGTGGGTTTATAGCATATTCTACTTGCGGCCAAAAAGGGTAGAATAAAAAAACAATACCAATAACAATAATAATTAGTCCGGCGATGCGGATAATTCTGATTTGTTTTGATGTGAGTTTTTTTAGAGAATTAAGCATACAAGTTATTTTTGGGGGTGTACTTAAAGACCCCAACCTTAAATCGGGGCCTTTTGAGTTATTCTCAAAATTTATTCAATCTTTTTTCTTAAAAATAAACCTGTACCGATAAGGATTAATCCACCGATGAGATTCAAAAGCCCGATACCAGTGGCAACTAATTCTTCCTCTTCGCCTAAAACTTTGATCTCCTCCTCGGCGACTAATGGCTTCACTTCTTCTTGGGGTGCTGGTTTTTCAACAATTTCTTCGCCCAATACTATTGGCAGTGTGACGTAGACATCAACAGAGTCAGTAATTTCTGAATGGTTATCAGCTGTAACACTGGCTGTATTTGTATAATTGCCGGCTGTGATGCCTGTATCAATTTTAACTGTATAAGTAGTTGCCTTTGATTCACCGGTTGCTATATCGCCAAAGTTATAAGCCATATTATAGCTGTTGTTTTCCAAGATAAAACCGGCTGGCAACGCATCATTTAGCTGTACATTTTTTGCTGTGTCAGTGCCTGAATTAGTGATTTTAACAGTGTAATAAATCATTTCACCAGCCACTGCCTTTGCTTTATCAACTGTTTTTTCCATGGTTAAAACAGGCGCTGAAGAAACAGTTGTTTCGACAGAATCTGTCAGAGGCTCTGTTTCATTGGAATCAATGGTGGCTGTGTTTTTAATCACTGTACCATTGGCCAAAGGTGAATAAACCTTGACCTTTAAGACGACTGCATGATTGCCTTGTCCGTAATTGCCATAATTCCAAGTTACTTTGTTGGTTGCAGCGTCATATTTGCCAGGATCAGAGGCTGATACAAAAGTTGTGTTAGCGGGGATTTCATCAGTTAAAACAAGGCCTGTAACAGCCGCATCAGAGATGGTGAAGTTAATAGTATAGGTTAATTCAGCGCCAGTGGCTACTGGATCCGGACTGACCATTTTAGCGATTGTCATTTTTGGTACTGTTTGGGCTTGCGCTGGTAAAATAAACAACAAGCCGAAAAATAACACGGAGAATAAAATGAGGTATTTTTTCATAGTTTTTAGTAAATTAATTGTTATGAGATCCTGAAACAAAGTTCAGGACAAGTATATAAAGACCTTTGTAGTCTCATTTATAATATGCACTATTTTTGGTAAATTGTCAAACTAGATTTTTAAAGTTTGATACTACAGGTTAGCATAGGTTGAAAAAATTGTCAATACCAGCCCAACGCACAGGTGAACTGTACGTTGGGAGATACTCCCAAGGCAGAGCTTGCCTCTGCATTGGGTATGGGTGATCTTATGTGGTGGTTATACCAAAAGACCCCGCGAAATACATTCCGGGGCCTTTTTATGTTAAACTACGAATTACTTTATTGAGCTTTTCTTCTCAAGATGAAACCAGAACCAACTAGAGCTAAGCCACTTAAAATAGTGAACAAGATATTTGCACCAGTTTCAGGCAATTCCTCGCCCAGGACTTTAACCTCTGGTGCCGGCTCTTCTGTTTCCTCGCCAAGAACAATCGGCACGGAAACAGCGACATCCACTGAATCAGTTAAATCAGCATGGTTATCAGCAGTAACTATAGCACTGTTTGTGTAAGTGCCAGCCGCAATCGCTGAGTCAATCTTTACGGCATAAGTGGTAGCGACTGTCTTGCCAGACTCAATATTGCCGAAGCTGTAGGTCATGGCAGTAGTACCATTGTCGACAAAGGTCAAGCCAGCCGGTAGGGTGTCAGTTAGCTTCACATTAGTGGCTGCATCAGTGCCGGAATTGGTGATTTTAACTGTATAGTTAATGGTGTCACCGGCTAAAGGCGAAGCATTATCCACCAGCTTATCCATGGTTAGGATAGGCGCTGTTGAAGTGGTTGTTTCAGCTGTAGCTGTGACAGCCGGATCTGTTTCATTTGAATCAATAATGGCTGTGTTAGTAATCTTTGTGCCGTTGGCTAATGGCGAATAAACCGTAACCTTTAAGGTAGCCACGTAATTGCCAGCGGCCAAGTCGCCGTAATTCCAGGTCACCTTGTTAGTGGTGGCATCATAAATTCCTGGATCAGAAGCAGAAACAAATGTAGTGTTGGCCGGAATCTCGTCTGTCATCACTAATCCAGTGACAGGCGCATTAGATATTGTGAAGTTTAGGGTATAAGTCAGGTCAGCGCCAGCCGCGATTGGGTCTGGGGTGTCTAGTTTGGTTAATGTAATAACAGGTGTGGCTGTGACAGTTGGTTCAACTATTTTACAGTCAGTTGAACATGTTTGACTGCCGGTGATGCCGTCAGTGCCGTCACACTCCTCGGTGCCGTTTTTAACACCGTCGCCGCAGTAGGGGATATATTCGAGTGAGCACGATTCAGTACAGGTGTAATGTTCGGTTACGCCCGCGGCACCATCGCACTGTTCAGTTTCCTGATTGACTACACCGTCGCCGCAAAATGGCAGTATGTAGTTTCCAAAGTCATTGTTGGCGTAAACAATTGGTGATTCTACATTAACCACATGATTTCCGCTGGCTGGGGCAGACTGACCCCAACCTTCCTGAAGAGTTTCTGTTAATGTGACATTACCACGTATGTTAAGGACAAATTCATAATAACCGTCAGGCCATTCGCCATCACCGGTTAGAACGCATACTGGTTCTACTATCACTCCTGTAATACTTAGACCGATGTTTATGTTTGCTGGTGGTACTACTGTGGTTTGACCAGATACTTCTAGACAAATCTCCCAATTATTGAGAGGAGGTTCATCACCATCCCAAACTCCATCCATGTTAAGATCGTTAAACTTGAATCCTGAGATTACTGGCAAATCTTGTCCACTCTCACCATCAACACGATAGTTGTCTTGCTTATTTCCGAACTTGACCTTATATTCACCATCATCATTATTTTGAACAGTATATGCCAAGAAGCAGAATTTACCGCTACTATCTACTGTCTCTTGTCCAGAGGCGACGACTATATTTGGATCAGCTGAGGATTGACCTGGCTGTCCCCTGATTTCCCAATCGTAAGTTCCAGCATCAAAATTTGCACCATTGATATAGACTACCTCACCAATGTTATAATGATTAATGTCTTGCGATTCATCACCGCAATCGTTTTTGGTGGTCCAAATGGCACCACTTACCGCTTCAGCAGATTTAGGAGTAAAGATTCCTCCAAATCCCGTGAAATATAACACGGCGGCCGCGATGACGACGATCGAGAGGCCAATTCCAAATTTTTTGGGGTTTTTCATATGTTTTTTCGCTTAATTATTAGTTAATTAGTATATATAAAAGACCTTTGTAGTTGGATATTATTAATATGCCTGATTTTGAAGGGGTTGTCAAATATATTATAAATCTTGATACTTCAAATTATCACAGTTTTAAAAAACTGTCAATATTATATAACCAAAAGACCCCGAAAACATCGGGGCCTTTTTATGTTAAACTACGAATTACTTTATTGAGCTTTTTTTCTCAAGATGAAACCAGAACCAACTAGAGCTAAGCCACTTAAAAGCATAACTAGCGCATTTGCACCAGTTTCGGGCAATTCCTCGCCCAGGACTTTAACCTCTGGTGCCGGCTCTTCTGTTTCCTCGCCTAATACTATAGGCACGGAAACAGCGACATCCACTGAATCAGTTAAATCAGCATGGTTATCAGCAGTAACTACAGCACTGTTTGTGTAAGTGCCAGCCGCAATCGCTGAGTCAATCTTTACAGCATAAGTGGTAGCGACTGTCTTGCCAGACTCAATATTGCCAAAGCTGTAGGTCATGGTAGTAGTACCATTGTCGACAAAGGTTAAGCCAGCCGGTAAGGTGTCAGTTAGCTTCACATTAGTGGCTGCATCAGTGCCGGAGTTGGTGATTTTAACTGTGTAGTTGATAGTATCGCCAGCTAAAGCGCTTGCATTGTCTACCAGCTTATCCATGGTTAGGATAGGCGCTGTTGAAGTGGTTGTTTCAGCTGTAGCCGTGACAGCCGGATCTGTTTCATTTGAATCAATAATGGCTGTGTTAGTAATCTTTGTGCCGTTGGCTAATGGCGAATAGACCTTAACCTTTAAGGTTGCCACGTAATTGCCAGCGGCCAAGTTGCCGTAATTCCAGGTCACTTTGTTAGTGGCGGCATCATAAACTCCTGGGTCAGAAGCAGAAACAAATGTAGTATTGGCCGGAATCTCGTCTGTCATCACTAATCCAGTGACAGCCGCATTAGAAATAGTGAAGTTCAGGGTATAGGTTAAATCAGCGCCAGCCGCGATTGGGTCCGGGGTGTCGATTTTAGCAAGAGTAATAACAGGTGTGGCTGTGACAGTCGATGGACCAGTAACTGTGACAATAGCGCAGGCGGCTGAACAGTATGTGCAGGTTTTGTCATAATCAGCGATGCAAGCAACGCCATTGTTAGCACCATCATCACAAACCTCGCCTAAATCAGTCTGCAAAATGCCATTACCGCAGGTGTGAGTGTTGACGGTGCAGTCGTTTTTACAGGTGTCGTCGTCGTTAGTGTTGCCGTCGTCGCAGGCTTCACCGTATTCAATATCAGTATTTCCACAAACAGGAACTTTATAGTTTAAGAAAGTAAACTCGGGATTCATATTTTGAGAAGAAATAGTAACATCATAAGTGCCCCAAGTGCCGTCGTTATTAGGCAATGTCTGGCGCCAGCCATTCTCGTCTGCTTCAGATATGCGGTAGGTTCCTTGAGCCACTGGCGTTTCAACACAGCCAGAGGTTGGGTCAGTGGTAAACCACCATAAATCCTCTACTCCGCCGGCTTGATTTAAAAGTTCAATTTTTACATCCCATTCAAGTGGATTAGAAAGATCTGTGGCATCTACCTGGCCAATTGTTTCAAAGTCTTCATATTTGCAAATTTTAATGGAACCTGACTCTAAGGTGCAGGTAGCCGAACAACCATCGCCATCAACATTGTTATTATCATCACATTGCTCGTTAAAACCCTCAGCATTGGGTGTTTGTCTAGTACCATCGCTACAATAACCAGCATAGAAGTTGCCAAATGTTTTATTGGTATAGTCCGTGCCGTATTCAGTAACATTAACCTGTCTACAATATGGCGCTTCATCGGCTACACCTGATTGGTTGGCAATGCTTGAAGGCCATGTTTGGGTCCACCCGGATTGTAACTCCTCGCATACATAGTAGGTATCTAGTGTATCGATTTCAAAGTGGAATTGGCCAGCTGTTCCCGTTTCGCCCGTTAGGTGGTCAACACCAACCTGATTCCAGTTTGAGTCATACAGCCGGATGGTCCAGTTGTTCATCCAGGCGTCGCTTGCGTTCTGGGTTCCGCTGTTATTTTTATCGTTTACCTTTCTATCGTATATGTGGCTTGGTTCATTTTCACATTGGGCTGAACAGCCGTCACCGTCAGCATTATTACCATCATCACATTCCTCGCCTGGATCAGGATTTCCATCACCGCAATACGGCACATATTCTAAAGTACAGTTGGCCGTACAAGTGTAATGTTCAGTTATTCCATCACTGCCATCACACTCTTCCGGACTGTTTTTTTTATCATCTCCACAGTAAGGGCCGTTTACCGTAATTTCCTGGCAGCTGGTTGTGCAATACGTACAGGAACTATTATATCTTGGGCTGCATGCAAAGTCAGTGTTTTGAGCTCCATTATCACACTGTTCACTTTCTCCACGTTCATTTGGATCCTGGGTGATTCCGTCACCGCAAGATGTTCTGCGCCTATTGGTGCAGGTGACATTAATTACATCATCTTCTTGGATATTTCTAATTTTTATGCCATTAGTGATATTTTCAGTAGTATGTCCTGTATCAATTGTGCAGCCTTCAAAGACAAAATTCGGATTAGTTTCAGCGTTCACTTCTTTTACGTCAGTTGTTTTTGCCAGCACTGTATAACTAGCTGAAGAATTTTCACTAAAAGTTTTATCCTCACCGTTTACTCTAGCTGTAAAATTGGTATTATCTGAAATATCTGCGCCAGTTGAATGAAGAACATTTTTATGAACGTTGATGGTTGCGTATTTAGGATCAAGATAGAATGTTACCCAGAAGGGGCAACCTTCAGAAATTAGTGGATTTGTAACGACCTGAGGCGTAACAGGTGAAACATAGCCTGCTGGAACAGATGCCATTCTAATTCTGTAATTACAGTTAGGGGTCGTATTAATTAATCTCACTTTACCATCAGCTGGTTCAATTACTTGACCGTTGAATACGTGTCCGTCATGATATCCAATACCAGCGTGTGTTCCGCCAGGACACGTATTACCTGGTGCCGGAGGTTCGAGTAGGTCAATTTCATACCAGGCGCCAATCACCAGTTCATTAGTAGTGCTATCCCTGGCTTCTGCATACAAAACTTTAATTCCTTCTCTTTCGGTGTTCGTAAATGTGCAGGTAATGTGCTGGCCTGCCTGTAGATTGACCTCAGCTTCATGTCCTTGATTTGTGTTGTATTGAGTAAAGTTAGAGTCACAGTTGATTGACCAGTTATACTGTGATTCGTAGTGAATCTCACCAGCCCGATACGTACCAGGAGTAAGCATGGTAGTAACCTCTTCGTTAAAGTTCAGGCAATAAGCGTTATTATTACAGGAGCGGATTAAATTTTGATTGGAGTCTTTGAGATACATATCAAATTCAGTGTACATAGAACATTCATGGCTACCTTCTTTTCTGATGGTGATGGCACCCATGGTTTCACTAACAATGTAGTTGTCATTTTTATTTCCGAATTTTACAGAGTATACACCTTCATCTCCATTCTGTACTGTATAAGCTTGGAAACAGAATGATCCGTTTTCATCAGTTGTATCATTACCTTCAGCAACTTTTATATTAGGATCAGATGATCCTGGTTTTCCTTTGATAAACCAGTCGTACGGGGTGCTTGCGTCAAAGCCGCGCCCGTTGATGAACACTACATCACCGATGTCGTAATGATTAACATCTTGAGTTTCGTCACCGCAGTCGCCATTGGTCGTCCAGATTGCACCCGCTCCTGCTTCCGAGCTAGAAGGTATAAATAAAAGGGCTGCTCCTGCCACGATAACCAGCCCCGCGACAAATAAGAATAGGGGGGATTTTGTGGCTTTTTTAATGAATTTTGCCATAGTTTTTT
>Ga0180007_10003760_pt1 | contig 16638 bp, 31 predicted proteins | sample MM_PC_MetaG_FD_121122 | JGI IMG/M metagenome (GOLD analysis project Ga0180007, IMG submission 121122) | Groundwater microbial communities from the Aspo Hard Rock Laboratory (HRL) deep subsurface site, Sweden - MM_PC_MetaG | ecosystem: Environmental > Aquatic > Deep subsurface > Groundwater... | reverse complement strand
TTTTACCATGGCAAATCCCCGCCGGTTTGTTGGACTTCCAAATCCTCAAAAATCTTCCTGCGCTCCAGATCGGCGGCCTCGCTGCTATCTTTGGTTGGTCGACGGATCCCCACTTCGATCTTGGGTTGATTCAAAACAGTCATCGGACGGCTCATGCAGGCGTGACAGGCTTCATCGTAGACATGATCCTCGCCATCCGTGTCAACATCCTCGATGTTATTCGGATCGTTCACCAGGCCGCCCATGGTCCGGAAGAAGTGATCACAGCCTTCTTCGATCAACATCATGGGAGTTATGGGGTTGTGTTCCTCATCTTCTGCCCGCAATCGTTCCCTGAATTGTCGGATCTTTAGTTTCCGGTCCGGGTCCGCAGGCGATAGAATCAATCCTTTCCCCTTAAAAACCTCGGCTGTGCTCGGTCCCTGACCGCCGCCCTTATAGTTAGGCTTCTTATTGAAACAGTCCGGACCGGCCCTGCGGATGATTGTTTTCCCTTTGAGATCAAGCTGGGTCTCACGCTCAAGAATACCATCCGCGATTTGCTCGTCAGTAAGGCGCAATCCTTCGTTGGCCATGCCGGACCAGCCGTACCATTCCGCAAACCGATACAAGCGCCCGTCGTTGTCCGTATGCCACCATCCCACGGAGAACGGCTTCCCGAAACCCCAATCAAACGTCTGTAAGATGAAAGAATAGCTTGGTACCGGGAAGTCAGAGCGTTTATATGAATGAATATGTCTCGCAAGCTCCGGAAAGGCCTGCCCGATAAAAATATCCCAATCCCCATATCTATACGCCTTTCGCATCATCGGCGGAAGGGTTTCCAGCATCTTCCAGTAGGATTCATCGAGGAATGGGTTGTCATCTGCCAGACTTGGAATATATTTAAAGGCCGGTCGGTAGTCAATCGGCTTGATCCACTCGATCGGGAACGCCTTATCCATCCAAAGCTGTTTTACCCATCCGTGGCCGATTCCTCCCGGGTTCGTCCCCGCAGCGAAAGGGCATTCCATGTCTGTTAGTCCAGGCCATCGTAAGCGAGTCCGGAGATCGTTGAAATTTTGATAGGTGTTTTTTGTGAGTTCGTCGATCAGAATCGCCGCAAACTCTGCGGATTGGTACTTGCTGGGATCATCCAGGTTGCGGAAACAGATCACGCCCTCGCCGTACTCCGGGCGTATAAGAAAACACGCGCCATAAACTTTATGGTCAGAGTAGAATTTACCCAGGTATTCGGGAAACTCGATCATGATCTTGGAAAGCTGCCTGTCCTTCAGGCTTGGATAATCCTCGCAGGCCAGCATGACCGGGACGTTTTTCAATCCTTTTTCTGCGGAAATTCTAAGGAGAAACCTGGCCGCAAACCAGCGCAGGAAATAAGACTTTCCGCCGCCCATGGCTCCGCCAAACAACAAAAACTTTATCAGACCAGAATCAAGGGCCTCCAAGGCTTGAACCTGTTTCTTGTTTTTCTCCAGATTGGCAACATCTTTGTCAAAATCAAATACGGGTCTTTTGGGCTTGTTAGGCTTGCGCAGGAAATGTGAGGTAGGATTGATCAGGTGCGCAGGATTCAAATTATTCTCCAGTCACGTTGATTATTCCATTACCGTTTCCGTTCTTTATATTCACCAAGAGGATAGGGATTGTAACACCTCCGTTGTCTCCATTCTTGTCGCCGAAAAGTTTCAGGTGCCGCCCCAAGAGCTCGAGCGCCCTCGTCTTCTCCCATTGCTTAACTTTTTTGGTATACCCCGTTAATGCCCTTTCTTCCCCGCGACCGCCGTATTCTTCGGTTATTTCCATCCCCGCGACCGCTGCGGCTGTATCATCATCCCATTCGTTGGGCATTAAAAGAGATCCATCCTTCCGAAAAAGCTTTCTTGTATCACCAAAAGCAAGCCGCGCGATTTCCTGTAAAACCCGGTCTTTTGTAACACCAATTTTTTCCAGCCGTTTTTGAAGTCGGGTTTCAATTTCCTGTTGAATATCATCCCTTTTCAGAAGTCTAAATGCGTGATCATACGCGGAGTTAGGCGCATATCCGGCTCTTTTGGCAGCTTCTGTGCCGTTAAAGTCTTTAAGGTATTCTTCGATAAAGATACGTCTTTTTGGGCTAATTTTGTGTTTTTTGGTAGGTATTTCTGAATTTCGTTCGATTTCTTCCATGATTTGGAATGATATTTAAAAGAAAGGGGTTTGTCAAGAAGAAAATTAAGGGTGGGTTTATTTTTTACCATTTCTTTTTTGGAATTTCGTCATCCCATCGTCCTTGATTGATCCAGGTTGTAGGATTTGGAATGAATTGTCCTTTTTCTTTAGTCCATTGATCGGATTTTTTTTGTTCTGTGAGTTTCTGGATAATGGTTTCGATTGGTGGCAGTATTCCTTTTTTTTTAGCTGATAGCCAGGCTTTCCATGCTGCTTGTTTGCCGACCTTTTTAGGATAGGAGACCCATAATTTTAGGAACTCCTCGGAAAAACTCGACGTAATGTAGTTTTCTTTTATAATAGTTTCTTTTATGGGTATCTCAGGGGATGACAGTCCATCATCTGTAGAGATGACACCCGAAGTTGTCATCTGTAGAGATGACACAATGCAAGATTTACTTTTATTTCCAATACTTATCTTTGTTTTGTCATCTTGGGGGATGACAATCGTTTTGTGTGTCATCTTAGGGGATGACAGGTTCCATTTATCATAATCCTTTTGAAATCCATAATATACACGTTTTTTGTCATCTTGGGGGATGACAAGTATTATCCCCTTAGATGACAGGCTCTTAAGTGTTCTATGAATTAACCTTCGATCTATCCCTATTTCTTTTGCAAAAAGGGAAAGCGCAATCCATTCCGTTTTTTTATGCCACCCGTAAGTTTTGCGAATTAAATAGAGCAACACCCTTGTTTCATAGGAAGAAAGGTTAATTTTCCATAGAGCTTCGAGAATTTCGTTGGAAATTCTTGTTACACCATCTTCGGGCTGAGGGTTAGCCATTGCCTTGCCCTTCTATCCATTGAATCCATTTCCCAATTGAAAATTTGTAGAGTCATTTTTCTACTTCTGTTTCCACCAAAAAACCATCCTGTTTATGGCAGTTAAAAATTTTTTCATACACACCAGTCCTACGGTGAAATTCAATGCTGATTTGGGCTGCCGTCGGTTTTTCTTCTGTGGCGCACCTTTGAATCATGAGAACACAGTCCGACTCCTGAGCCACAAAAGAAGAATCGCGAATTGAATCGTAGGAGAGCGTATCGTCCCTTGTGGCTTTCGTTGTATGGCAGAGCAGAAAAATACAAAGCCCCATATCTACGGCCATAGTTTTAAGACGCCGGATTACGGTCCCAATTTCGATAGAGGGAGATCTGGTTCGGGCCATATCAAACAAATAGTGAAGATGATCAAGGAAAACTATTCGAGTTCGGTACTTCTCGAACGATTCCTGGATGCGCTCTTCAACCCAGGGCAAAGCGTGAACTTTTAATTTTTGAGGAAGATAAAACAAAGGAAGATCTGGAAATTGGGAAAGAAATTGACGGGCGGGGACCTCATAAGTAAACCAGAGCGGAAATTCTTGCTGTTTGACAAACACAAGCGTCAAACTTTGAGCCAGGAGCGTTTTCCCGTGCTTTGTTGGGCCGGAGATTACAATTAACTCACCATCCCGAAACCCATCACAATACCGATCAAGAGTCGGCATCCGGGACTTGAGATTTATCCATGAAGACGTTTCCTCCGCCAGCAATATTTTCATCTCGTGGCTGCTGATTACCTGGTCCGGCCCGGAGTATTCTTTCAGACTCTTTTTTTGCTTTTCCTGCATTTAGCCACCTTTCTTTACAAGCATCCACGAGCAAAGCTTCCTCATGAATACAAAAGGAAATCATCTCTTCGGCCTCCCAATCCTCTTTCAATTCCTCCCGCAATTCTTTTAAAAAAGCAATATCTTTCGATAGATAACGAATATATTCCTTTTCTTGGTCTTGGGTTTCATTCAAAAACTCTTCCCACAAGCTTAACGTTGGAATAGTCATTTATCCCTCAGTCTCGGTTACCGAGCGCAGGCGTGGAACGGCCTTTCGGCAGGGTGCGAGACCTCCCGCGCCCGGCTTCCGATTTTGAAATGAATTTTTAAGGATTTTTACCGTTCGAGTCTCGCACATATCTACATTCTACAGATCCCTAAGGGTTTGTCAAGCGAATTTTCGGAAGAAGAAAAAAAAGATGTCGTATCAACTTAGTCGAACCTTCTCCTGTCTATTAAGGGTGAAGGAGAAAGGAGAATGACAATGCCTCCAGAATTCCAGCGCCGCAGCGGAAAGCCGCTGGCGGGCGGCGTGAGAATACAAATGAAAAAATAAAGGGAAGTGATTCGCCAGCAAGCAAAGGCACTTCCCTTTATCCCGCAACTTTACTACTAATATGCCCCCGTAGTTGAATGGACCACAACAAGTGCCTACTAAGCACTTGGCTCCCGGTTCAAATCCGGGCGGGGGCACCCTTATTTTTATTTTCGGCTTTTGTTGCCAAAAAAGCAATAAATATTTTTTGGGCAAGGGGCATTTTTCTCTTGACAATGCTTGAGCGGTCAAGTATAATTAAATCATGAATACATTAAAACCAGAAAAACAAAAACAGGTTGTAGCCGCTCTGGTAGAAGGTAATTCTATTAGAGCAACATGCAGAATGACTGGGACAGCAAAGGGAACGGTCCTTAAATTGCTGGCCCAAATCGGGTAGTGGGTCAGTTTGAAATATTTTCTTCTTGCCATGCTTGACCGGTTATGCTATCTTTGAGGCATGGAATAATTTATTCCATTCATAACCCCATCTTTTTCGTCCTGGCTTTTCCAGGGCTCTAAGGGCCGAACCGCCGGCCTCTTTATCCGCATATACTTTAGCTTTCGGTATAAGCGAATTTCTTCTCCAAATATACTCTTTATTGGTCATTTTTATTCTCCTTTCACCATTCGGACATTTCATCAATTCTGTCTCATCCATTCCTCTCAAAAAGATGTCCCTGTTTGTGCCTCTCGATTCCCGTAGGATACATTTTAGGGTCTGATTCGCAAGAGTCCCAATTTATTTTAAGCTCCCGGCAGGCAACCCCGGTTGTATCCGATCCCGCGAAAGGATCGATCACGTATTCCCCAGGCGAAAACCAATCATAGAGAATCGCCGCCACAGTCTTCATCGGTCTCGCGAATGGGTGAAAAGAGTCCTTCCCTCCATGGCTTGCCTTTACATACTCATGAGGCCTATTATATCTTCTTATCTTCTTTGGCCAGGCCGCGCCAAAGAGGGAATAATACAGAATGGGGTCAAATTTTGACTGCAAGCCTGCCAAATAGCGCGAGGGGATATAACGGACCAGGACCATCCATTTGTATTCAAGGGCATCGATCGACCGGATCGCCGGCCCCACGTGCCTCATTCCCAGCCAGATAAGACAGCGCCCCTCTGGCTTCAGGACCCGGGCGCCCTCTTCCGTCATGGAGCGCAAGAGATCAAGCCAGTTGCTTTGTCCGCGAATCTTTATATCAGGGCGCCCGTGACCGGTTGAATTTTTAGATACCCGAGCTCCCCAGGGCGGATCTGTGAAGATCCCGTCGACGCTCTTGGCGGGCAGAGATCTCATAAATTCAATTCCGTCAATCAGCCTATACATCAATTCTGCCTCAAACCGTTTACCGCGCAATTTTTGTTACGGCAGAAATCCCACTCAAAACGCCGCGAGAGAATTGACCCGCAAATATGACAAATCTTTCCTTCGTTGCCCAGAATGACCGTAGTTTTTTGAATTAAGATTTTAAGGGCAAAAGGCGCCTCGTGTTTTATCTTTGGCGATTCATACTGAGTTTTCATTTTTTATATTCCTTCCAACTTTTTTCTATATTTCCGTCTTTACGATAATTGCGAAGATAAATCATTCTCCGAAATGCCTTAGTATATGCCGTTTCTTTGTAGAGCATGGGAAATGGGTCATGCCCCATATCATGAATTTTCTGGCAACGGTAAATATCTTCTTGAAGAGTAGTATCAAATCCGATAAGCACACAAATAGATTTTCGTTTCATTCCAACACGGTTTATTTCTTCAAGCCCTCGAATTATTTTCCTTTCATCTTCTATCCGATCCCAAGCAAAATGAGGATCATGTCCATTATCCCACTTTGTTTTTTTAAGGAATGCTGCCTTTTCCTCGTCAATCAATCGCAAATCATACCCGTTTTCATCAATCACTATTAATTTGGCTTCCCAGATTTCTTCAAAAGTTTCTTTCCATTGAGGATCAAAAAAGGTATTGTTGTTTAACAAGCAGATTTTTTTATAATTCGGTAAATGGAAATCCCAAATAGAATGATGCCCTTTATCTTTCTCCATGCGAGTTACCTTACAAAAAAGGCAATTTCTTGGACAATATCTATATGTAAATCCAAGAGAGAAATCTAAATTATAGAGATCATAATCCGGCCTGCAATTAATATTTAAGGGTTCAAAATTATACCCAGGACCACCATATTCATCTGCTAAAAATTTAGAACTATTCCATTCAAAAAGAATTGAGGCATAAGTTTTGTCTGCTTTCCAAAGAGGCATATTTAACTTAACCTCATCCCCGTTGGCCTTATGCCATTCCGATATTTTCATTAAGGCTAAATTATGTTTAGGTGCATCAGTCAAAAGAGATATTTTCATTTTTTAACCTCCGGTATCTCCGAATATTCCCGGCCATCCAAAAGACGGCCAGAGGAAACATAATACCCCGGATATTCTCCCCGATATTTTCCATAGCCCTTGAAAAAAAATGGTGTTCCGGCAGAAACACACTGGTCTTTTACGGATACAGCCCATTCCGGGTTCATCGGCCTTGCGCCCGGGCCTGTCTCACCCCCCGCAACCACCCACGAAATTTTATGGGATGGGATATTCGGTTTGACTCTGTAAGTTTCGCCTTCATCTAAAAACCGTGGGGGTTGATAGTCTTCATTGAAATCCCAAAACCATTTTGATAAATCAATGGGGCCGAGTAATGGTTCCAGGCTTACCCATCGTACCGCCGCCTGGATCTGCAAGAGCAAGGAGATTTTTTCATCCGCCTCTTGTTGATTCACGACCGTACACCCCAGCCAAACATTAGGCAAAGGCCAAGTTCTGTCTTGTTTGAGCCGAATACCAAAAGTTCTTATATCTGGCAAAGCAAGACAGGCTTCATTGATACACCAATTTGAATAATTAGTATGTTTTTGATACCATCGAACCATTCTATCTGCCCGCTTTGTCAGTATCAAAAAAGTATGGTCTGGGCATACTGATGCCACTCCATATGTGGCAGCAATAAATTCCTCTGGCACATCCTCATGGAAAAGGTCATTCAGAATGAGCCACGCCTGGGGTTTCTTGGTACGAATGGGAAGATCAAGATTGTCATGGCGAAGACGAATTTGACCATTCCACATACCATCAGAACCCAGGAGATCCTTTGCTCCATAGGTGCGGACTTTCGCTTCTCGCGCTACCCAACAGCGACACCCCGGAGAACAAGGAGTGCAACCATCTATGAGCCTGAGCAAACGATCCCAATAAAGACCTTTTTCTATGCGCTCAAACATCATCAACCCCCATGTCCTGGCGGAATTTTTTTTCTGCTTTTTCTGCGAGGTATTCGCAGGCATCCCGGATCTCTCCCAGGCGGAAATAAATCAAGGCCAGAAGAACCAGAGTCATCGTCACTCCGAAAAATATCCACGCTCCGAGAAATGTTTCCATAAAACCTCCTTTTTATGAAGTATTCGATCATGATGTAAATCGCTCCAGCCAAAATTAAAACTTCCGCCCAGGTAAGTCCCGCCCAGATCCGGATTAAACAAATAATGGGCGAAAAGATAAAGAAACAAAGGGCGAAGACAAAAAGGGATTTCAATCCTTTGCCTTTAACTCAAAAAGATGTCCTTGGGCCTCGCTCACTTCTTTGGCCATGCTATTTTTAGCCCGGTGGACAACGAAGTTAATCCCCACGTCCAAAATCTGGAAACCCGTCTTTTTCCCCGGCTCGATCTTCACGCTTAACGCGATTGTCAGGCCGCCATCAGATCCAACATAGGCGCGATCGATCAAGTCAAGATTGTCATCCAATAACTTCCCGAGCATTTCTTTTGCCTCTCCGATGATTTTAGGTCCGATCATTTTACCCTCCTTTTTTGTGGCATTTTAAACATTGAGTTTCTAATTTCTCTGGGTTACAAAGCAAAGATTGGTAAATTAAATTAATAATTTCTTCCCAAAATTCAACGCCGTCAAGATGATGTACCTCAACATAAACTTCCCTTCCCTTTGCTCGGCTTTGTTTTAGACCGCATTTCTGACATCGATAGCCATCTCGACGAAGCGCAAAATTTCTTTCTCTGGATCTCAACCATAATCTTCTAAGTGCTGATTTTATCTGCGATCGAGGAGTATTTGGTTTACGCTTGCCCATATTATTTTGAAATGCTCCCGTTGCCAGATTCGAACCAGCGCATCTAAGGGCGCAATACATCCCACAACCCACGGATAAATACATCTGGCTGATTTATTTCGAGCCATCCAATAATTGCCTTCAGCCTATTTTCAAGAGTATGTACATATTCATCACGGAAGGCATCACTTCCAACATCGCCTTCGTAAATTGTAAACTTCTTAAATGGTTTATAAGAAAGCGTTTTATTTGACATATTTCCCTCCTCTCACAAAAGTTTCGGCTGCCTTTCCTGGTATTCATAGATTGCCCCCGTTGCCGGTCATCTCTTGATTAGCTTGCAAGATAAACAGCGAATCCGATTTCACTCCTTTTTTAATATATTCTCCCTGATTTCCTGTTCCCTAATCGTAACCTTGACTGGGACTATTTTTCTTTTTAGGGTTCGGTTTTTATGCCTTCTTGCTTCGGCCCGTGTCCTAAATACAGCCGTCTTTATCGCGTTAATCCAAGGTGGAGTTTCCCCCCAGAAATAAATCCCGCAAAAATCAGATGGGTTAAACTTAAATGCCCATCCATACCAGATTTTCTTGCTTTTTTTCATTATTAGACCTCCTTTCTGAGCGGCGAGGCGAGTTGGGTTATTCAAATTGCACTCTTCCTATTTTCCGAAGAAAAACAACTTCGACTTTTTCAGTAAATTGCGGTTGTCCAATCTTGACAGCCCTTTCACAGGCTTCCTCTGCTGTATGGGCTTCTCCATAAACGATGTCTTTTCCAATTCCAGCCTCTAAATGGATTTCAAACAAATATTTCATTTTCCCTCTTTTTTTATGGCCCCTGGGGATTTCTCCCGCCGCTCACAACGGCATTTGTTGGTAGATGGTTGTTCACCCAACCGGACAGGGGCCATAGGTTATTTTATTCCTTGGGCCTTAATTTCGGAAGGTTATGAACTAATTACAGACTCCGCCATAATCCTGTAAATATTGATTTGTTGCTTCCGCTCCGTGATTTGGTCGATGTTTTCAAACCCGTTTGCGCCCAAAATTCTTAAGAACCTTTCATCACCCAGACGCTTCCTCTCTCTTTCCATGATTTCGGGGAAACTTTCTTTCGCTGGTTTTGCACCTGGAGGTAATGGATCTTCGCTTTTCGCCCTCGGTGCTCCCCCCGCCGCCCATTCGGAAATCATCTTACCGCACTCTTCATCAAGTTGACGCCCAACCGGAAACATTCCTTTGTGTTGCTCTTGAAGTTTAATCGGTTGCGGGATCCCGGGCTTGTCAGGCGTAAGAAGAAAAGAAACCGTCAACTCATAAGGCATTTCCTTTGAGCAAACAGGTTGAAAACCCAAAGAATTGACCACCATTTTCCCCGTTTCCGGGTGCTTTTCCATTTTGATTTTATCTTCTGCGCGGAAGCAAAGGATAAGATTAGCCCGGACCTGGAGAAGCCTTTGTATCATGTGTTTATGGGAAGTTTTGGGCTTTATCCAGGATGCCATTCTAAAAGTTTCCATAAGTTCCCATTCCTTCGCGTTTTCTTTTCTTTTCATGGCCCTCTCGACCATCCCGATCAACTCTTCCTCTTGCCATTCGAGGATGCCGCCTTCTCCCGCCCACTCGTGAGAGCATGAATCGACCACGACGGCCTTGTACCCGGCCTCGTCCGCCGCCTTAATAGCTTCCGTGTAGGCGTCTGGCCTAAACGGTGGTTTTAGATCCCCATGATCGAATTTAAAAAGGCCTGCATAATGCTTTGCCCTGCCGGCCTCTGTGTCGATTACAGCAAAAGGATTGTCTCCACAGATCCCCTTCGCGAGACGCATCGCAGTATAGGTTTTGCCTCCACCTGAAGGACCGATCAATCCTATTAACAGCGCACCCTCTTCCCGGATAGCCGGGCGAAACATGAAAGACATTTTTACCTCCCTTCTCCTATTTCGGAAGCCTTGCTTTCCCATGCGGCCATAGCCCACCCGGGCAATTCAGTATAGGAAACCCGGTTAGGATAGGCCGGCCAGATCCCGGTTTTCATACACTCGCGCCAGAGATATAACCCATATTCGAATTTACTTTGCCCCAGGACCAGAAAATCAGGTGGTAGACCAATGAATGAGCAAATATAAGGTTCATTTACCTCCGCAAACACAAAAACGAACTTTGGTTTTATAGCAAAAACCATTTCGACGGCCCGGCAATAAAGCACGTTTTGAATATCCAGACCCATGTTTAAAATATACCGCGCGAGGTCTGCCGGGTTGACGCTCATGTCGGTAAATTTAAAATCCAGCATGAGTTTCCGATCATGGGAAAGCCAATCCGTCCGGGATCTCATCCAGGTTTCGCCTTCCTGCCAAAAGAAAGAAAGTTCATGGGCGCCGTCTTCCATAAGGTTTTTGATCCCGAGCTCCGGGCAAATTAAAACTTGCTCCTCAATCCGGGCAACACACTTTTTGACTTTCTCAAATTGATAAGAAAGCAATGGGATTTTGCCTTCTTTCCTGGCCAGATCACGCAATTCCTTGGCTGCCTTTGTCCGCCAATCATCGGCCTCTATGACGGCCACATTATCAATCCCCTCTAAAATCAGATAATGGGATGAAGTCCCGACGTCGAATTTTCCCCCGCCATTATCCGGTTGATATGCAGGATTTAACCGAGGATGATTAAACGCAGCATGTGCCGCGCTGCGGTTAATTAAATCCTTGATAGTGGACCGGGAAAGCGAGGGAATAATGCAAGGGTCCGCATGATAAATATCGTGGGGAATGTCATAAGCTCCAGGCGTTTCAATCATGATTTTACCTCCTTTTCACTTAAAATTTCTTTGAATCTCTCAATCCATTCATTCATAAAAATTCTTTGCTGATCAAAAATATTCTGATAACAAAAAGCAGCTCTATTCATTTCATCGGCGGCATTTTTAATGCGATTAGCAGCCGATTGAAGCCCTTCCATTCCAACTAAATGAACATACTCACTCATGATTTAACTTCCCCCCCCTCGACGATCCAGACGCCTACCTCGGCGGGGATCTCTGCGGGTTTTTCGCCTACAACGGTTGCAAGAATGGTTTTTTCTTCTTCCTTGGCCCTATCGATTAGCAGAAAAACAGATTTCCCCAGGGATTCAGCCCTATCGATTAGTCCGATGCCCAAGTCCTTAGGATACAGATTAGAAAGTTCCTCGGAAAGTTTCATGATTTGGCTCCCGCTCAACATCCCGTCGCTTGTTCCTTCGTATGTGAATGCGCCAAACTCGCCAAAGGCGAGATCTTTGATCTTGCAGGTATCGGAGATCTCCACCAACTTTGTGATCTTCTTCTTTTTAAGTTCACGGCCAGAAGATTCGATCTCCAGGATCGCTTTTTCGTCGGCTTCCTTTTGTTTTGCTCGGATAACGTTCCTATGGTATTGCTCCGCCCGCACGTTCGTCGCGGCTGCGTCGGCAATTTGCGCCTCCAGGTGCGAAGTGTCCGGTGGAGCCGGAATAACCTTTTCGTCAAGGAGCGGGTTTTCTTTCAGCCATGCTTGATTGCTAATTTTTCTCTGCTTGGCGTCCCGCAACTTGATTTCCAGTTCCGCGATCTCGATGGTTAGCAGATCGAGCGCGTTCGTGCGTTGTTCTCTCTCATTGTTCCGCTTTCGGATGGCCCCATTTTCTTCTTCCACTTGTTCAATATGCACTCGGTGAACCCGCCGGATTCTTTCCAGTTCGTTTTTAATGGGCACCGGGTCAACCGCCTTGATCTCGGTCAGGTCAATCGCCCCGTACATCTTGATCTTTATTCGCAGATCCCGGGCCTCGGATTCGCAGGCCAAAAGTTCTTTGTCGATCTTCGATGTATCGACCGCGAAAAGCTGCACAAAATACTGTTTGCGCTCGGTCTCACTCATTTTGCGAAGATAATCTTGGTCCAGAAGAAAGGGATTTAGAAATTTTCTAATTTCGTCTACAGGCTTTTTAACGGGTTTACCGTCACGGATAAAGGCAATCTCCCGGGCCTTAGTTGTTCCATCCTTGGCTTTGTAAAATTCTCTGATGATAACTCCGCTGTCAAATTCCAAAGTTATAGAGGCCTCAGTTTCGCCATGAGTAATAATGTCTTGGGGGAAGGCACCTCCAAACGCCCAACGTATCGCATTTAGATGGCTACTCTTGCCCGCCCTGCATTCGCCATAGAAAATGATCAGCGGTTTATCGATGGGAATTTCAGATTTTTTAACCGGACCAATATTCTTTATGCTTAATTTTTTAAATTTCATCTTTTTTTACCTCCTTAAATTTCTTTTCCAAAATCTCTTGCACCTGAACGTCTTTGACCAGCAAAAAGGCGATCCCAATTTCGTTGTCTGTTAAGTCTTGATGATTGGTTTTGACGAGAAGGTGATACAGTATTCGTTTCGCTTCTTTTAATTCTTCTTTCCTTTTTGGGTCCATTATGGATTTTCCCCTTTCTATCTCTGGGTTGATATTCTCCAGATAAATTACCTTGGTATTTTCCCCCAAAATTCCTGACCGATAAAAACGAGATCGAGGTTTTCGAATTTCAGGCAATACATCTTCCCCCGATATCCAGGGTAAAAATAGTAGGTCACCTGCACCATCCTGGTAATGCTTACGGGTCCTCGGTTCTCCGTGACAAAAGCCAAAGGACCCTGTATTGCGTTTGAAGGCGGTCCGCACTTCATTTCGACCTCGGCCAGGGAGTCGCCGATCCAGGCCTTTTCCCATCCGCAGGGCATCCAGCGCTCCCAGGTGCCGGCGTCCGCAAAGCCTCCGAAGGTCACGGCGTAGAAAATTAGGATAAGGATCAGTTTTTTCATTTTCCTACCTCCTTCGCAAAAAACTCTTTAAAGAATTTCTCCGCTTCCAGAAGCATCTTGCGCTTGCACTCAACGCATTGGCCATGCGAGATCTCCGGGTTTTCAAGGGGTTCTTTTTCCCCCAGGTCTTTCAGGCACCACGCGCATCTAATCAACAATTTGCCAACTCCTTCAGGGTCAAATGCCCGTAAAACTTCTGGGCATCGTTAAGATCGGCCTGGGCTTTCAGTCGGCGCTTTTTCTGAATCTTAAGCTTCTCGTCCATGGCCGCATTGATCTTGCGCAGGATTTCAATCCCCCAATTCAAGTCAAGATCCCAAGCATCTTCTTTTGTGTATAGCCGAGTTCTCCAGAGGTCGTCCGGAAAGTGCGGGCTTTCGCTTCGGATACTGATCTCCACTTTGCCCCATCGGAAACCCACCCACTCGCCCATACCCGTTTTTTTTAGGAATGGGCGTCCGTTAATCAGAATGGCACGGGCCTTTTTGTCAAGATCGATTATTTTCTTCATGGATTCTCCTTTTCCTTTTGCTTGCACTTTTCACACAATTCAGATTTAAACCGCCATGAAGTTCTCTCTGACCATAATTCTTTATAAATATCTTCTCTGGTTTTAATTGCACCATTTGGCAATCTATTGAATGGATTGATGGTTTGCTCAAAGGTTTTTTGTCTGCGCAATCTGCATAAACATTTAATGCAAACCGTGTTTTTTATTCCCTTAAATTTAACCCTCTCAAATTCTATTCGCATGATTTTTATTCCTATAAAGTGAAGCAGAATTTTTCTACTGCTTTTTCAAGTTTTGGAAAAGTACCTGGCATATGAAGTTTTAAAATTTCCTCTGTTGCCTGTAATAAATCAAAATGAGTCTGGCAGGAATCGCAGTATTGTGGTCCATCTAACATAGGATCTCGATCAATCTTACTTTCGCAGTAATCGCAATTTCCTAAAATCGTTCCGCCCATAGTCTTTCTCCTTTCAGGATTTCACCATGATCAAAGCCTTATTCGCCTTTCTCATTGCCCCGGCCAGCTTTTCAGCGCCCTTCCTCTTCCGGGCCTCTCCGATCACGGACCCGGTTTTATCGTTCACGACGACGTACTTAGGACAGATCTCCCCGCGCCGTATTCGTTCGTAAACGACGATCCCGTCTTTATCGCTGATTCGGATTATTTCCATTGAAATTACCTCCAAAACGAGTAAAAATTTAAATCAATAATATTAATCAGTTATGAGATTTATCCCTTTTGGGAGTATAATCATAGTCACTCCCATTCTTGGCATATAAATTCCTTAATGATTTCAAATGGCGGCGGAGCCATTCTCGGCATATCCGTGACCATAAAGGCAAAGTCCGAAATTTACCTCTACTTGGTAATCTCCTTTTCGATTGTTTAGGGCGCCCTCAATCTGTGTTCGATTAGGACCGGCAAGAGGTAGAACGCACTTTTCAAATAACTGGCATCGATCTGTGTTTTCTAAAAAATAGACACATTGCTTTTCTTTAGCGGCCCAGCAATAGAATGGTTTTCGATTTGGTCCATGTTCTTGAAAATTACAGCACTCTTTTCTTATCAGACTTTTTGCTGTTTCTAAATAAATTACTCTTGGATTTTTTCTTTTCATTTTCTTACCTCTTTAGGCACATCCCAGTATGCCGTCTTGCACTGCGGACACTGGCGAATTTCTTCTTTTCTGGGAACCCACTCCTTGCCACATCTTTGACATTTCAAACTATAACGAGCAATTTTCGTTTTCATTTTTTTCCTCTTTATTATTCTTATCGGTTCCTTTTTCGGTAACTTTAAAGTTTTCTTATGCTCCTACTAAGAAAAAGCACGAAATATTCATGCCAAATTTATCTTAAAAAGCTAGCAACGTGTGCATAACTCTGTTTATAACCATGTCAATAAAAAATAGTTTCTTAGGAATATCACTGGTTTTTACGTTTCTGGAAATTTTTTAAGTCGCAAACAGGCGGGCTTCGATATATCTACGCTTAATAAGGCCGCTTAATCGTCTTCCCCCGGCGTAGATCCAGCGGCGTATTTGGGCGGGTGCTTCTTCATACTCTTGGCGATTTATGACTTGCCGGAGTGTGCTGGCCTGGAGTGCTCCAGATCCCAAGTTGAACGTAAAAGAAATTAAACTGTCTTCCATATTCTGAGTCAAAGGGACCCGGATCAGACGGGAATTTGCTCTTTCGGCAACGGAAATGTCCTTTAAAAGAATTGGTTCGCCTTCTTCTTCAGTGTAGGGATGATCAAAAACTTCGCCCGATTTTATTACATGTCCCCAAAGTATGGTGGAGTAGCCTGCTGGACAGATGTAGGGAATAGGCGAGAAAGATTCAAAGGATTTGATCAACCTGATTCCATTGGGTGAGATCATTTCTTGAAAAACTTCTGAAGTATTCTACCGCTGAACCAGAAAGTTATAATTGTGGCAAAGATTGCGGCATCTTCCTCTGTCCAGGTCTTTGCTAAGGCGGAGGTTACTGTCATGTTGGAATAAAAAGAAGAAGCGGAAACAGCCTGGGCGTATTTCACGATTGCGTAAAGGCCAAAAAAGGAATAGGTCAAAACTGGCCTTACACTTCCAGTTAATAGGGCCAAAAAGGCGTCAACCCATTTAACCCCACTGGGAGTGATCTTGGCATGTTCATAAAGGGCCACCATCTCGGCAGATTCAGCAGAGACCTTCACTTCTTCAAGTTTTTGGGCTCCAATGTCTTTTTGCGCCTGGATCTGCAAGGCCATGACGGCCAGTTCATGCGCTTTGTCTTTTTTGTCCTGCCACATTTGCAGGACCTTGGGCGCGAAGCTCCCGAGGAAACCAATCAAAGAACCGAGGATGGTAAGCATTTTGTTTTCTCCTTCATTTGCAGATAAAATGATAAATGGCCAACCCTATCGGCAACCCGGCGCCCAGAGAAGCGCCCAAAATAATTAATCCCTGTTTGAGTCCTATGGTTTTTTGCTTTGTGTATCTTTGATGGGAGAAAGTGCAACCATCGCGATCGATCTTCTCAACGCATTGCATCGTGGCTTCGATAGCCCGAAAAGTTATCCAGGATTGATCTCCTGGGGATCGTCTTTTAAAATCTTCTTCTGAAACGTGGATTTCAATCCCGTTCATGATTAATCTTCTCCATTAAAATTTTATTCTTTATCCTTATTATGCTGTCCTTTTCCACATATAAACTACGATATAAGGTTGAAGGTTATTGTGGGCTGTTCCACTACCCCTCGATGATGTACCATACGGACCTGAAGAACCAGCCTGACCAGTATCTAATAAACCATATTGACTCCCAGCACTTCCTATTGGACTCAATGTGTGG
>Ga0180007_10003759_pt1 | contig 16639 bp, 18 predicted proteins | sample MM_PC_MetaG_FD_121122 | JGI IMG/M metagenome (GOLD analysis project Ga0180007, IMG submission 121122) | Groundwater microbial communities from the Aspo Hard Rock Laboratory (HRL) deep subsurface site, Sweden - MM_PC_MetaG | ecosystem: Environmental > Aquatic > Deep subsurface > Groundwater... | reverse complement strand
TTTCATTTCTATCATTTTTATTTAAATGAGCAAACTTCTTTCTTTTTTTTCATTATACTATTTTATTTAATTAAAATCCTAATTTTATTTTACAAGTGTTCGGTTTCAAATGCGAATCTAGGTTTTTACATTTTAGGATAGCACTATATGATTACTTGGTGACACAAAATTGGGGGGAGTTCTAAACAACGGGAGTATCTATGAGATTATTACTCAATCCTTGCAAAGGATGTTTACATCCACTTGATGATCCTGATGAATGTATAGAGTGTCGAGCAAAACTTGCTTCAGAGGATCAAGCAATACAGTCACAACTATCGTACCCTGAACTCGAAGATTACCTCTAAGGTGATCATTCAATCAACTTGCGGGCTGCACCTTGTGTGGCCTGCTTTCTTTTCCTTAAATTTATTTTGCCACCTTGACCTTAGCCACTTGAATCACCTTATCGTGCATTTTGTAGCCTGGTCGTACTTCTTCAATAATCTGGTGTGATTTCTCGTCTTTCTTTTCGACTGACTCGACAGCTTCGTGAAATTCTGGATTAAACTTCTCGCCAACTGTTTTGATAGCTTCAATACCCAAACTTCGCAAAATATCTTCAATTTGTTTTTTAATATGCAACACTCCCTTTGCCCAATCATTATTTTCTAGATCTTTTGGCAAATGTTTTTCTGATTCTTTAAAATTATCTAAAATCGGTAAGATCTCTACGATCAAGGCTGCATTAGCAAACTTGGCAAATTCTCCAAATCTTTTTTCTGAATCTTTTTTGAAATTGATATAGTCTGCTTTAGCACGTTTCCAACCATCAAGATTTTCTTCACATCTTTGTTTATGAAGTTCAAGTTCCTTTTTAATTTCTTCAATTTTTTTATTGTCTTTATCTTTTGTCATATTTCGTAAAATCCTTATCAGCTTGCCAACTTACTGCTTACAAGCTTACCGCTTACTAGCTTAAAAAACTTACAATCCCTTAATTATCTCTTGACTATACTTAATTAATGCTAAATTTTTATTATAATCCATTCTTTGGGGGCCCAGTATTCCTAGTATCCCCTTTTTATTTTTAGATTTGAATTTTGCTAAAATAGTTGAACAATAATTTCCAAAAGGATTCCTTGATCCAATAAAAATTTGAGGCTTATCAGAAACCTCATCAAACATATTATATATAATTTCATCCAAATTATCAACTGCTTCTGATATATTATTAACTAGTTCATGCGCAATAAATTCTGGCTGTCCGAACAGATTGGAAAGCCCGGTATAAAAATAATCTTTATTATCATAGCCCAAATAAACTGCCAGTTGAGAACTCACTGCTAAACCTTTAGCTAATTCCCTTAATGACTTTTCTTCTTCTATAATTTCTTTTAGACGTGCCTGGAGTTTTTTATCTACTTTTGTTATTTTGATTAGATTTTCAACGTAATATTGGTAACCATCTTCGGTTGGGATTCTGCCAGCTGAAGTGTGCGGTTGAAAAACAAAACCAGCATCTTCTAGTTCTGCCATTTCGTTTCTGATAGTTGCTGAACTTAAATTAAACAACTTGCCTTCTGATATAGCTTTAGAACCCACTGGTTGTGCTGTATCTATATATAAATCGATTATGATTTGTAGTAATTGTTCTTGACGAGATTCCATATATGATTGCTAAATTTAGCATTTTGACTAATATTTATTAACAAAAGCCATGGTATAAGTTGATTAGCACTCAAAGTACGAGAGTGCTAATTGTTATTTTAATGATATTACAAAAACTTGTCAACCCAGCCCTTCGCGAAGGGCTGGGTCAATCCCCTCACTCTCATTGGGGTAGGCTAGGTCCTTTGACCTCGCCAAAGTACAAATCGGGTCAAGGGAACCGATCTATCCAAATAAAAAAAGCCCGAGCAGTTTACCTACCTGGACGTACTAATCATGCTTATCTCCTCTTTTAAGACATATGTGCTAAGTAGTTTCTTCGTACTCACATCATAACGTCAAAAAAAATATGGCAATTATAAAAATTTAATTTAAACCAACTTTTTTGTCCTTAGTATATGCTAGAAGATATTTTGAATAATTGCTAAAAATTATTTTTAACCAGGGAGTATAAGTTTCAGGATTTTTACTAATATCATCTTTCAAATCATCCAGCGAAATCCATTTATATTCTTCAATTTCATTTAGATCTATATGTACTTCTCCATTGTATTGACCTAAAAAAACATGGTCTAACTCGTTTTCGGTTAAACCATTATCAAACTTTGCATAATAAGTAAAGGTAAAACTCTCGTTGAGCTTGGTATCAAAACCCAACTCCTCTTTTAATCTTCGATGCACTGCTTGTTTAAGAGTTTCACCCTTTCTTTGATGACTACAACAGGTATTAGTCCAAAGACCTCCACAGTGATATTTTACAACTGCTCTTTTCTGTAACAATGTCTGACCAAGGGAATTAAAAATAAAAATTGAAAAAGCTCGATGTAAATGTCCTTGTTTGTGAACCTTCATCTTCTCATCAAAACCGACTTCTGCATCATGTTCATTCACTAATAAAATTTTTTCTACCATACTTGAACTTATCAAAAATTATATTATTTTCTTAAAGCATCCACTGGATCTAAGTTAGCTGCCTTTTTAGCCGGCCATACTCCAAACAACAATCCTAAAGTAACTGAGAAGCCAGAAGCTAAAATTAATGATCCAGGTGTAACAACAAAACGCCAATCTAAACCTTGGGATGTTGCTCCAAGATATACTAAAAATGAAAATAAAATTCCAATTATTACTCCTACAATCGCGCCCACAAAAGTAACTACTATAGCTTCCCACAAAAATTGCATCATAATACTATTGCTAGAAGCTCCAACTGCTTTACGCAGGCCTATTTCGTAAGTTCGTTCTGCTACGGAAACATACATAATATTCATAATCCCCACTCCTCCAACTATTAATGATATGCTAGCTAAGGCTATTAATAAAATTGTAATAGCTCCAAAAACTGTATCTAGCATTTCCAAGGCAAACTCCATACTGACAACTGCAAAATCATCCTTGTCTGTGTTGTCGCCTTCAATACCATGTCGTTCTCGTAAAAGATAAGTAATTTCATCTACAGTCGCGTCGTTTAAACTTTGATCGTAAACAGAAAGCATAGCAAATACTATATGATCAATGCCCATTACTTTCTTCTGTAATGTTTTAACTGGTACATAGGCCATGCCGTCTCTATCAAAAAACATGCTGCCCCCACCTGATTCTTTCATCACACCTATAACTTTAAACTTTATTTTTCCAATTTTGACTGATCTACCTATAGCATCAGAATCACCAAATAAATCCTTTTTAATTTCTGCTCCCAAAACCACGACCTGATTTAAATTATTTTCATCATCCATATCATAAAATCTTCCCTCAGCAACCTCTGAAATATCCATCTCTTCAAATGAAGGAGAAACGCCAAATATCATAGTTGTTTTGTTTTCACTTCCGTAAGAGACAACTTCTTGCCCTAAAACACCGTAGTAATAATCTTTGATGTTTGGTAATTTTGAGGCTGCAACAACATCATCTATCTTTAAAGTAGTTATAGATATACCGGTGGCCATACCCATAGCATTTTCCGAAGAAGTCTGTTTTGTGTTAGGAGTCTTAACTTCTATTTCCAATAGATCTGTGCCAAAGCCTTCGATTTCAGAAAGAACTAGCCCCTTAATTCCCTGTCCGGCTGACATAACAATAATAACAGCGGAAATTCCAATAACAATTCCAAGAATAGTCAGAGAAGTTCTGATTTTATTTACTTTTAAAGCATTGGTTGCAATTTTTACTGCTCTTAGCATAGACTTCACGTATAATATACAATTTGTTCCATGTTACATGCTACATGACACACTTAGCTTTCTGCACAACACTGTTTTAGACACACACAATTGACATTTATTCAATTTGATGATAAATATGATAGTAAGAAATAAACCTGGTCAACATTACAATGGAGGGAAGCCAGATGAATATTTTTGATGCACTTTTTCAAAAGTCAGACATTGGCCCATCTATCCTTTTACTCGTTTGTACTGCTGCATTTTTTTTGTTGATTATTTTCATGAGACGCCGATCATCGAGTACGGATGACGGATAAGAAGGAAATTATGCCTGAAACGCACGTTATAATCATAATGGTAATCCTAATTGCTTTCATTATCTTTTTGGGATGGAGAATCAGTAAACTCGAATAGGGGGGATAGGCAATGATTGTTACTGCAGCTGGATTAATTGTTTTATCTTGTGTCGACCTAGCTATTGTAGCTTGGGTTTACAGCCAATAACAACTACTTGCCAGGCACAAATTAATCAATCAAAACATCGACACCCCGGCGCACCTTCCAGTGTGCCGGTTTTGTTTTGTTACGAATTACATATCAATTAAGCATTCTTAATTTGTATATTTGTATGGATACGTAATTAGTAATTCTACTCATAATGCAGCGCTTCAATTGGATCTAACTTAGAAGCACGCTGTGAAGGATACAAACCAAACACCAAGCCAACCATTACAGACACACTGCAGGCTAAAAATATCGAACCAGGGCTAACAATTAAAGCCCACTCATATCCTAACAAATTAATGACTAAGGCAATTAAAGCAGAAACTACGCCACCGATAATAATTCCAACTATACCTCCAGAAAGCGCAATTACTACTGTTTCTACTAAGAATTGCGTTAAGATGTTACTCTTTTTTGCACCTACTACTTTTCTTAAACCAATTTCTTTAATACGTTCATTCACTGCTACTAGCATAATGTTCATAATCCCCACTCCTCCGACTATTAAAGATATTGCCGCAATTGCCGCTAAAAAATAATTTAGAGCAGAAGTCACGGTACCTAAAATTTCCAGTGCCTGATTAGCGCTTCGAACAGTAAAATCATCCTGCTTTGGATCATCAATGTTATGTGCTTCGCGTAATGTCATTTTGATTTCTTCAACTGCCTGATCCACGTTTTCTTCTGAATCAATACGAGCCCGCGCCATGGACACATGATTAATGCCTAAAAGCAATTTTTGTACTGCTACTATAGGAATAAAAATCTGGGTGTCTTGATTTTCAAAACCGACAACACCGCGTTCTTCCATTACTCCGACCACTTTAAATGATTCTCTTTTAATTTTTATAGTTTCACCTATAGGATTTTCATTTACAAATAAATCATTAGCTACCTGGCTTCCTAATACCGCAACACGCGCGGTAGTTCTTTCTTCTTCGGGTAAAATAAATCTGCCATCTTCGACATCGGTACTTTCCACATCAATATATGAACTAGTTGTGCCAGTAAAATCTGCATCTATGGAGCGGTTCTTCCAGGAAACATTGGCAGTGCCACGCACATATGCTGTTACAGCTTCCAGATGGCTGACATTTCCTTGAATAGTAAGATCCATAATATCTTCATACTTTAAAGTAGTGATAGTAATGCCCATAACCGATGCTGGCGGACCTTCTTCTTCTGAACCGCCAGGCATGATTCCGACCAGATTAGAACCGACATCAGCTATCTGATTTAAAATTAAACTTTGCGCACCTGCCCCTAATGCCATGATTATGATGACTGAAGAAATTCCAATCACCATTCCTAAAAGTGTCAGAAAGGTTCTGGTTTTGTTTGTTCTTAAATTATTAAATGCATATTTGAATGCATGAGTGATGGTCATATTGTATAAATTCCAATTATCAAATCACAAATTTCAAATCATGCCTACGGCAGATTTCCCGCAGGGAGACAATATTTAAATTCAAATATTCAAATTATAAACGTTTGAATTATTGACCATTAAATATTGATAATTATTTGATTATTGATTATTGGTGCTTGATGATTAACATCAGCACTTGACACCTGTACCTTGTTACTTGTATAGCCCATCTTTAGCATATCTACGATCTTTAACAACATCGTCAGAAATAATCAGTCCGTCTTTAAGATTGATAATACGCTTAGCGTGTTTGGCAGTATCTTCTTCGTGAGTGACGATTATAATTGTCTTGCCTTCGTTATTTAATGCTTCAATTATTCCCATTATTTGAGCCCCTGTTTTTGAATCTAAATTTCCAGTTGGCTCATCGGCAAAAATAATGTCTGGATTATTTACTAACGCTCTAGCAATAGCAACTCTTTGTTTTTCCCCACCAGAAAGTTTATTAGAAAGATAATGCATGCGATGTTCTAAATGTACAGCTTTAACTGCTTTTTCTGCTTTTTTAATTTTTTCTTTTTCTGGAATGTTGCTATAAACTAAAGGAAGTTTGACGTTTTCTAAAACAGATGTTTTGGGTAATAGATGAAAAGCTTGAAAAACAAAACCAACTTTTTCATTACGATATCTCGCTAGTTTATTGTCGTCGTATTTAGAAACATCTTCGCCGTTAAATTTAAACTGACCAGTTGTCGGCCGATCCAAAAAGCCTAAAATATGCATTAAGGTTGATTTTCCAGAACCAGAAGGGCCCATAATTGCAACTAATTCTCCTTTTTCAATTTTAAAAGAAAGTCCGTGCAAAACTTTGGTTATTGGCTCTTCGACACCGAATTGTTTTTTTAGATCTAGTACTTCAATTAAAGACATAATGGTTACAAATTAAAATCACGAATTTGAACGAATGGGAAACGAATAGATACTAATATTCGTTTAAATTCGTTTTCTATTCGTTTTTATTAGTATTCTTTGATTCATAATTTAATTCTACCAAATTTTCGTCATAAAAAAAAGAAAGGTCCAGATCGCAATTGTTTACGTTCTGGACCATTTATCAATAATAGTTATTGGATTTGCACCCGTCTTCTTTATGTTTCTTCTGGTTTTTCCACCTTGACTGCCACAATTTTATTTTTGCTTTTACCATCTACAGACAGCAATACCCAATCCTTGTTGCCACGATAGTGCAGAATTCGCTCACCGAATTTAATTTGTGCATACCCGTAGCTGATTGATTCGATTTCTGCAGTAATTAATACCGGGCCCTCACGAATTACGGTCAGTGTTTCTCCTACTTGAGTCCCTGTCAAAATCTCGTGAATATCCACTGGTAACATTTGCTCAACATCTTTCAATAACATTTCAACTGCCCTCCTTATGTGATTTCAGTGAGAATCACTGAAATGTTTAAAGTCTAAAAACGCTGGCTTACGACTTCTGCAGCTTGGGTGATGCCCATACGACGTAAACACCAATCTGCTCGGTTTATTCTTACAAGGAAATACAGGTTCCGTACAACCGCAAGTAAATATTTGCAAAATGATTGCGCCTCCGCATTCTTGACAGCTGATAAGATTCGATGCAATAACATACGACATTTCTTCTTTTGCCAAATCTGGATTTGATTGGCCGTTTCGTGTAGGGTTTTTTCGCAAATCGCGTGCAAACTGCAAAAAATTTGGAAATTTCCTTTTGCACTCATGTCTATGCCCTGTCGTGATATCAATATCGTCATCGTCGGAAAGTACAACATCTTGGCAGCCGCAGTTCTTCACTACCACTTCGACCATCGCTCCGCATTCAATGCAAAACAGCTGATGTATATCAAGAACAATGGCGGGGTAAGAATTAACTAAACATATTCCCATACTTCTCTCCTTTCAAAATTCCGGTACGACCATTTCTATTACGAGTACTTGAGTTGACACATCAACCCACTCATTTTGTTTATTCAATATCACAGAATAATTTTGCCCAAAGTCTATACGCTTTTCTCCTTTACGATCCAGCCAAACTGCAGTTACAATACCTTCTGTATCTCTGCCATTTTGAAAGGTAACTTGCAGATTGGGTTGTTCGTTCTGCTCAAATTTTTTCTTGAGTTCGTCCAAAAACTGCTGTAAATTTGTAGTTGTATCAATCTGAGGATTAGTCTGCATTCCACCCTCCTTTCCAAGAATCTTTTATCTGTCTCTTCCAGATTCAAAATCTTATCAAAACATATCCATATTGTCAAATAAAATAACCCCTATTAAAGGGGTCTCGTATATCTTTATATCGAATATCCTAATATCTCAATATCTTATCTCAAAAATCCTTATAAACTGATCCATCCAAAATATCTATTTCTGGAATAACTTCGGTTCTGCTGATTGGTGGCAGAGTTTCGTACCAATTAATAGAGACTACCTTTTCTTTTCCCGAACCAAATTCTTCTACATTAGTATAATTTACTGCTACTGGCAGAGAGCCAGAATACAGCACAACATAAAACCCAACTTCCCAAAAATTATAGGCTGAATTATTTTTTACATTAAATCGTGTTTGACTAACTGGCAAACGACTACTTAAACCAGATTGTCTGCTGGTAATAAATTTTATATCCGATACATCAAAACGTAACCGGCTCGCTGCAAGTTCAGTATAATCTGAGATACGTCTCCATTGCATACTACTAACATTTAAAACTACGTCGTCAGCTTTTACAAATTCTTCGTTACCAAAAGAAATTATTATTTTTTCTTCGTTAGGTAAAATAAATGTTTCACCTTCTGAAAGTACTTTTGATCCAGATATAAATTGATAAGAAATATATGGAATGTGCCATTGTGGATTAGGATTTTTTACTTTTGCTAAAATATCAAATCTACCACCAGTAGTTGACATAACTTCCATGGGTTGTAAGATCAAATTCTTTGGTTTGTTTCTTTCGTGAAAATATTCATAATCAATAAGGTTTTGGCTTGAGCTATTAATTAGTTGCTGATGTGAATCAGCATTTAGAACTAGGATGATAAATACAGAAATTATCGAAAAACCAAAAAGCAGAACATTCAACCCAATTAAACCAAGTATAAATGACTTTTTAATTTTTAACTTATTGGAAACATACCAATATCCAAACTTTAATTGCCAATTTGTTAGCTTATTGTTGGGTAAATTTTCTGCCATAGTGTATTTAATTTACAAGCACTAAACTTTAAAAAATAATCAATAATCAACTATCAAATTTCAAATCATGTCTACGGCAGATCTCCCGCAGGGAAACAATATCTAATATTCAATAACCAATGATCAAGAATATTTAGAAATTGATAATTGATATTTTAATATTATTTGATTATTGCCTGACCGCCGAAGTCCGATTTATCTCGCCGTAACTCAAAGAGTGAAGGCGGACAGGACGTAGGCGGGGAATTTGTTAATTGATAATTATTTTTCTATAAATATTATGCATAAAGCATACCATAATTATCAACAATTTTGAAGAATTTGGTACTTGAAAAAGTATGAAATTTCTGCTACAATATAAGTAGTATAGTTAAGATTAATATTGGCTAAATTTAGTTAAGATTCTTCAATAATTTTAACCAAAATTTTCCCATTTTTTATTTATGGCAAAGACAAAAAAACTAGTAGCGAAAAAACCTGCACCCACGGTAAAAAAATCCCATAAATCTTCGGATTACGATGCCAAACATATCACAGTTTTGGAAGGTTTAGAGCCTGTTCGCAAACGTCCAGGAATGTATATTGGAAACACTGCTTCCGAAGGCTTGCATCATTTGTTATGGGAAGTTGTTGATAATGGCATTGATGAAGCCATGGCTGGTTTTTGTACAGAAATTATTGTTGAATTATTACCAAAAAATCAAGTTAGAGTTGCAGATAATGGTCGCGGTATACCTGTAGGCATCCATAAAGCAACAAAAAAATCTGCATTAGAAACAGTTATGACAAAACTCCACGCTGGTGGAAAATTTGGCGAAGGTGGTTATAAAGTTTCTGGTGGTTTACATGGTGTTGGTGTTTCTGTAGTAAATGCACTTTCCGAAAACCTAAAAGCCGAAGTTAAAAGAGATGGAAAATTGTGGGAACAAGAATACAAAAAAGGGAAACCAGTTAAAAAAGTCCGTCCAGTAGGAAAAGCTAAGGATACCGGTACAATAATTACTTTTCAACCAGATGCTGAAATATTTACAGTACTTGAATATAACTGGAAAACAGTTTTAAACCACTTGCGTCAACAAGCATACTTAACCAAAGGTTTAACAATTAAAGTAGTTGATTCAAGAGAAAGTAAAGATAAAAAGAGTTATGTTTTTCATTTTGAAGGTGGTATTGCCTCTTATGTTCGACACTTAAATCATAATGTAGAAGCAAAGCACGAAAACACTTTCTATATAGAAAAACAAATAGATGATACAAAGGTAGAAGTAGCCTTGCAATACACTAATGAATACAAAGAAACTTTGTTTGGTTTTGCCAACAACATTTACAACCCAGAAGGTGGCATGCATATTGCTGGTTTTAGAACTGCATTAACTAGAACTCTAAATAGTTATGCTAAGAAAAAAGAAATAATTAAAGATGCTAAAGATAATTTAACAGGTGACGATACTAAAGAAGGCCTAACTGCTGTTGTTTCTGTTAAAATAAAAGACCCTCAATTTGAGGGCCAAACTAAAGCTAAACTTGGAAACGCAGAAGTAAAACCAATTGTTGATAGCGTAATAGCCGCTGCTTTAACTTCTTTTTTAGAAGAACACCCACGCGATGCAGAAAACATGATCGGCAAATGTCTTTTAGCTCAAAGAGCTAGGGTTGCAGCAAGAGCAGCACGAGATACTGTTTTAAGAAAAGGTGCGCTAGAAGGTTTTACTCTTCCAGGCAAATTAGCTGATTGTTCCACTCGTGATGCAGAAAAATCAGAACTCTATATAGTAGAGGGAGATTCTGCTGGTGGTTCTGCCAAACAAGGTAGAGACCGCGACTTCCAAGCCATACTCCCCTTGCGTGGAAAAATCTTGAATGTTGAACGCGCACGTCTTGATAAAATGCTTGCTAACAACGAAATTAAATCAATGCTTATTGCCTTTGGTACCAACATTGGTGATCAATTTGATATTTCTAAACTAAGATATGGCAAAATAATTATCATGACTGACGCCGATGTAGATGGTTCACATATCCGTACATTACTTTTGACTTTCTTTTTTAGACATTTACCTGAATTAATAAAGCAAGGCCATCTCTATATTGCACAACCACCGCTCTACCAAGTTAAAAAAGGACAAGAAATCAAATATGCATATACCGAAAGTGAACTAACAAAAATAACTGATGAATTTGCCAAAGCTGCCAAATCAAAAGAAAAAGCAAAAATAGAAGGAAAAGTAGAAGAAAATTTAGAAACAGAAGTAAATGCTGCAGAAGCAGGTGTTGGCGAAACTGCAGAAATAGGTGGCGTAAAACTAAATATTCAAAGATACAAGGGTTTAGGAGAAATGAACCCAAGCCAACTTTGGGAAACAACAATGGATCCTCAAACTAGAACAATGATGCAAGTAACTATAAATGATGTGCAAGCAGCAGACGAAACTTTTGATATTTTGATGGGTTCTGAAGTTGCGCCTAGAAAAAACTTTATTCAGACTCATGCTAAGTCTGTAAAGAATCTGGATATTTAAATTCAGTTCAAGCCTGCCCCGCACCGAACGACCCTGAGCGAACGAAGTGAGTCGAAAGGCAGTTCTGGTGCTGAGGTCCCTACTACGACCTAATTCTGGGAAGTAATTCGCAGCATTAGGAGAAGACATCCCCGCTGAAGCGGGGGTGTTTTTTGTTTACACTGAGTTTAACGAAGTGTTATAATGAAGTCATATGAAAATATACTTTGCAGCATCAATACGAGGAGGACGAAAAAATAAAAACCTACATCCTAAAATTATCAACCTCCTTTCAAAATTTGGTTTAGTTTTAACTGAACATATTGGCGACAAAAATCTTACAGATGTTGGTGAAAATATCAGCGATAAACAAATATATAAAAGAGATTTATCTTGGTTAAAAAAATCTGATGTTATAGTTGCAGAAGTAACAACGCCAAGCTTAGGTGTTGGCTACGAAATTGCGATAGCCAAAACTTTAGATAAAAAAATTCTTTGTATCTATAACTCATCTAAAACTAAAAGGCTTTCAGCTATGATTAAAGGAGATGACGCTTTGGTTGTGAAAGAATATCAAACTATCAACGATCTAAAAGCTATATTTGAAGACTTCTTTATTAAATAAGGTATTTCAATCTCTTCATCATTTTTATTAAAGAATAATCTCAAATCCACAACCATCGTTAATAACTTAGTTCTAACGTCGTCCCCCGCCTCGACTCGCCGAGCTAATTTTAAAATTCCGTCGAGGCGAGGCGGGCTACTACCACCCCAAACGGGGATATAATCATACTGATGTAGAATTGTATCCCATTTAGTCTAGGATAACATCAGCTGGTAACAATTGGTGGCACCCCTTTGTTGTCTTATTACTAAAGCCTCCTTAATAAGAGGTTTTTGTACTTTACTGATAATTAGTTGACAACTTTTTATTAATATGCTAATATAAAGTTGTAAACAATTAATACTATTTTATGGATATTCGTTTACTTATCTTGGATACAATAAAAAAGAAAAAGCAAATTAAATCAGCTGATATTGTTAAGCTGACTGGTTTTTCACGTGCCTACATTAATCGATTTTTCAAAGAATTAAAAGATGAAGGGAAAATTATTCTAATCGGCAAAGCGAACAAGGCAATTTATGTTGAAGCTAAAAATAATTTAGTTGTAGAAACGAAGAAAAAAGTATTAACTGTTCGAAAACAACTAAAAAACAAAAACTTGTCTGAAGATACGATACTTGATCAAATCAAAAGAGAGGGTGGTATTTTTATTAAGCTAAACAAAAATGTAATAGAAATATTAAATTATGCTTTTACGGAAATGTTAAATAATGCTATTGAACACTCCCAATCAAAGAATATTGAGGTTGAAATAAATAGAAACAAAGAAAATATTCATTTTGAAATTGTAGATCGGGGTATTGGTATTTATAACAATATTATGAAAAAGAAAAAATTAAAAAATGACTTAGAAGCAATACAGGATTTATTAAAAGGCAAACAAACCACCATGCCACAGGCACATTCAGGTGAAGGGATATTTTTTACATCAAAAATCGCTGATAATTTTGTAATCAATAGCTACAAAAAAAAACTAATCTTTAACAATAAATTAGATGATATATTTATCCAGGATATTAAAAATTTTGTCGGTACCAAAATAATCTTTACCATTTCAATAAATTCAAAAAAGAAGCTTGAAAATATCTTTAGACAATACTCAGATAAATATTTTGAATTTAGTAAAACTAAAGTTGCTGTAAAATTATATAAAATGGGTACTATATACATATCACGCTCTCAAGCTCGCAGAATTACTACTGGTCTTGAAAAATTTAAAATAATAATTCTAGACTTTAAGCATATTAAAACTATAGGACAGGGTTTTACTGATGAAATCTTTAGAGTCTGGCAGAATCATCATCCAAATATTAAAATTGAAACACAAAATACAAATAAGAATATAGATTTCATGGTCCAAAGAGCTTTAAAGAAAATCAACGAAAAGAACTTATAAAATTTACCATTTTACCCATTATTACTTGATTTGATAGAGTTCTAATCAAGTTACGCTTGGGACGCAAAAAAATACCTCCTGTTTGGAGGTTTTTTGATTTAGGGAAAGAAAAAACTGGGCCTCGTTGAAGAAGACCCAGTGTCACTTTTTGATAGGGGGGGGTTACTTTTAATAATGTTTAGCCTAATACTGTCGTCTCAGAAAGCTTTCTAAAATAGTAAATCTTTATGAGACTCAAGGCTATGCCAAGGATACCGGAGTATTCCTTGCCCATATCATTAGCATGTTTCCAGAAGAATTTTCCTGGATTTTCGGGATCAAACTCTCCGTAACTGCCTTTTTCTCTACTGAAGGTTACAGAATCTTTTTCCTCAGCATACCTGACCAAGGCTGGGATGATATCATTGTATTTCGGGCCCAGCATCAGAATCGTCAATTGGTCAGTCCTGTCGAGTGCCCTTATGATGTAGGGAAGCATCTCTTCGTCCTGATACCACAATCCCCACATATACTCGAATAGCGTTCGTACAACCTGCGCATAGAGCAAGTATTCGGAAGCTTTCCCAGTCGGAAATTGCTGATTGGGCGCTCCAAGGTACCTCATGACGATTGCCGCAATATGCTTGTCGGCAAAAGGCAAGGTTCTGCACTCAGCATCGTAAATGGATTTCAAAATCTTGTTGAACATATTGGCTGCCGTGGGTTGCAGTAAGTCATACTTCAACATCGTATGCGTGTTGGAATAGTCTGCAAGCTCAACAAGCAGTCTCAATAGGTCAACCGCGTTCTGATGTTCATCGTCAGCAATCTTCTCACATGCCTTTTCTGCAGCTTCACCCTTTAAGTATCGCCCTCCTTCTTCAAATTTGAGTAACTCCTGTGGGTTTCTGGCATAGTAACATGCCGTCTCGAACAACTTTGGGATTTTGTGAATAAGACCGACGAGTTCACTCTCGTAAGGTCCATCTTCCCTTGCTGTTGCCTCTCGCCAGGCTTCGAAGAAGCTTGGTGCGGTATTAGCATACCGTACTTTAATAGCTCCCTCTTTAGGCGTGTTCACTGCTGCTAATGCTTTTGCTACTCGTTCTGTTGGTTTTTCCACGATAAACCTCCTTTTTTTATTCTCGGCGTGGTATACGCACGAGTCAAAGTAAATTATCACTTTTATACTAATTTGTCAATATCTGAACAACAAAATACATTCTCAATTCCCTAATAATCTTGGTTAACCCAGTTCTAACATCGTCCCCCGCCTCGACTCGCCGAGCTAATTTTAAAATTCCGTCGAGGCGAGGCGGGCTACTACGACCTAATTCTGGGAAGTAATTCGCAGCATTAGGAGAAGACATCACCCATTTTATATCGGTGGTGTTTTTTTATAAAAAAAGCGAGACCCTTATTTATCCTCGCTGGGTCTCATTGCGAGTTTACTGCTTACCAGTAATAATCCATCCGGCCGTCCTTGAACTGGGTCCAGCCGGGATATTCAGCTTCCGGAATATGCGATGCCCAGGTGATGATAGTAAAACCCTGAACCATCGATGATTCAAAAACCTTTCCGTATTGGATTTCTTCGTCAGTTGCTTGTGGGAAGGTTTCACGAAGCACGTCGGCCATTTCCCGAAGATCGGTCAGGCTCGCTTGATTGTAACCTACCAACAGATGAACATTCGCGAACATCAGACCTGCTTCATTGCGCTTCATATCTGGCCGCCAATAAATATATTTGTGCGTTTCCATAAACAACCTCCTCTCTGGTATTAAATACTTTGGTCAACCAAAATTAACAACAACTAAATACTATAGCATATCAAAAACAATTTGTCAATGCTGAGCAGGTACATTCTACTCCGAAGTGCAACATAATACATCCTCAACTCCTGTATGATTTTATCTAATACGATTCTAACATCGCCTGCCCCGTAAACGACACCGAGAGTATCGAGGTGGAGTTTTACGGGGTCCCTACCTCCACCCCATTTTTAGACAAAAACATTCTGCATTAGTTGCAGAATGTTTTATTTTTTCATAAAGGGTAGATCGGGAATGCGTGCTGTGCACCCCCGACGTTAGTTTTCATTTATAGATTCAGTAGCTCTTCTCCGCCGTGTAGACGAAAATAGACCAGGAGTCATCGCAAAAGCAATAGCTACAGGCACGATGAAGAAAATAATTACTTCAACTACGACGATTACAAAGTACACAAACTGACTACTTATCGAATTACACATTTTCCCATCCCTGATTACAAGACAATAAACATCTTTGTGCCTGTCTCGTGATATTTAGCTACCTTGCTAATACTGTAATCCAAAGTGTAATGATTAGCAAAGTTATCAAAGACAAACCCAAGAACCTCATGTGCCTTGCCATTCAAATCAACACAGCCGGCTATAGGTGCCATAGCACTATATAGGGTGGCAACAAAGTCTCGATTATCTTCGATAAAATCAGCTAGAATGCTTTTTAAGTATTCATCCTCTCCTCGATCTCCAACGTAACGCTGGAACTTTTGCCATTTTTCAACGGTTCCATCAAGATGGACAGAAAGGCGTAAAAGCAACACGACACAAATTTTTTCGGTAATTATTTTTAATACATCTATTTCGGCGTGGTAATGTATTTCCATAATTTCCGCACGAAGATTCTTCCCGAAGAATAGTTTACTCCATGTTCCTTTCCACATTAAAATTTCCTGTGGAAAAAAGTAGTGTGCTTTTTTGCCGGTTTTATGGTGATAACTGAAAACAACAGTCCCCTCGCGTATTCTCTCGGTCAGTATCGCCAATATTATTGCGACGATTACCGTAACGATTACGGCAACAAACAAAGAGAGGAGCACATTAGAAATGAGGTCCATTCCAATTCCATACACAATGTGCCAAATCAGGCTCACAATAAAAACTATCACAAAAGCAATTTTTCTGTATGAACCCTTGTTAACATTTTCAGTAATTATCTCAACCATTTCCCTACTCCTTTCATCTATTTTGACAAGGTACTAAGACATTGTTTGTTAATAACACGTCAATTCATGCTAGCAAAAATAACTATTTTTGTCAATAAAAAAATCCCCCGTGTAAAGGTTTTTTAGAAATGTCCTATTTGGCGTTTTTTAGAAATGTCCTATTTGGACACTTTTGTTAGTTTTTTAAGATATTCCATATTGCTAGTTTGACGCCAGGGGTGGTCGGCAGACGG
>Ga0180007_10003757_pt1 | contig 16643 bp, 10 predicted proteins | sample MM_PC_MetaG_FD_121122 | JGI IMG/M metagenome (GOLD analysis project Ga0180007, IMG submission 121122) | Groundwater microbial communities from the Aspo Hard Rock Laboratory (HRL) deep subsurface site, Sweden - MM_PC_MetaG | ecosystem: Environmental > Aquatic > Deep subsurface > Groundwater... | reverse complement strand
TATCCTTGATGAAAGACTCCTCAATAAACGCCATGAAGCCATTCACGGAAAACCCCTGCTCCAGCGCTGGAAGCTCCGAAGCTCCCCCACCCTTGCGCGGAACATACCGGCCACGATCTCGGATTCAACCGATGTATAGCACGGATCGCACCGGCCTCCTTCGTTGAGCACGACGAGCTCGGGGCGAAGCGTCAGGCTGGCCCGGTCCCAGTCTGACAGGCATCATAGGATGGATCTGGGGGGCTCTGAGAGGACAGCGACCAAGAGTTGAAGACCGGCAACTCGTCGAGCTATGCGGTCGAGTGGGTCTGTATCCGATGTAGTTCGTCGTGCGAGTATTAGTCAAAGGGACTGACTCCGTTCAGCATACACGGCGCCACCGTGTCCGAAGCCGATCATGTTTGCCCGCACCACCTCATGGCATACTAAAAGGTTGCCCCCCCCCTCTTGAGCACCTCGCTCCATGGGACATCGATGTCCCATTCCCCACACCATCCCACAATCACTCACCGGCCAGCGCCATGAGCCTCTGAACCATATCCTTGAGCGCTGCCCTTTCCTCGTCCCCCAGCTTTTCGGGGTCGAGCTTGACGGCCCTGAGTCTCAGCACGCCGTCCTCCTCGGAGAAGAACTGTACCGACCGTGCGGACCTCTGCTCCTTGTTGATGCGGCGCCGGAGCTGACGGATGGAGAGCTCCTCCTCCACGATGGCCTCGATCCACCTCTTGAGGTCCAGCTTCTCGTGTTTGGCGCCGAGCTCGTTGAGCACGATGGCATGGGACGTCGAGATCTTGCTCTCTGCCACGGCGTCTTGGACGAGCTTCGGCGTCTTGGCCAGCTTCTTGAGCCGCTGCAGCTGCTTGCGCCCGAGCCCGAAGACCTTCTCGAGCTCGGCCATGCTCTTGCCGCTCTGCTGCGCCTTGAGCACGGCATGGGCCCTGTCGAGGTCGGTGTAGGACCGCCTCTGCTGGTTCTCGGCCCAGGCCAGGCGGAGCGCCTCGTCGTCGGTGAGCTCCCTCACGATGGCCTTGGCCGTGGTCCTCTCCAGCTTACTGAGGGCAGTGGTCCTACGAAAACCACAGATGAGCTGATAGCTTTCCTTGCCCCGCTTGCGGACGATGATGGGGAAGTCCTGGCCGTTGCTGCCAATGTCTTCGACCAGCGCCTTCACGTTCAGGCTCATGCGGAAACAGTAGGTGTCGTCGGGATCGATCTGGTCCAGGGGGAGCTCGATCACCTGCTCCTCGGCCGAGGACGCCTTCTTGCTGGACTTGGATGATGATGCCATTGTCGTTGGCCTCCTATCTCGGCAAGTAGGGTATGCCTTTTTATCGAGGAGCACAAGCTCGAAAAGACTTCATCAGCTAGTGGAGAAGGTCGTTGGAACGTGTGGCAGGTATGCTGGCAGCGGGCGGTGGGATCGACGTCAACAGACCCTTGCCTTGCTGAGTATCTCCCGAGTCTCATGGGTGAAAGCATCCTCAACCAGTGACACGAATCCCTCGACCGAACTCACCAGTTCAAGTGCAGAGAGCTCCCTCGCCCGTGCCCGGAACATCTCGCCAACGACCTCCGACTCGGTCGATGTATAGCACGGCTCACAGCGGCCTCCCTCGTTGAACGCGGCGAGTTCGGCCCTGATTGGCAGGGCCCCTCGGTCCCAGCCCGAGGGCAGGGCGTCATCACTCGGATAGAAGAACGCTAGCCTACACATGAGCATGCTATGCGGTGAGAGCTCGAGCCCGAGCTTCGCTAGCTTCTCGAGGTAGCCAGTGTCGGCGCCGATCGCTAGCATGTCCTTGTAGTAGCTCAACGCCGAGGGCACAAAGGCGCGGTCCGCGCTCCGTACGAGCCTGGCCTCTGGGTCGGCGAGGTCCTTACCCCCATAGGGGTCATCATGTGTGGCGATAATCCGGGTGAGCTTCCTGATCCTCTCGCCCGAGAGTCCGAGGTCCAGGGAGGCCACTAGGGTGTGGAGGTGCCCGAAGGCGACGTCAGCACCCCGGAACATGTGCTCATGCCGGCGGCCCTCCCACGAGGCCCCTTGCGCGACACTCGAGAGTTCCATGACCGAGTATCCCACGTCGTGGAGTTGCGCCGCGAGCACGAGGTCGCGCGCACATCGCTCCCTCGCATGGATGCACACCATGACCGCCGTTACGATGACGTTGTGTGGCGTTCGATACCAGGCCCCCTTGGCATACCCGAGCCCTTGGACGAACCGCTGTGTCTGTCGCTCCACTTCGTCGAGGCACGCTTCGAGCCCCGCATTGAACTCGGCCTGATGCCGAAGCACGAGAGCTTTGAACCCGGCCTCGACTTGGCGGGCGGCACTCGGTTCGTGAAGAGCGATCAATTTTTCAACCTACTCGTTTATTCTTTTTTATTTTCATTTACTTCCAGTTGCCACTGTCCGACGAGGACATATTTGATCTCGGGTTTCTTTTCCCCGGGTTTCATTATCATGAGAAGCGTAACAGTGCGGTCTTTCTTGAACAAAGAAATGATCTCAGAAACGTCTATATGATGAGGGCCTAGTTGAAGATTCAATGGTCCTTTCGGGCGATTGGCTTCAAACGTATGAACCTCGATATAAACTCTTATAAATGATCTGTGTTCTTCGAGGCATACGACTCCATCCCGTTTGCAAGTGGCCAAAACTTCAAGGTAGGCAGCGTCCCCAAGCGTCAGTTTGTTGCCATCAAAGGAGCTCTTGTCATTGCTCATCACAACACCTTTCCTGCTATTGAACTTGAAACATGATAATAATCGTACGATCATCCCCGTGCCTCCCGCAGGAGGTTCTCGATGAGGTCTGGGAGCGGCCCGAGTTTCTTCTCCAGATATTCGTAGATCACGTCCTCGGGATAGCGTGGGTGCTCCTCCGCGTTGATGTGAAAGTCCTCGAGCAGCTTACTCCCTTGCTCGTCGAGGTCTTCCTCAATCGTCCCCTTCCTCCCCGGATCGGCCAGGCGTTGCTCCAATACCTCCCCCAAAGCCAGGCAGCCGATGCAGGTCCTGTAGTGGATCGATAGCCGCTCGGTCTTCCCCAGTTTGACCCGCGCCCTGTCCCAGGCACGGCGGTGGGCCATGTGGGCCTCGACGAGCCTGAAGCACAAGTCCGGCTGTCTCGGCTCGAACCTGTATGAGTAGATCAGCGAGTCGAACAGGCCACGATACTGTGCGCCGACGTCGGCCAAACCCTGGGCTAACGTTCCCCAACTCTCGCCGGTCCGCCGGCGCCCGGGTGACCTCTCCATGGCGCGCAGCACTCTCCCTCGGATCGCAATCGACCGGGCATACCATGTAGCACCTTCGCGCATCCGCTCGAGTGTGCCTGCGTCGTCGGAGGATTCATGGATCAACCAGACGCCGATGTGCCCGCAGAGCATGCATCGCCGGACGTCGAGCCACCTGCGCCCGAGGTCGGTCGCTGTCGAGGCGGATTTGAAATCCTCATAGGTAGACTTGAATACCTCATCGAATCCTAGATAGTTGGTCTGGACGGAGAGCCGGTCGAGCATGCTGCGCAGCCACCCTGGCTCGACTGCGTGGGGGGCCTTCTCCTTGCGGAGCTGAGCGGCTGCCTCCGTTGCAAGACGCAGCGCCTCCGAACGGATCGCCTGCTCGCTGTAGATCCGCGAGAGGACCCGCAAGAGGTGATCGGCCGTGAAGGCCAGGACCCAGCGGTAAGGCCATCGTGCCTCCGGTGGAGCATCGGGACCCAACTCGACGAGCAGTTGCTCGGCGGTCTGCGCGGCTGAGGTCATGAGCTCGATGGATCGTTCAGCACGCTCGAGCGCCCGGGCTCGTCTCGCCGGAGATGACAGGTCTGCGTATTTGATCCTGCCGAACTCGATGTCACCCATGAGCCGCGTCGAGACGAGGTGTGCCAGACGATCGGTGCAGTAGGCGAGCTCGAACGACTCGATCGCCTCGGCAGACTGATCGAGACGACTCGTATCGTAGCACCACTGGCGCGTGGTCGGTTCCCACAGCAGCCCTCTTGCCAGAGCCAGAGCTGCTCGGCGTCGCTCCACCTGGCCAAGGAGCTTGCCCCGGCGATTGGCAAGCAGGCCAAAGAGGAGGCGCGGGACGTCGCGGGGGAGCTCCTCGAGTTCAAGCACAAGCTCGCGCGCCAGCTCTATCTTCTCGTGAGCTCCCGATAGCATGCGGGCCAAGTGGAGCGCCGAGAGGAAATCCTGGAGCACGTCGTGGGCAAAGCGGTGGCGCTGGCGCTCGTCGCTCAGTAAGAGCGGTGCGTCGCGGAATCGAGGCTCCCCACCTGAGGTCCAGCTCGGGACCGGTTGCTCTGTCACTCGAGCTGTCCCCATCGAGGAGGCCAGGGCTGCCAGGGCCCAGAGGTCCTCCTTCCGATTGGATCGAAGCAGCCGCTCGATCTCTTCGGGCAGGGCGCGGCCCTCAGTGTCAGCTCGGCCGTTGACAAGGAGCGCCGTAGGCCCAACGAGGTCAGCACGACGAAACGACTTTGCCAGCGCCCCCGAGACCACGTTCTTGTACTCCTCGGGGCGGCATGCACCTATCACGTGGAGCCAGGGCTCGGCTGGCAAGCTCCGTAGCTGGTCGAGCCAGTACTCTCCCAGCTCGTCCTCGACCAGCCGGTCGAGATGGTCTACGAGCAGGAGCACGTCACGGTCCGAGTGCTCCTTGCGTACGCCCTCCACCAGGTCGTCGAGGGCGAACGGCTCGGCCGGGAGCTGCTCGAGGTAGAGGGTCCGAGCCCGTCTGTGGCCCAGTCGGATCTCAGGCGCGATCCGACTGAGCAGCGTTGACTTGCCCGCTCCGCCCGGGGCCACGAGCACACACCTCACGCCGAGACCGCCCGAGCCAGCTTCAGTAGCTACCGATGTCTCGGCGCCCTGAAGCTCTAGACTCAGACTTGCGTGATCACCCTCGGGCTCGAGCCTGACCGAAACCGTGTGAGGAAGCGACGGGAGCGTTTCGGGAAGGTGCTCCTTGCCGGCCCGCTGGACACGGGGCGTCGGCTCGGGCCAGTCGACGGTGAGCACATTGCGGCATGGGAGATCCTCAACCAAGTAGGTGACGCGTAGGTGGGGACGGAGATCCGGCGGCGCGGTCCGCGGCGCCAGAAGCACCCGCATCTTCCGGCGTTTCTCGGCGATCGCCCGCTCCTCGTGGCGCCGGGCCAACGTCGCGACGTGGCGGTCCTCAACACGAAGCCGCCGTCGCAGAGTCGTCTCGATGGAGACGCCGTAGCCGGTGCTCACCTCGAGCTCTCTGAGCTCCGTCGCGGCATAGCGGAGGGCGCTCCTGGATGCCTGCCGGTGGGAGACAGATTCGTCCGCGCGCTCCCTGCTCCACTCCTGGAGCTCGTCACAGAGATGAAGCAACACGGCCACCGGCTCCTCGGAAAGGTCGAGCCGGAGCCAGCGGTTCGCCTCGTCCTCGAGGCCACGCTCGGGATGTAGAAGGTGAACGAAATCATGACACGCCACGGCCGCCGCCGCCGGTTTCAGAACGGTCTGGATGTCCTGGTCGGCAGCTTCAGCCTCACGCCAGAGCGCGACAGCACCGACGATCGAGTGCTGGGCCCGTCGGTAGGAGCTATCAAGCAGGCTCCGCACACGCCGGGCCGGCAGCGCTGCGTCACCGAGCCAGGTATTCCGTTCGTGCCACAACGGATCCGCAGCCTCAGCGAGCCCCGAGACCTCGATGGGCCTCCCCGCGAGGCCTGGCTTGTAGAGATCTCCGAAGAGCCCCTTGACCATCACCTCGTGACGATAGGAATCCCTCGCCTCCTGAACCGAGTACGCCACGTCGTGGAGCAGTCCGGCGTACAGCCAGGCACGGTTGAGACGTTTGAAACGTTCCTTGGGGCTGCAGTCCCACCTGTACGGACGGAAGACGACGTCGTCGCAGAACAAGGCCGTGCACCTGTTGAGGATGATCCACCCGGTCAGGAACACCTGGACGACATGTGTGAGGTGGTCGCGCACCCCTGGGTCGTCGGCCATCACCCGCGACTCCGCGGCTATGGACTGTTCGGTGAAGCGCCGGAAGAGCGCATCTTCCTCCTCGGCCTGAAGCAGGTCGCGTGCGCCTTCCATGAACTCCAGGTAGAGGGCGCCCCTCTCAGGATAGTACCGGATGGCCCGCTTGAAGATCTCAAGAAGCTGCATACCGTACCAAGGCGTGACCCCGGGTGGCGGGGCCTCACAGAGTTTCTGCATCTGCGCCAAGAGCGGATGGGCTTCATCGAGGATGTCGGCCATGAGACTTGGGAGCGCAGTTTACTAGGGGTGGTCAAGGTAGTAAAACAGCAGATGTTCTCGGTCAGAGAGTTCAATCTGTTGTAGTGGCCAGGATCGGGGGGGGTAAGGCGACTCACCGAAACGTTTACCCGCTTGGCGTTCGGACTATCGGGATCGGTGAGGGCAGGTACTCCTCCCCCATCTCCCCGTACCGCGCAAACGCATTCACCATGCGCATCTGTTCCGGGGTCCTGCACTCCGCGGTGAACACCTGCGGGCTCGACACCACGATGGTGGCGCATCGGGCCCGGGAGGTGGCCACGCTGGGTCGATCCAGGGCGTCGAGGAATCCCATCCCGCGTGGGACGTCCTCGGCGCTAGAACTGGCCATGGAGTAGATGGCTACGGCAGCCTCCTGCCCCTGGAACTTGTCCACGGTCCCCACCCGGGGCTCAGGATAGCCGGCGGCGGTGAGGGCTTCCCGGATACGGGCGACCTGGGCGTTGTAGGGCGCCACCACGAGGACGTCGTCCGCGCACAGGGGCCGTATCTCACCCTTCCGATCAGTGAAGGTGGCGCCTATGGCCAGCAGCCCATGGAAGAGCCCCACCACGGCCTCCGCCTCCTCGGCTGAGTGGCGGGTATTACCGGTGTGCTCCACCACTACCTGGTAAAGGCCGCGGAGCTCTTCTCCGGTAGCAAGGGTGAGGCGCTGCCCTTCCAGGTCTGCACGTGAGGTGAGCTTGCTCTCGTAAAAGAGCTCCGAGGTGAACGCGGTGATCTCCGGACGCATCCGCCACGTCTCGCCGAGGAAGATGCCCCGGTCCGGGGTGAGTATGCCGTCTTCACCGGCCAGATGCTCGAGGACGGAGACCTCGGTACCCGGGGGGGGGGTAGCCCTTCTGAGGCTGGTTGATTTGCCTTGAATCGACCATTTCGGAGAACATCGACATGTGAGTACGCAGATCATCCGTTGGCTGCACATCTCCGACCTGCACCTCGGTCAGCGTGGTGGCGAGGTGTGGTGGCAGGTCCGCGAGGAGTTCCGCGTGAGCCTCGAGCGAATGCTCAAAGAGCTCGGCCCACCGCATTTGGTCCTGCTCACAGGCGACCTGGCCTTCAGTGGCGCGCTCGAGCAGTACGAGCTGGTCGATCGTTTCCTTGAGGCATTGCGCGGCTGGATCGCCGCAGCGGGCGGGGACCCGCCGCTCGTGGTCGCCGTGCCCGGGAACCACGACCTTCAGCGACCCGAAGCGGAGCGGGCTCGCGAGTACCTCTTCCTCGAGATGTACGACGAACTCGACAACCCCGTGGTGAGCGGCGAGCGCAAGCGCCTCTGGGAGGAGTCCGACGCCTCGTCGATCGCGCCGCTCTTCGAGGGCTACTCGGCCTGGCTCACGCGGAGCCTCATCCCTCGGCTGGAGGGACGAGGCCACGAGCTCCACCGCTCTTTCTTCCCCGGTGACCTGAGCATCATCGTGGAACCTGAACCCGGGTTTCGGTTGGGCCTGGTCGGTCTGAACGCCGCCTGGGCCCAGTACCACAAGGGCGACTTCGAACGGAAGCTCCAGCTCCCCGCGACCCAGTTTCAGGCCGCGCTCCAGCACTCGGCCGACGGCCCGCTGAGCTTCTTCCGACGGTGCCACCGGGCGCTGCTGCTGATGCACCAGCCGCCAATGTGGCTCACGGAGCGCGCCGAGGCCGAGTTCTACGGCTCCGTCTATACACCCGACCGCTTCGCCGCCTGCCTCTACGGACACCTCCACGAGGGCAGGTGCGAGACGGTCAACCTCTTTGGCGCGACGCGGTGTTACTTCCAGGCCCGCTCGCTCTTCGGCCTAGAGCACTATGGTACGTTGAACGAGGAGCGGAGCTTCGGCTACGCTTTCGGCAGCATCTCGTCGGACGGTGAGGTGCGGATCTGGCCGCTTTGGCGGTTCCAGCGAGGCGCTATGCACTGGGCCTTTGTTCGTGACGAGCGCTACGAGATGATCGACGCGAGCGGAGCGGCGCGGCTACGGTCGCCGGACGCGCCATCGTCGGACCCGCGGGCCGAGCCGGAGCCCATCGTGGCGCGGGACCAGCTCGACGATTATCGTCGCTGGGCCCTCGACAAGTACGGCGATATGGAGCTCCGCGGCGTGGGCGCGGGCGACTTCCGGCTGCGCATGAACGACGTCTACGTCCCGCTGCGCATCATGGCGCGCGCTCCGTCGCTTGACCCCGAGGCCCCAGGCTGCGGTCCGCTGGCGCTGAAGCGGGGTCTCGACGACATCGACCTACTCGAAGCCTTCGGCCACGCCGGGCCAGAGCGGAAGCTGGCCATATTCGGCGATCCTGGCGCGGGCAAGACCACGGCCCTGAGGAAGCTCCTCCATCAGGTGCTTACCGTGGGCCCGGCCTCGATCGGCCTCGATGGTGAAGCGCTCCCCGTCTTCCTGCGCCTCCGTCGGCTGGATCGAGATCGCCTGGGCTGGCCGATATCCCGATTTATCCAGGACGAACTCGAGGAGATGGCGCCTAGTCGTTTCGCGGGCCTGGGCGAGGCGCTATGGCAACGGGGTGACCTGCTCCTCCTCCTCGACGGCCTCGACGAGGTCCCGGACGCGCACCTCCGCGCCGAGGTGTGCCGCTCCATCGAGAGCTCCCTGACGGGCCTCGACGGGATAGCCTGCGCCGTGTCCTGCCGCTACGCGGGGTATGGCGGCGACGTGAGCCTGGGCTGTCGCTTCCTGCATCTCGACGTGCGCCCCCTCGACCACAAGCTCATCGGCCGCCTGGTCCGGGCCTGGTTCGCGGCAGCCCACCAATGCATGGCCGCCCGAGACGAGCCCGCGGCCGAGGTAGGCCATCGCGCTGCCGAGGAGGCGGCGGACCTGCTCAGCCGCCTCGACGAGCTCACGAGCCAGCGGTTCAAGGTGCTGATCTCCAACCCCCTGCTCCTGACCCTGCTCTGCGTGGTCGTGCTCCGAGGTGGTGAGATTCCCAGGGGTCGGGCCCAGTTCTACGGCAGCTGCCTCGACGTCCTTCTCGGCTCTTGGCTGCGGGGCAAAAAAGGCGCCCCGCCCCTCGCCCCTGAAGAGGCTCTCTCACTGCTCCGCCCGGTGGCCTACTTCCTTCACAGCCAGGGTCGGCGCGACGATATGCGCCCTGAGGAGCTGATCCGGGTCATGGAGCCGCATCTGGCCCCGCTCCGTCGAAAGCTCGGTCAATCGCTGCCAGCCGACGAGGTCCTCGGCTGGCTCCACCGCCGCGCAGGGGTACTCACCGAGTACTCGCCCGGCCGCTACGGCTTCATGCACCTCGGCCTACAGGAGTACCTCACCGCAGCGCACATCGCCCGCGAGGGCGGCAGACCCCTCCGCGAGCTCGCCGCCAACATCGGCGCAGAGTGGTGGGAGGAGGTGCTCCTCCTGTCCCTGGCCCTGCCCGAGCACCACGTCTTCGAGCCCCTGATGACCTTGGTGGCCAAATCGGACGCTTTGGTCCGCGAGTGGGACCTGATTCGCCGCTGCCTCAACGAATCCCACGAGGTCCTTGCGAGGCCTTTCTTGCCGCTCTTCCGCTGGCCCCGCCGCGAGAAGGCACACATGGCCGCGGCCTTGCGCCTCTTCGCCGACCGCCCCGAGCCGGAACTCGTCGCAGCGGCAGAGAAGGCCGCTCGCGACCGCGACCCCAGTGTCGCAGCGGCCGCCCAGGCGTTCTTCACGAGAGCGAGCCGGCCTGAGGCACCGCCAGCCGGTCCGGTGGCGCCTGGTCAGGCATTCGTCGAGCCCCTGTTGGGCATCAACTTCATCTGGATACCGGGCGGGCGGTACCAGATTGGCGCTGAGGACATCCCGTTCCCAGGCGCCTTCAACCCTCAGTGGGTTGAGGTTCCGCCCTTCCTGCTCGCCGAGACACCCGTGACCAATCGGCAGTACGGTCTCTTCCTCGACGCCACAGGGCACGAGGAGCCGGCCTACTGGCGCGAACGACGTTTCTCGGACCCCGAGCAGCCCGTGGTCGGCGTGAACTGGCACGACGCCACGACCTTCTGTGAGTGGCTTTCGGAAGCGAGCGGGCTGACCATGGCGCTGCCTTCGGAGGTTCAGTGGGAGGTCGCCGCCAGAGGGGCCGACGGCAGACGCTACCCCTGGGGTGAAAACGAGCCCACACCCGAGCTGGCGAACTTCGCCGAAAACACTGACACGACGACAACGGTCGGAGCCTACCCGTCTGGCCGGGGTCCCTTCGGACATCTTGACCTGGCGGGCAACGTGTGGGAGTGGTGCGGGGACGACGTGAACGAGGACTTCTGCCAGGACGCCGAGGGAATCGCGAAGGTGTTGTATTGGACCGAGGATGACGTCCGGGCGCATCGGGCGCTTCGGACGCTTCGGGGCGGCTGCTGGATCCGTGACGCGCCACACTTGCGTTCTGCCTTTCGCCTCAGGTATCCAGCCTGGGACCAGAATCACGACGTCGGCTTTCGCGTCGCCGCCGCGAGCGCGGTATCTTTTCAAGGGTGATCGTAAAGCACCTCCTCGCTCTCGGCTACCAGGCCAGGATCTCGACGGCCGAGGAGCGGGCGGGGCTTTCCAGGCGGGACACGCACTGCCTCACGGTCTCGGGCCGTCCCTTCGACATGATCAGCGTTCGGCTCGAGGGCGGGGTGGGTCCGCTGGAGAACCTCGGGCTCCGGGCCGGCACCTTCTCCATCGGCGTGCTCCCGATCGCGTCGAGGACAGTGCTGCCGATCAAGGTCCACTTCATCGTGCTCTGTGAGCCCGGCCAGGCCCGACAGGATCTCGCCTCCACACTCCGGCTCAGGAAGCAGGGCATCCTTCACCGCCGCGTCGTCGGCGGCTGCTGGGAGGGAGGGCCCCTCGCCGCAGTCCTGAACGGGGACCCGGCAACCCTCAACGCCGTGGTATCGTGCATCGGACCGAGGGAGTCACTGACGGTGGAACCCGATGCCGGGGCGGGCTGCGTCCGCATCGTTCACCGCTCGAGCCGGGTCCTGGACTTCTCGCTCCTGAGGAAGGACCTCGTGCGCTTCCACCAGGATCTCGTGTCCCGCACCCTGCTCGAGGGCATCGAGGGCGTTGCTGGCCAGATCCGTGATCACGTCGGTGGGGCGGTGAGGCGGTGAGCCCCCCTCGGGGTTGTTGAGACGAGAGCCAGATGGCCTCCGTCTGTCACTTCCTCGGCGGCGACAACTACATGTCCCTGACGCGGTTCATGTAGTTCTCGTTGAGCCCGAAGGCTTCCTGGAACGCCGTGTCGAAGTCGGTCAGCTCCGTTCGAGCATGCTGAGGAGGTCGGCGTGGATACCGTTCCAGTGCTGGTTCAGGTTCAGGGTCTTGACCCGGACACGGTGGCCGCGGAGCTCGAAGGCCAAGTCCACCGCGCCCTGGCAGTCGGGATAGAGGAGGAGCCCCTCAGCCTCGGCGTCCGCCCCCCCGAGGTGCTCCATGTTCGAGAGGTAAGCATGGAGCTGGTACAGGTTCTCGGCATGCACCTTGGGCGCCCCGTGGTACTTGGAGGTGAGGGTCTCGGAGTAGTACTTGGTGTCGATGATGAGCGTCCTGTCTGATGAGCGGAGGCTGACGTCCGTCTCCATCTGCGGGAGGTAGCACAGGTCCTGCTCGCGCTCTGGGCGGAGGGCCGCGGCGTCCCAGCGCAGATGGTCGCGCCGGACCGAGTACTCCACCTGCTCACGGTCATAGAAGTTCAGGATGAACCTCTCGAACAGCCACTCCATCCTCCTCTCGTCACGCAGGAAGTCCCGGAACCGGGTCCGGCCGCCTCCCTCTGCCGGAACCAGGCAGCCCCACACCAGTTCGCAGATGTGCAGAAGGAAGCGGTAGAACGCGTTGTTGCGGTGGATCTGGACACGGCCAAAGGGAGCCGGGTGAAGGGGGATCTCTGTGACACCCTCGAGCCGCCTCCTGAGGGGGGCTAACTGGTGCCTGACCTCGGGGTCGAGCTCAACGACACCTATCAGGTGCGTGATCGTGGTCTTGAGGATCTGGTTGTGCAGCACGTCGTGGCTCAGCTCATCAAAGGCGCAGTGGACCCGGCCCTGCCTGTGGAGCCCGAGGCGGACGGTCGGTTCGAGCTCGATGCGGCCCCGAACCGTTGCGAGCTGCTCCCGGTGCTCGAGGTACCCGCGGTCCAGGCCCCGCCGCAGGAGGTGGTTGACTCCGCGGGCGAGCACCGAGGCCAGGAGGTCCACCACGTGGCGGGGCCGGATGGTGTCCACCTCCACCACCTGTACCTCGTCCAGGGCGTTCCAGGCGTAGCAGAGCAGGTAGTAGACGTTGTGGATCGGGATGCTCATGGGCCTTCAGGGAGCTGGAGCAGGAGACGGATCTGTTCATCCGCTTCCTTGGGCTGGTCGAACCAGTACTCACGGAGCAGGGGCGCGATCTCGGTCTGCACGATCTGGCGGAAGTGCTTCGGACCCAGGGTCTCGCCGGCGTCCTCGACGCAGAAGTAGCTGTGTCCGATGCGGAACCCGGGGCCGAGGTTGGTGCGGTCCTTGGCGATCTGCACATTGAGCCGTGACATGGTCCGGATGATGTGCTCCGTGATGTCGGGCGGCCACCGGTCTCGGAGGTAGTCCTCGAACCGACGGCTCTCGTAGGCCGGCTCGAGGTCCACGAAGGAGAAGCGGCGTCGCAGGGCGTAGTCAACGAGGGCCAGGGAGCGGTCAGCGGTGTTCATCATCCCGATCAGGTAGAGGTTCTCCGGCACGAAGAACGGCTTCTCCCCTGCGCGCTGGTAGGTCAGCGGGACAGCGTAGTTGGGGCCGCGCTTGTCGGCCTCTATCAACATCATCAGCTCTCCCAGGATCTTGGAGAGGTTGCCCCGGTTGATCTCGTCGATGATGAAGACGTGGGACGCCTCGTCCGATCGTACTTGCTCACAGAACCGGAAGAAGACCCCGTCCCTGAGCACGAACTCGCCCCCGGCGCCGGGGCGATAGCCCTGCACGAAGTCCTCGTAGCACAGCGACTGGTGGAACTGGACCATCTGGACACGGTCGCGGGCCTTGACCTCCATCAGCGCATAGGCCACCCGTCTCGCCACGAAGGTCTTCCCTACCCCCGGAGGCCCTTGGAGGATGATGTTCTTCTTGGCGCGGAGCCTGTCCAGGATCTCCTGGAAGGTCTCACGCGGCATGAAGAGCCCGTCGAGCGCGTCCTCCACCGAGTAGGGCTCATACTCGACCTCCTCGGCCGCCTCGAGTGAAGCAACCCCCTCCGCGATCTCCAGCAGGAGCTGGTGCTCGGCCTCGGTCAGCGCGAAGAGGCTGCCCTGCGGGCTCCGAAGAGGCTCGCACGAGGCCAGCTCCGGCCGGGCCCTGAGGGTCTCCCAGCTCGGCGGCTCCTCGAAATGGCGGAGGATCTCCAGCTCGATGCACTCACCCTCCGCGCGCTCGTGGAGCCCCTGGGTGACTCGCATCTCACTGGTCAGCCGTCGTTCCGGCGAGCTCTCGTACGCCAGCACCAGGTCACCAGGCTGCACCTCTTGGAAGTAGGTGTACAGACGTCGCTTGTTCCCGCGCTCGTTGTGGGTGGTGTAGGTCTCGCGGTGACCAGGCGGGTGCTGGGAGACTCTCCAGATCGAGGGGTTGCTGTTGAGCCAGTAGAACCGTCGCGGACGCTCGACGCTCGAGGGCTGGATCTGGAAAAAGCCGGTGATCCTGGCCACGAGCTCGGCATACGGGGTGATATCGGTCAGCGTCTTGACCGAGAAGATCTGCCCCTCGGGCATCTGGAACTGTCCACGCTGAGTCCAGCGCACCCGCCGCACATGGTGGAACTCCTTCCGTTCAGGACGGTGTTCATAGTCACCTTCGACCACACCAATGCCCAGGATCTCGCGGCGGCCACGCTTGGCCACGATCAGATCGCCTGGCGCCATCACGTGAACGAACTCCCAGCAGGCCAGACTGCCGTTGATCGGGTTGTGCTCGAGCTCATAGGTCGCCCTGATGGCCGCTGCGATCTCCTCGCGGCTTCCGAACCTCGAGAGGTCCCCGAGGTCGTCCCAGCCCACGGCCGCGATGCCCTCGTCGTAGAAGTCGTCCCAGTACGCCGCCCGTGATCCGGGTGCGTACAACCACACCCGCTGCGGCGTGCCTTCAGAGGCAGCCGCGTCGGCCTCTTCCACGGCAATGCTCTGGTCCTCGATCTCGCCGCGTTTCGTCTCGTAGATCCAGCTGAAGAACTGGTCGACCTCCAGTCCGAGCGGCAGCTCGGTCCGGCAGCCCACGATGGCTACATACGCATCGAAGACCGGCCGAATGGCCTCGTTGAACTTGCGGAACTTGGCTGCCGCGTCGTCGCCGCGGGAGAAGGCCGGCTCGATGCCGAGGTACGCCGCCGCCGCCTGATCGCGAAGGTTCCAGAACACGTGGGTCTCGGCGTTGAGCTGCCCCATGATCTCGCTCAGGGTGCTCACGCCGAGGTACTTGCTGGCAGAGGTGTCCTCGGTGAGGAAGGCCCGCATCCGTTCCTCGGGCGTGCCCTCGCCGTGGGCGAGCTTGTAGAAGCTCTCACGGTAGACCTCGATGGGATAGTTGGGGCGACCGAAGGCCCGCGTTCTGGCCAGCGCATTGCCGCCTAGAGCGTGGATGTGGTCGCCGAGGCGCTGGATGTCGGACCACTCCGCCCGCTTCAGGTTCTCCGGATCGAAAAACTCCTTGAAAAACCGGTAGTAGCGCCCGACGAATTCGGCTCGCTCGAACCAGGCACCTGCCACAGCGGCGAACTCCTCGAGGTTCTCCAGAACGGTGGTCGGGACGTCGTCTTCCGCCTTGGCCGTAGGGCGGCCATGTCGAAACTCACGGTATGCCTCGAACTGCTCAAGGAACTTCATGTCGACGCGGGACGGTCTCTCGGCCAGGACCCGGCTTCCGACGGAGGTGATCCGCAATGAACCACGACGAGGGTACTCGAGGAGCCCGGCTTGCTTCAGATAGGTCCGAGCCCAGGCAACTCTGTTGTAAAAAAGCGGCTGGTGGCCACTGGACTGCATGAGCTCTCGTTCGGCGTCGGACAGGCCCATCGTCACGGCGAGCCTATCGACGGCCTCGATCAAGGTATGCTCGTCGCCGTCGCCGGCGACCTGGAGGAGCGGAAGCATACAGCTCTGGAAGTCGGGGATGGCCATGGTCACCTCCCTGGCGCCTCGGCGATCATAGGTGGAGAGCGGGGGGGAGGCCAGGTGATCCAACTCGTCCTGGCTGCCACCGCAGCACCAACCCCGTGGACCTCGAGCAACGCGAGGGCCGCGTCCACCGGTACAAAGGCCACGCCGTGCGTAAGAACCTCGCCGCGGACCACGGCGCCGCTGCCCTCGCCACATCCACGAACGATCCCTGGGCCATGATGTTCGAGCGGGCGCGGCCCGAGGACCCTGGCCCGCTCCCCGACCTCATCCCCTACTGGATCTACCCTGGCGGCGCGAAGATCCAGCGCGAGGTGCCGGCCGTGCCCATGAGCCGCGACCTCGAGCGCCTCGACTCCCTGCGCCGAGCCATGGCCGTGTACCGCATGGTCTTCGGCCAGCCCCGCCAGGACGACCTCCTGGAGTACATCCTCGAGTGCGCCGATCCAGAGCACCTTCGTGCTCTCATCGCGGACCTCACCATCGACCTGACGCCTCCCGTGAGGTGACCTGCGGTCGGGAGGGACATGGTTTCCGACACGTGCAGGAGGCAAGGAAGATCCTGGAGCACCTCGGCCTGCCGACGGCCATCCCCTCTCCTCACCCTGCGAGATCGCCTCCTCTCGATTGGGATGAGGAGACGATTTTCGATGATCCCATACCCTCCTGACCGTGGTAGCCTCATCACGAATGGATAGGTGTATCCAACCCTTCGCAGATCCCTCTGGACGACCCCGTCCGGTGGATTTATGCGAGCCGCCCCACGGCTTTTGGGGCCCGCGCGGTGGTCGGGCGATAGGTGAGAATGTAGGGTCGCGGGGTACACGGTCCGACATCAGGTGGCGGGGCGATGGCATTTTGTGCGGACTGTTATGGGAGGGGGTGGGAAGAGAAAACTCTCCCCTCTCGCCGTTGTGCCCTCCTGAGCACCCGGCGTCCGCTTCCAGTCTCGGCTGGCGGCCCCTGGGCAGCACGACCACTGGCGTCCAGCTCGGCTGGACCGCTGTGGTCAGCACCCCCACGAGGACGAGGTCCGAGGTGAAGCACCCCCGGACATCGCCGTGACCTCGGACCACTTCGACTCGTTTCCTGCCCGCGACTCCTGAGAATTCGATGCCATCATGTTCTCCACGAGAAGTGGGAACCAGCCTGTTATCAGGACCTCTCTGGGCCAAGGCATACTTTGGTTCAACGCAGCGGCATAACCTATCCGTGGGGACTTCGGGCCGGGTGGCAGGAGCCACCTGG
>Ga0180007_10003755_pt1 | contig 16647 bp, 15 predicted proteins | sample MM_PC_MetaG_FD_121122 | JGI IMG/M metagenome (GOLD analysis project Ga0180007, IMG submission 121122) | Groundwater microbial communities from the Aspo Hard Rock Laboratory (HRL) deep subsurface site, Sweden - MM_PC_MetaG | ecosystem: Environmental > Aquatic > Deep subsurface > Groundwater... | reverse complement strand
TGAAACGCAAGAAAGCCGAGTTCTAGTTAGATCCAAACACTGAGTGCTCAAGTCACTGGACAACGCTCACGATCCTATCCCGATCACAAATCGTCGTGGAGACACGCCGATCCCTATTCTGGGCCTCCCAGGCTGGGTATAACCACATGTTCAAACCCGGCCAGGATCGGACTCGATGGGGGAAAGGCTGTGCCAGACGCTCAGACGACCAGCAACTTCATGTAGTCGCCCACCCCGGCCGTCTGGTCGAATCCCCATGTCGCTTCGATGATCGCGTCCTGCCGCGCCGTATCCACAACCCCATCCGCGTTCGCCCGGAACTTCGCAATCAGCTCCTCGTCCGACATCGGGTTCGCGGGGCTGCCCTTGGCATGATCCACCGTCGCCTCGACGGTAAGCCCGTCGAGGGTGTCGATCAATACAAAACACCACTACCACCGAGCAACTCCGCCCCATCACCGAATCGGACTCCTCCCCTGAATCATCAACATCCACTCCACCAGTTTAGGCTTCTGGACATACAACCGGCGCCCCATCAACCTCAACACACCCTTCAGCTCGCGCCATTCCGTCATCCGCTTCTCCGGCCCGGTGATCACCTCCCGAGCCTCATGCAGCGCCGCCCGCAGATAATCGGACAGCACCATCGACGTAGCCTCATCCTCGAGCGCCTGCATGATGGCTTCGAACTCCCCCGCATCCAGCCAGATCCCCTCACACGCGGGACAGCCGTCGATCCGCACCTTGGTCTTTCCGTACTCCACCGCAACCAAGGCACTGCCGCAGGCCGGACAGGCCGTCGCACAATCCGACGGCAGGCAAAGCTCCTCGTGTTCCATGAACTTGAAGTCGAGCCAGGCCAGTTCCGGATCCTCGGCGTCCTTGGCGCGGCGCAGTTCGTCGGCGTCGTACCACACGCCGTGGCAGCGTGGGCATTCGTCCAGCAGGATGGAATGGATGTGGGCTAGATTCGTATCGACGCAGCGGGGACAATTCATGATCAACCCCTATCGTTCAGCTCTTGCCGCCTCATGATGCGGACCGGACGGGATCACCTGGACTATGGCTTGCTCTGAGGCAGCTTGTCCTGCTTCTCCTTGGCCTTGTCTTTCTTGCCACCCTTGTCGCCCATGGCCAGCTCCCATGTTCGTGCCTGTCAAATTCCTGAGGATACCATAGCAGGAAACGCACGGTGCTACGAACCATCATCTTGAAGGCGGCCCTCCGAATGCCCTCTCCCTGATTCTTAGCTGATCAGGCCCTGATCAACCGAAAGGGCCCGGATGGCATCCATGGAAAACAGGGCTACCGACCGATAACCACCGCCCCACCCGCCGTGGTGCTCAACTCCAAATGGCCCCGGGTCACGACGCCCGTCCAGGGGCTCGTCCCGGACTTGAACTTGACCTTCGAGTAGGCCGGAATGTTGCCCAGATCATTGATGCTCCCGTAAGGCAGATCGTAGCTTCCCTGTTCCTCACCGACATGAGCGAAGTCCAGCCACCTGCAGTCGACCGTTTCGTCCGGCCACTGGATCGCCGGATGGATGGCGTTGCCGATAAGGGTCCTGATCTCCTTGGCGTAGTGCCTGTCGTCCTTGTAGCCGTTGACCATGATCACGAAATCGATGCCGTCGTCCCGCTGCCGCAGCACGCCGCAGGCGCCCCACAGCGCCCCACCGTGCTCGCTGGAAACGTGGGTGTCGCCGATGGGCAGACCCCTGCCGTTCCCGTTGAGATACACACGGTGAGCGAGATGAAGCAGAGGGATCGCATTGGCGACCAATCTGCCGTAGCCGTCCTTCTGCTCGTGATTCCAACCGCCGTACGGAGCCGGCACCCTGGGCCCGTCCGGGTCGAAGACGTTGACCCAGGTGTTCGGAAAAATGTAGTGGGGCTCCCGCGGATCCTGATCGGCCGCGAAGGTCCGTCCCATGAAGAAATCCGAGGTTGGAAACCACAGCTCGTCGGTCAGCAGATGAGTACGCACGTAGCTGATCAGGTCGGTGCCGCTCACCTGCTCGGCGATAAGGCCCAGGGCCAGGTAACCGATGTTGGCGTACTGTTCGTCGGTGCCCGGCGCGAATTGAAGGTCCTGGCCAAGAGCCCAGCGCATGGTTTCCCGGATCGATGGCAGCTGGGCCAGGCCCATATCGCCCTGGATGACAAGCTCCCTATTCGTCGGATCATGTTCGGTATCCCGATCCCAGCCTCCCTTATGGAGCAGCAGATGCTCGATGGTGATATCCCTGAATCTGACGTCGGCCAGAACAGGGAATGGCTCGAGGTTGAGGATGCCTCCGCCAGGCTGGCCGAGGTCGAAGGCCCGATCACTCAGGTCGAGCAGGCCGAGATTGATCAAGTCCCTGATCACCGCGGCGGTAAACGTCTTGTTGATGCTGGCCACCCGGAAGGTGGCGGTCTCCTGCATCGGGACTGTTTGGTTCTCGTCGCTCCAGCCGTACCCTCGCCAGAAGATTGGACGGCCCTGATGCGAGACGCCCAGCACGACTCCTTTGGCGTCCGTCGTATCCATGTAGGCGTGGACGATATCGTCCAGGAATGAGAGCTCGGGCACGGGCTTGCCGCTGGTGGGCGGCTGGGCCCCGGCGGTACCGGCGATGAGGATCACGGCTGCGGCCAGGACAGGTAAGGACACGGTTCTCATGGAAGCTCCGTTCGTGGCGTTCGACGACATCGTCCCAAACACCATTCTCAACGGCTTCCGGTTGCAGCTGGGACCTGAAAGAGTCAGTAGCTGCTGATTTTAGGGGCTAGAGGCCTCGCTTGGCTCGGTCACCTCTCATGAATCCCCGTTAGCACCGCCCGCGGTTCGACCGGATTCCGGCCGGGGACGGGTGGCGGCGCAAACACATGATCTCTGCCCTGACTCTCTTCGAACTCGACGACATGACCGCTCGCTACGCCAGCTACGAGAAGTTGGCCGAGATCATCCGTCATCGCTTCAAGGAACCCAGGGCGACGCTGCTGGAGCTGTTTTCTCGCTTAGTCTTCAATGTCCTGTGCGGTAATACGGACGACCACGCCCGAAACTACGCGACATTCTGGGACGGCCAGTGGTTGGCGCTGACTCCGGCTTACGACATCTGCCCCCAGCCCCGAAAGGGAAATGAAGCCTCGCAAGCGATGCTGATCGCTGGCGGTAACCGCATGAGTCAGGTTGCATCATGCCTTGATGCAGCCCCGGCCTTCCATCTAACACGGGTGTCCGTGATCTAGCCCGGATTCTTCATGAAGCCTGCTGATAAGTCGACGACGACCTCGATATCGTCATTCTTCTCGCCTTGACCACTCCGCCGGCCAACACCGCCACCGCATTCATGCCGAAGCAGACGTCATCAGCATACCACCACCAGATTTCGGACGCACCGACCCATCGAACGGTTTCATCGCACCTGTTTTCGCGGGAAGATCGTCCAGCTACGGAACCGTTGCACCCCAAGCACGGGCCGCCAGATGCCACTGCTTCGCCCACGGATGTGCCGCCGCCAGGTGGATCACCACCCGGCGGACCGACCGCGTGATCCGCCCGCCGATTTTCAACAGACGCAACCACAGGGTGGAGACCTGGGCCGTCGACTGCCGACGAGATATTCGACCAGCTCATCGTCCAGGTAGTCCAGGACCTCGGGGCAGGCGAAGCCGCCGTCGAGACGGACTCGGATCACCGCAAAAGGAAAGGCTTCACCCAGAGCGGGGATCAGACGCTTGAGCAGCGCCACCGTCCCGACCTTCGGGTGACAGGTGCCGTGGCGAAGCACCGCGGCCAACAGATGCTGGTCCGTCTCGTCGTTGAACGAGACGAACGCCAGCATCGGCAAGTAGCACCAGCTGTCGTAGTGGCCGTTGAACAGCGCGAACTGCTGCCGGCCGTGAGTCGGATCGTCGCCGGTCAACGGGTCGCGGTCCAGCAGGAGCTTGTGCATGGGATCGTGGCCGATCCGGGCGGTGTCGTTGGTGTCGCCATAGCCGCAGCAAATGCCGAAGATGCGCTGACGGAGCATGTCGGCCAGGCTGTGACGGATCTTGCCGGACTCGCGGGGATCGAGCAGACAGTCGGCCAGGCGACGGGTCAGGCCAGCTTTTCGTCGACGGCCTTCAGCAGCAAAGCACTGCCGTCACTGGTGACCTGGGGCTCGTCGAATTGGACATGAACGGGTCTGGAAACGAGGGCTGGAAAAAGAACGGTCTGTTCTGTAGAAGGGGTCATGACAAAGGCCTTTTTTGCGGTGTTAACTGTTTGTAGTTAAACTACTTTAACCGCTTGGGAGGCCTTCGTCGATTAAGATTCATGAATAATCCGGGTTAGTGGCCGTCACCGTATAAAAGACCGTGACCCCGGCCGCCTGGGCGGGGATCGGAGTCGCCGTGGCAAAGATGCCGCCGCCGATGTTGGTCATGACGATGGGATTGACCAACGAACCCGAAGCCGTGCCCCAGTCCAAGGTGACCGATGTGATGGTGGCGGCCGCATCGGTGACCACGGCTTCGACGCTGACGGTCTGTCCGGGCAGCGGCGCGGCGGGAATCGTAGCGATGATTCCGATGCTCGGTCCCTCGGTCACGGCGGGGAAATGGGTTCCGGGAGTGGCTTGGCTGGGCGGATCGACCGGAGTCGAGGTCCACTCTGCGGCGTTGAAGGCAAGACTGGGCGAAGTGATGCCCTCGTTCCGCACCATGGTGTCGTTCTCGAAATTATTCGAGGGAACCACGATGTCGTCCACGACCACACCGGATCCGTTTTTCAGCCGGGCGCCGTCGTTGACGTTCCCGTTCCAGGTGGCGTTGCTGGTCGACCAGGCCTCGGCAGGAAAATCCACAGGGAAGACATCGACGGTCGTCTGGTCCCCGACCATCAGAGCCTCGCCCGGGGCGATCGTGCCCGATAGGTTCCAGGTGAAGATGACGACGCCGTTGCCCACGACCACGACTTGCCAGTTCGTCAGGTCTTCGGTTCCCGGACGTGAATTGTAGATCTCGATGTACCGATCGGTGAGGTAATTGAGCCGCGGATCACAGAGCTCAGAGACCAGGACGTCCGCCAGAACGGCGGGAGCCAGGGCCGAAAAAACCAGCAAGGCTACGATCAGGTACGCGGAGACCTTGTTCATTCGAAAACCTCGAGTCAAAGGGTGCGATGCGCAGTAGCCCGTCCCATGAGAAAAGGAGCATCAGAGATGGAAAGCAAAGAATTCCCGGCGGCGGGTCGTCCACTAATTTCACCATAGTCTCAGGAATAATCAAATAACTGTTGATATCCTGCATCTTCACCGGGATTGAAGGGAAGAAGGCGCCGGTGTCATTCGACCCGCCATTCCGGGACTTCAGCCCCTCGGCTGGTGCCTGACGATGTGTCCTTCCGCCATGTAGATGACGTCCTCGGCGATGTTGGTGACCAGATCGCCGATGCGTTCGAGATGGTGCGATGTGGAGAGGATTTGCGTCAGGGCGTCGACCTGCTCCGGATGGTTGCGGATCTCGTCCCGCACCAGGCTGTAGGTCTGGCGGTGGATGGCGTCGATCTCCTCGTCGGCCGCACAGATCTCACGAGCCTTCGCAGTGTCCATGTTCACGACGGCATCGAGGCTGCCGTGGAGCATGGCCTGCGCCTTGCGGGCCATGCCCTGGAGATCGAAGGGGGCCTCGACCTGGGGGTGCGAAGCCAGAAAGCGGGCGCGGCGCGCGATGTTCACCGCCAGGTCGCCGATGCGCTCCAGGTCGTTGTTGATCTTCAGAACCGCCACCAGCAGGCGCAGGTCCTGGGCCACGGGCTGGTGCAACGCGAGGACCTTGAGGCACTCCTCCTCCATCTGCACCTCGAGCCTATCGATCGTCCGGTCGGTCTCCACGACCTCCCGGGCAAGGTCCTCATCCCGCTCGTTGAAGGCCTGGACCGCCTTCCAGAGGGCTTCCTCCACCAGCCCGCCGAGGCTGAGCAGCTCCCGCTTGATGGTGTCGATTTCCCTCTGGAGATGGGTCGACATGGTGGTCTCCTTCATTAGAATTTGAACTGCAGATCCGCCATCAGGCGGTTGAAGTCCGTACCGTTTTCCAGGCCCAAGGAATTGATGAAGTAGGAAAACGCGAACTTCGACTGGTCGGACAGCTGGTACCCGAAACCGAATTCGTGGCCTTTGCCGTCCGTACCGCCGCCGCGAAAATCCGAGTCGGTCAGCACCCCCACGACGGCGTCCTTCTGGACTTCGCGGTAGTTGTACATGGCCTCAAGGGAGCCGGGCTTTTTGGCCTTACCCAACTTGACGCCGAAGAGGTAGGCCTGTTCGGCGGTGTCGGCCTCCTGGTTGCTCACGAAGTCGGCGAAGGCCGTGATGGGCGTCTTGCCCGCCTTGAAGCCCAACTCGACGAAGACCTCGATCAGGTTGAAGTCCTTCATGAAGGCATCGTCACTGCTGGTGTTGCCGAAGAAGTCGTCGTCGTAGAGGGGGCCGTCCAGTTTGGTGTAGTTGAAGTAACTGCCTCCCACGGTGAACTGAACGCCGCCCGTCTTGTGCTCGAGACCCGCCTGGCCGCCGAAAAGAGCTGCGTTGGCGGACGACTTGCGCTCGTCGAGCCACAAGCCCGCGCCCCGGACGAAAAACTTCGTGTCGCCCTCGCCGAAACGATGTGCGAGCTCAAGACCCTCGGGAGACAGATCGCTGTCCCAGATCAGCTCGGATTTGGCAGGCACGTAAAACGGATTTCTCATCTTGCCGCCGGTGACCGTGGCGCCTGTTTCGGCGTGGGTCCACGTGAAGTAGGCCCGATCGAGCATGATGTCCTTGGTGGCGAAGGCGCCGTCCAGGGTCTGATTGCTCGATACGGGATCGTCGCTGCCGGAGACCAGGCGGAAGCCCAGTTCCAGGTTGTCTTCGGGTTCGGCCGTCAGGGTCAAACGCGCACGCATACGTTGACGATTGCGGATGCTCTCGCCTTGCTGATCGATCTGTTCGTGACGGTAACGAAGGTCGCCCTTCAGGCTGACGGTCTCGGTCCATTCGCTGGCGGACGCTGCGGCGGCGGCGAGCACGACGAACAAGACAACAATGGCACCAAACTTCATGATATCCGCTCCCAGGTTACAAACAATTCGGTTGCACTGCCTGGTCCGACATTTGATGAACCGGGCCCGGACAACCTACAGCCGCAATGTGACCCGTCCGTGTGGGAAAGGCTTAAAGTCGGCTAAAACGTCCGAGCCTGATCACCTGGGAGTCAAGGGGATCTGAATCGTGAACTGGCTGCCCTCGCCGGGCTTCGACAGGACGGTCACCCGCCCGCCATGGGCCAAGGAGATATGATTGACGATGGCCAAACCCAGCCCCGTACCGCCCTGATCCCGACTGCGGGATTTGTCCACTCTGTAGAAGCGCTCGAAGAGACGGGGTAGGTGGCGGGATTCGATGCCGCGGCCACGGTCGCGCACGGAGATCATGAGGTGATCGTCCACCTGGTTTGCGGCGATATCGATAATCCCCGGTTCGTCGCTGTACTTGATGGCGTTGTCGATGAGGTTGACGAGAGCCTGTTCCATGAGGTCCGGGTCCAGGTGGGCGCGAAGTTGCGGGTCGCAGGCGACGCGTAGCGTCATGCTCCGGGCATCGGCCTGCAACTGGCAACTCTGGGTTGCGGCAGCCAGGACGTCCGCCACTCCGTACTCGCCCAGGTCGCGGCCGACGACGCCGGTTCCCTGCTCCAGTCTCGACAAGCAGAGTAAGTCCTCAATGATCGCCTGCAGGCGGTACGACTGTCGCGAGATGATGTCCAGAAAACGGCGCGCATTCTCGGGTTCGTCCATGGCGCCGTCGCGCAGCGTATCGACAAAGCCCAGGATCGAGGTCACGGGCGTCTTGAGCTCATGGGAGACGTTGGCCACGAAGTCCTGCCTTACCTGTTCCAGCTTACGCAGCCTGGTCACATCGTCGAGAACCACGAGAACACGCCGGGTCCTGGCCGACATCTCCAGCCTTAACCCGTGGGCCTGCAGATAGACGGTCTCGGCGCCCGACAGGAGCGTGATGTCCTCCTCGACGGGATCCAGCGAGGCCTGGGCCCGCTGGATGAAGCGGGTCAGGGCGGGTTGGCGAGAGACCTCGTCCAGAACCGATCCCGGCGTGATGTCTTCGTCCAGTCCCAACAGACGGGCCGCCGCCCCGTTGAGCGAGACGACGCGCTGGTCCTCGTCCAGGACCATCACGCCCTCGACCATGCTCGAAAAAACTGCGGCGAGCTCGCGGTGCTGCGCCTGGATCGTGGCGATACGCTCGGAAAGCTGCCCCGCCATGGCGTTCATGCCCGCGGCCAGATCGGAAATTTCGACGGTTGTGTCCGCCGGTAGTCGATACCCGAGATCACCAGCGGCGAAGCGTTCGGCTCCACGCCGCAGGCGCTCCAGCTTATGGCTGAACCGTCGGGCCACCAGCAGACTGACCAGGGCGGACAACAGGGCCACGCCGAGGACGAACAACGCAAAACGGGTCGTCAGCTGCCGCGACGCGCCTTCGACGTCGTCCAGCGCCACCGAGAGGCGCAATACGCCGACGAGCTCGTCCCCGCGGTACAGCGGGATGGCCTGATACATGGAATGATACTTGACGGTCCGGCTGTAGCGGATCGAGTTGCCGGGTCGTCCTTCCAGCGCGGCCGCCACTTCCTCGCGTCCGGCATGGTTGTCCATGATCGAGGAGGGGTGGCGGGAATCCCCCTGAACCACGCCGTCGGTCGCGATGATCGTGATGCGCGCACCGAGACGTTCGCCCATGACTCGGCACAGCGAATCCCGCCGCACCGGCTCCGGAACAGCCCCCCAGACAACCGCCAGATCCGCAAGTCCGTGCGCTTTTTCCCGCAACTCCCGCGAACGCTGTTCGAGGTGGAAGTCGCGCAGGGAGCGGGTGACCGTAATCATGACGGCCGTCAGCGACAGCAGAATGATCACCAGCAGGAGAGGAAAGAGCTGCCAAAGAAAGCGCCGGCGTTTCATGCCTGATCACTCATTCCGTGAACCTGTAACCGACGCCCCGCACCGTCTCGATCATCTCGCCCCACGCCCCGAGCTTGCTGCGCAGGGAGGCGATCTGCACGTCGATGGAGCGGTCCAGCACGGGATGGTTTTCGCCGTGAACTCCGCGCAGGATCTGGCGGCGCGTAAAGACCCAGCCGGGTCGACCGGCCAAAAAATAGAGGATGCCGAACTCGGTCACGGACAAGACGATCGGATCACCATCGGCCAGCACCTCGTGTCGGCCGGGATGGATGACCAGATCGTGGATGCTGATCACCTTTTCGGATTCGTCGCCGACAGCGGCGCCGGACCGGGATCGCCTGAGCACGGCAGAAACCCGGGCCGTCAGGACCTTGGGACTGAAGGGCTTGCTGACGTAGTCGTCGGCTCCCAGCTCCAGGCCCGCCACGATATCGCTCTCCTCTCCCCTCGCCGTCAGCATGACGATGGGGATGTCGGCCGTGGATTCGTCGCGCTTGATCATGCGGCAGATTTCCTTGCCGTCCAACCCGGGCAGCATGAGGTCCAGCAGAATCAGGTCGGGCTGGAACGATCTGATCGCATCCAGGCCGTCTTCACCGGTCAGACAACCCCTGACCTCGTATCCCTCGCGCTCCAGGTTGTAGCGCACCAGTTCCTGGATGTCCCTCTCGTCCTCGATGACGAGAATCCTCGTCTTGGCCACGAATCACCACCCTTGGGAAGCTCCTTTGTCACGATCACGAAACTGAACTTAGCACCTGGGCTGCGGGCCGACCGTTAAAAATCGATGAAAAAGCACCGGCCGTAACATTCACGGGTTTTTCACACTCCGCAGACAGTATTCAAACATTGGTCGTCTAGGTTGTGGCGCACCGAGACATCTCCGGTGGAGACCGGGTTGGTTCATCCTTGCAAAGGAATGTTGCGATCATGAAGAAGTTCAAAACCATGACGGCCGTGCTGAGCCTGATCTTGGCCGCTTCCGCCTGTTTTTCCGGTGTTGACGTCGATCCGAACCTTGGCGACTACACGCCGGTCAAGGGCGTGTCCGGCAACCTCAAGAGTATCGGTTCCGACACCATGAACAACGAGATGACCCTCTGGGCCGAAGGCTTCAACACCCACTACCCGAATGTCCGTATCGAGATCGAGGGCAAAGGCTCTTCGACCGCCCCGCCGGCCCTGATCGAGGGCACCGCGAACTTCGGCCCCATGAGCCGGCCCATGAAATCGAAGGAGATCGACGCCTTCGAGACGCGCTACGGCTACGAGCCCGTCCAGCTCAAGACCAGTATCGACATGCTGGCCATCTACGTGCACAAGGACAATCCCATCGCCAAGCAGGGCCTGAGCCTGCAGGAAGTGGACGCCATTTTTTCCAAGACCCGTAAGGGCGGCTACCCCTCCGACATCCGCACCTGGGGCGACCTGGGCCTGGACGGAGAGTGGGCCAACAAGCCCATCAGTCTCTACGGCCGCAACTCCGCCAGCGGCACTTACGGCTACCTGAAGAAGCACGCCCTTTACAAGGGCGACTACAAGGATTCGGTGAAGGAGCAGCCGGGCAGCTCGTCCGTGGTGCAGGCCGTGGCGACCGACAAGTACGGCATCGGTTACAGCGGCATCGGTTATATCACCGCCGATGTGGCCGCCGTGGCCCTGGCCGTCGAGCAGGGTGGCGAGTTCATCAGCGCCATCCCCGAGAACGCCTACAGCGGCGAGTACCCGCTGGCCCGCTTCCTCTTGTTGACCACGAACTACAAGCCCGGCAGCGATCTCGATCCCCTGCGCCGGGAGTTCGTGCGCTACCTGTTCAGCCGTCAGGGTCAAGAAGTGGTCCTCAAGGACGGCTACTTCCCCGTGCCGGCGGCCATCGCCCGCGAGGAGCTGAAGTCCGTCGGCATCGACCCCTGGTACTAGAAGAGAGCCGAGATGAAACGAACCAAGCCCGAGAATGCCACATTCACCGGACACCGGCGGGAGCGTACATCCCGCCGGTCGGTTCGTATCGTCGATCGACTCGCGCACACGATCATCACCATCGGCGGCGTCGGCAGTATCGTGGCCGTCTCTCTGGTCGGCGTCTTTCTGGTGATCGTTGCCGCGCCCCTCTTCCGCTCCCCCACCACCGGCGTCCGCACCGAACTGCCGGGCCTGGCCGCCGACAAGACGGCCGTGCTGCATGCCAATGAGCACCGCACCATGGCTTGGACCTGGTCCGCCGACGACGGTTTCACGGTCTGCAGCCTGATCGACGGCGCCATCCTCGAGCGCACGGACGGCGGCGTGCCCGCCACCGCGCGTTGCGCCGACTTCGCCGACGAGGGCGACGAGACGGTCTTCGGTCTGGCCGACGGCAGCATGATCTTCGGCAGAGTGGAGCAATCCAAAGTCTACATCACAACCGCCGCGATGCCCGACTCTCTGGTGAACCTTAAGCCCGGGGATGCGGCGCCGCTGGGTCACGGTATGGTCTGGAGGACTCCCGAGGGCCAATTCATGCTGCGTGAGCTCACAATCGAGCTCGAGGAGCCCGTCGTCGTTTCTGCAACCCCCCTGTGCCTGATCGACATGACCATCCGTCCGTCGGGGCCTATCGTCGCCGCACTCGACTCGACCGGCACGGTCCACCTGCATTCGGTATCACGGCGTCGCAACCTCCTGACGGGGAAAACCACCGTCCAGCTGAAGGGCGGCAGCTTCAAACTCGAGACATCGGAAGCGGGTTTGCCGGAATGGCTGATGCTGAACGGCCGGGGCGACGCCCTCTATGCCGCTTGGCGGGACGGCCGTCTTCTGCGTTATGACACGTCCCGGATCGAGTCACCAAGTCTGGTCGAAGCGGTTGATCTGCTGGCGGACCCGGCCGCCATGCTCACTTCACTGGCCTTTCTGGTGGGCAAGACCTCCCTGGTCGTCGGCGACAGCGGCGGAGACGTTTCGGTATGGTTCAGTGTCATCGACCAAACGGCCGTCACGGACGACGGCCGCACGCTGACTCGCGTTCATGCTCTGGGGGACAGGGACGAAGCCGGCGCCGTCACGGCCTTGGCGCCCTCCTCCCGGTCGCGGATGCTGGCGGTGGGATACGCGAGCGGCCTCGTCAGACTCTTCCACGTGACCAACGAGCGTCAGCTGCTCGAATTGAGCGGCTCAGAAGAGCCGGTCACCGCGATCGCACTCTCGCCCCGCGACGACGCCCTCCTCGTCTCGACGAATTCCGGCTTGTTGATGACGGCGCTTGATGTTCCCCACCCCGAGTCGAGCCTATCGGCCTTGGCTGGAACCGTGTGGTACGAAGGCTACGAAGACCCGGCCCATGTCTGGCAGTCAACCGGTGGCTCCGACGATTTCGAGTCCAAATACGGGTTGACGCCTCTGATCGTGGGAACGCTCAAAGCGACGTTCTATGCCATGATCTTCGGTCTGCCCCTGGCGCTGATGGCGGCGCTTACCACGAGCGAATTCCTCAAGCCGTCCCTGAAGATGAAGGTGAAGCCGGCCATCGAGATGATGGCGAGCCTGCCCAGCGTCGTGCTCGGGTTCCTGGCGGCCTTGGTCTTCGCACCCTTTCTCGAAGACAGGGTCCCGCAGGCGATATCGATGTTCGCCACCGTGCCCTTCTGCATGCTCCTGGGCGCCCAGTTGTGGCAGCTGCTGCCCAACGACTCGGCCATCCGTCACGAACACTGGAAGTTCCCCGCCATGGGGCTGATGCTAGTTCTGGGGGTCCTGCTCGCCTGGCCCGTCGGCCGCTTGATCGAAGATGGAATCTTCGCGGGGGACATCATGTCCTGGCTCGACGGACAGGTCGGATCCGGCCTCGCCGGCTGGTTCTTCCTGATGCTGCCTCTCGGCGCCCTGATCACCGTCTTGATCCAGGCGCGATACGTGGACCCCCAGCTACGCCGGGCCTCACGCCGGTGGTCCCGGGGACGTTTCGTGCTGGTCGACCTGGGCAAGTTCCTGGGTGCCGCAACGTCCATCATGCTGATCGCGGCGGCTTTGGCCATGGCGATCGACACCCTTGGCTTCGACCCCCGCGGCGGCCTTGTCGGCACCTACGTCCAGCGCAACGCCCTGGTGGTGGGATTCGTGATGGGCTTCGCCATCATCCCGATCATCTACACCATCGCCGAGGACGCCCTTTCGGCCGTGCCCGACCACCTGCGGGCCGCCGCCCTCGGCGCCGGCGCCTCACCCTGGCAGACGGCCGTCCTCGTGGTCGTACCGCCGGCCATGAGCGGTTTGTTCTCGGCTACGATGGTGGGGCTCGGTCGAGCCGTGGGTGAGACCATGATCGTCCTGATGGCCGCCGGCAACACGTCCATCATGGACATGAACATCTTCAACGGCTTTCGCACACTGTCGGCCAACATCGCCGTCGAGCTGCCCGAGGCGGTTCAGAACAGCACCCACTTCCGGATCTTGTTTCTGGCGGCGCTGACTCTCTTCGCCACGACCTTCATCATCAACACGCTCGCCGAACTCGTTCGCATGCGTTTCCGCAAGAAGGCGTACCGGCTATGATCGCGCCGAAGACACCGGAAAAGCGCATGCGCAGCCGTTCCCTTGGACCGGCCTCGACCGTTTTGGCACGGGGTGAACCCTGGCAGTGGCTGACAGGCAGCGGGATGGTCATCAGCATCATGATGATCGCAGGGCTGCTCGGGCTGATCGTATGGCAAGGGGCCCGCACGTTCTGGCCCCAGCCCCTCCTAAGATACGAGCTCACGGCGGGCGACACCGTCATGGGCGAGGTGACGCGCCAAGACGCCTACCGCCCGGAAGGCACGATCGCCGAGGCTCCGCTCGCCCAACGCCTCCTGGTGCGAACCGGGAACTTCGAACTGACCCAGGAACATTACCGCTGGATCGATGAGACCGATGTCGTCGCCGACAACCCCACCCGACCGCAATGGGGCCTGGTCGTCGAGCGCCTGACCTGGGGTCGATTCTATGGCGAGGTCGCCAGCTTTGAAATCGATGGGAAACTCCAGACGTCGGATCCCGCCGAGGCGTGGAGCCTCTTTCGGGAACACCACTCCGAAGTACGCAGGCGATGGAGGGAACGCCGGCACATCGAGCGTCACGACATCGGACGCCTGAACCGAGAGCTGGAGCAGGCACGGCTCGATCTGAGGCAGGCGGAGCTAGACGGCGCCGATCCGAAGACCTTGGCGGAGATCACGGATGAACTGCGCGAGATCGATGCCCGTACCGACGTCGAATTCGCGCGCCTGCGCGCACACAGCGAAGATCTCAAGCGCTTCAATGCCGGCTACAACCTTCGGTTGATCACCGCCCAGGGCGAAGAAGCCGTCGTTCCCCTGGCCGAAATCGTGCGAGCCTATCCAGCCAACCAGCTCGACGTCGCCGGCAAGACGGGGGTCTACCTTTCACGCTGGGCTGAATTCCTGCTGGACGATCCCCGTGAGGCCAATAGTGAAGGCGGTGTTTTTCCGGCCATCTTCGGCACCATGGTGATGACGATCATGATGTCGTTGCTGGTGGTGCCCTTCGGCGTGCTGGCGGCCCTCTACCTGCGGGAATACGCCAGGTCCGGCCCCATCATCAGCCTGGTGCGCATCTCGGTGAACAACCTGGCCGGGGTCCCGAGCATCGTCTTCGGCGTATTCGGTCTGGGCTTCTTCTGCTACATCATCGGGGCGCGGGCCGACGAGTTGTTCTTCGCCGCCAACCTGCCCAACCCGACCTTCGGCACCGGCGGCATCCTCTGGGCGTCGTTGACTCTGGCCCTGCTGACCCTGCCGGTGGTGATCGTCGCCACCGAAGAGGCGCTGGCGGCCGTGCCCAACTCCATGCGTGAAGGCAGCTACGCCTGCGGGGCCAGCAAGTGGCAGACGATCCGGCGCATCGTGCTGCCGCGCGCTCTGCCGGGCATCCTGACCGGCGCCATCCTGGCCATGGCTCGGGGCGCCGGCGAGGTCGCGCCCCTGATGCTCGTAGGCGCGGTGAAACTGGCGCCGGAACTGCCGGTGGACGGTCTCTGGCCCTTCTTCCACGCCGAGCGCAGCTTCATGCACCTGGGCTTCCATATCTACGATCTGGGCTTTCAGAGTCAGAACTCGGAAGCCGCCAAGCCCATGGTCTTCACGACGACGCTGTTGCTGATCACCATCATCACGACGTTGAACATCGCGGCTGTATACCTGCGCACGCGACTGCGGCGCAAGTTCGTGGCCACGCAATTCTGAGGGGAGACGGTACGATGAAGGCAGAACTCCAACTCGCAACGGCCGGCGGCGGCGTCATGGAAGCCATTGCCGACAACCTACCGGTCATAAGCGAGATCCACGACTCCGTGAAGCTGGAGCCCGCCGTGCTCGATATTCGGGGCTTCAACCTCTGGTACGGGAACGCGCAGGCCCTCCACGACGTCGATCTCTGCGTGCCTCGCGGTAAAGTGACCGCATTGATCGGTCCTTCGGGCTGCGGCAAGACCACTTTGCTGCGATCGGTCAACCGCCTGAACGATCTGATCGACGGCGTCCGTATCGAGGGAGACATGCGCCTCAACGGCGACAGCATCTATGCCCGCGGCGTGGATGTGATCGAACTGCGCCGTCGCATGGGTATGGTCTTCCAGAAATCGAATCCCTTTCCCATGAGCATCTACGAGAACGTCGTTTTTCCGCTGCGCATCGACGGCGAAGGCAACCGAGCCCTTCTCGATGAAGTCTGCGAGCGCAGCCTGCGCGGCGCAGCTCTTTGGGACGAGGTCAAGGACCGCCTCAAGGACAGCGCCCTGGGTCTCTCCGGCGGCCAGCAACAGCGACTGTGCATCGCGCGCGCCATCGCCGCCGAGCCCGAGGTGCTGCTCATGGACGAGCCCTGTTCCGCACTGGATCCCATCGCCACCGGACGTGTCGAGGAACTGATCCAGGAGCTGCGCGGCGAGTACTCGATCCTGATCGTGACGCACAACATGCAGCAGGCGTCGCGGGTCAGCGACTTCACGGCGTTCATGTACCTGGGGCGGTTGATCGAATACGGTGCGACCATGGACATCTTCACCAACCCGCACCTGCGTGAAACCGAGGACTACATCACCGGTCGCTTCGGCTGATCAGGCCCTAACATGCTGTATTGCTTTTGCCTGGAGCATTTCCATCCAATTGAATGGATGACATCAGCCCGCCATCCATGGGGTCCATGTCGACATATCGTGCGATGTTGCATGGCCGAATTTTGTTGCTATTCCTCCATTATTGGTGATGTGGAATATGTGTTAGATGTCTAGGGCCACAATGCAGAAGTCTTTGACGTCAAACACCAACGGCCACCGTCACCACAGCAATAGTGATGACGATGACCGCGGACGGTTCACCTAACAGAGGTTGATCCTGGCAAGATGTGACTATTGGTTGTTCGGTCTGCCCCACTTCACGAAAAGCACCGGAACGACGACCAGATTCAGGAACGTCGCGGATATGAGTCCACCCAGAATCACGACGGCCATCGGCGATTGCAGCTCTGATCCAGGCTTATCGGCCGCGGGTGCAAGTGGCACCAACGCCAGCCCAGTGGTCATCGCTGTCATGAGGATCGGACTCAACCGCTCCAACGAACCCTGGACCACTGCTTCGTACAGAGGCTTCTTCTCATGATCCATCAGGTAGT
>Ga0180007_10003754_pt1 | contig 16647 bp, 17 predicted proteins | sample MM_PC_MetaG_FD_121122 | JGI IMG/M metagenome (GOLD analysis project Ga0180007, IMG submission 121122) | Groundwater microbial communities from the Aspo Hard Rock Laboratory (HRL) deep subsurface site, Sweden - MM_PC_MetaG | ecosystem: Environmental > Aquatic > Deep subsurface > Groundwater... | reverse complement strand
TGGAATTTGAGAAAAGCAATTATAGCAAAAGAGGGGTCATGGGAGGAAAATGAAGACATTTTTTAAGGCCTTATTGATTCTGATTATCCTGTCTATCATCGGGGTTATCGGATTTACACATTGATTATTGCTATATCCCGGCTCAAAAGCGGTTTAAGCGGCTTTTGATATTAACCTCAGGTGTACATGGGGTTGAAGGCTATCTTGGCAGTGCTGTCCAGCAAATGTTTTTAAAGGAGCTGGTAAATGAAAACAGCCTGGATGATCTGGGATTGCTTATTATTCATGGCGTTAATCCTTACGGGTTTAAATATAAGAGAAGGGTCACTGAAAATAATGTGGATTTAAACAGAAACTGCTCAACGGGTAATCGCCTTTTTGATTCTGAAAACAAGGGGTATAATGATCTGAATGCCTTTTTAAACCAGAATCAGAAAGTCAATCTGACAAGCGTTGGCAATCTTTTCTTTCAACTTGATGCCATTCAGAAGATTATTCAATATTCGATGGGGTCATTAAGGCAGGCTGTCCTGCAGGGACAGTATGAGCATGAAAAAGGGGTCTATTTTGGTGGAAAGTCACTTGAACCATCTGTAAAGGCTGTCACACCATTGATCCTAAAGACTGCTGAAAATTACGAACTGGTGTTTAGTATTGATTTGCATACAGGATATGGCGCAAATGGAACCATGCATCTTTTCCCAAACCCGCTAAAAGATGAAAAGAAAAAAGCAAAAATCGAAAACATTTTTTCAGGCTTCCACATCGACTGGGGAGACAGCGATGATTTTTATACGGTTACAGGAGATTTTGTAACATATCTGGGCGATATTATCCCTGAAAAATATTATCTGACCATGGTATTTGAATTCGGAACAACGGATACCCAGACGACCATGGGTTCCATTAAGGCGCTGCACAACGTGATGATGGAAAACCAGGGTGTTCAGCATGGGTATAAGTCTGAAAAAGATGAAAAAGTGGTTAAGTCAAGATTTCTAAACGGCTATTACCCCTCATCTGAATCCTGGAGATCAAAGGCGATTAATGATGCAAGAAAAACTCTTTTACAGGCCGTAAAAAAATATCAGGAAACAACTGTAGAGGAATGAGCAGAGTTTGAAAAGAACAAAAATTACAGATAAAATCACCTATGTGGAACCGGATTCCATGACCAATTTTGCGTCCTGTGCAGGGATTATTGTCCAATCCAAAAAAAAAGTCATGATTGATATGAACATGGGTGCTGAAGAAACCCCTGGTTTGATGGAACAAGAAAAACCAGATGCTGCCATTATCACCCATTACCATCTGGACCATTTTCTCTGGACCCGGCATGTCAACGCGTGTTCAGATGCTGTTATCTTTATCCCGGAGGCTGAAGCGCCATACCTGACATCCCTTGATTTTTTTATTGAGCGCACGGCCGGCCCATTCAGTATTGCAGAACAATGGAAGGATTTTGTGGTAAATATGGGGTATATGAAGCTTGACCAATATGAATGTTACACTGACGCGACCACCTTCAAGAATGTGGCCCCGGAAATCGTTATTGTGGAGACCCCGGGCCACTCCCCGTCTCACACATCCTTTTATTTTCCGGATGATAAAATTCTTTTTTCCGGTGATATGGGCCTGGATCGGTTTGGTCCATGGTATGGCTGGACCGACTGTAATCTCAAACAGATTGTTGAATCGATTTTAAGGCTTGACGGTCTTGCCGTTAACCTGGTCCTTACCAGTCATGGCGGGGTGTTTGAAAAGCAGATCCCCCAGGCCTTTGCACAATGCATCCGTCATATCTGGCACAGGGAAGAAAAAATCATCCACCGGCTTGACGCGGGAATGAGCAAACAGGAGATCATCCAGCAGGGGGTCTTTTTTTCAGATAAGGAAAAGGTTCACGAACCCATGAAATTATTTTTAAATACCTGGGATGCCGTAATGTACCAGCATCATGAAGACCTTATCCGGGAGGGCGGGGTGATGGCATTTTTCCCGGAGATCAGGACAATGCTAAAATAATTTTAACAGACAAATCCATCCTTGACCCTTGAAATACCCGGGATAACGGTCTGGGTCCGGTTGATCCCGGCAATCTTTCGTATCCGCTGATCTACGAATTCTGCAATGATTTCAGCATCAGATGCGAGAAAATCTCTTTCCAGAACGATTTTTACAAGGATATCAATGGTTCCGTGAACGGAGTGAACCTCCCGAACCTCATTTATGTCAAACAGTTTATCCAGGATCTTTACATGGGTTGATGTGTCAATATTGATAAGGATAAAAGCCGTTATGCTTCGTCTCATTTCAGGATAATCCGGCGTTCTTTTTTCAAGCATGTCCGTTCTAAAGGCTTCCATACTCCTGGGGATGAGGCGGTCAATACCAATACCATATTTTCGGCTGGAGGTTCTTTCCCAATGATGGTAGGTAATATAGGTATACAGATCGGCAATGGTTCTTTTGGGAAAATGCTTGATCAGGTTTCCATTTTTGATAATGATGGTCAGAGGCTTATAAATGGTGTTGTACCAGTCTTCTGCAGCCGTTTTAAATTCGGTTTCGTGGCCGGATATATCGGTCAGGTGATCGTTATGTCGTTTGATCTGTTGTTCAAGGAAATTATATTTCCCCGCTTCCGTTAAATCAATTTTTTCCAATAATCCGGTTTGTTTGTAAAACCGGTTTTGTTCAAGATACAAAAGGTTTTCCATGGTATTTTTGGCAGACAGCAGTTCAACCACTTTTGCCTGGATATCAAATTGTCCCAGCTCTTTTGCTGCAGCCACACGGTGATTGCCATCCAGCACATAAAAATCATTTCTGATCTGATACAGCCTTATGGGAGGCATGGCTTTTCCATCACGCATGGCTTTTTTAATATCTAAAAACCGCTTTTCAAACACATGTTTTTTAGGCCTGAACTGGGAATCAAAATCATGGTACTTGCCCACACTTCCGATGATATGATCAAGGGCCACCGTTTTAATGCCATGGTCTATGAATTGAACGTCTTTTTCCTCAGTCTGCTGTTCATTAAAGGAGGTAATATGATTTTTATCTTCATCGGGTTGTGATGAAAAAAATTTTTTAAAAAAAGAGAACATGGCTATACCTCTAAAATGGTAAATCCGCAGGTGTTAATCACTCGTGTGGAATTCACCAATGTAATTCTTTCATCAACGGTTTTAAACTCTTTGTGGACATGACCATGGATAAAATAATCCGGTTTTCTTTTGTGTATTAAGGAGACAAAACTTTCAAAGCCCATGTGACATCGGTCTTCAGCATCATTGATATGTCGTGGCGGGGCATGGGTGACCACCAGATGAACTCCCCCTTTTCGCCACAGGGAAAACCACAAGCCAAAAATTATTTTTTTCATCTCTCTGTCCGAATATTGATTCATGCCGCCATTATACCATATTGAGCCTTCAAGACCCAGAATGTTCAAAGACTTAAAACGAATAATTTTTTCATGAATATTTTCACACCCCACAGGGTTGGATGAAGTGTACCGGATATCATGGTTCCCTTTTACATAAAACAAAGGCCTGTCAAGCCGGTCCCTTAAAAATGACAGAAATTCCGGGGGCAGGTCGCCACAGGAGATGATCAGATCCACAGGTTCAAGGGTTTTGTCCTCAACCATCCGGGTTAATGATTTGTCAATAACATCTGACACTGCCAGGATTTTTAAATTGTGAGAGGCTGTCACGGTTGCGTTCATTCTCGCCTGAGATGGGCGAACCACCGGAATTCCAGTTTTTTTACCAGCCAGACAATTAAAAAGGTAATGGACATATAGAATACGGCAGCCGTCAGAAACGCTTCATAGGGGCTGTAGAACCTGGAATTGATGATACGGGCCGCCCCCGTAATGTCTATGATGGTGATAACACTGGCAAGGGAACTGCCATGCAGCATGAAAATAATTTCATTGCCATAGGAGGGCAATGCCCGCCGGAATGCACTGGGCAGGATAATTCTGCGGATGCGTAAAAAGTATGACATACCGGCTGCCTTGGCTGCTTCTATTTCCCCGTGCGGGGTATTTTCAATGGCACCCCGGATAATTTCCGTGGTATAGGCACAGGTATTCAGGGTAAAGGCAAAAAGCGCACAAAAATATGCCTCTTTAAAAAAAACCCATGCAAAAGATGACTTTATCGGCTCAAACTGACCCATGCCATAATAGATCAGAAACATCTGTACCAGCAGCGGCGTGCCCCGGAAAAAATAGACATATACCCGGATAGGGCTGGAGATAAAAATGTTTTTTGATGTCCTGAGGACGGCCAGGGGAATGGCACAGATCAACCCGATGACCAGGGAAAGGGATACCAGGATCAAGGTGTTTTTCAACCCTTCAAAATAGATATCCAGATTTTCAAAGACAATGGACAGATCCATGGTTAATCCTTTATGATCCCGGCGCTATATCGTTTATTCAGCCAGTTTAAAAGCAGAATGGAAAGTGATGTTAAAATCAGATAAATGATGGCAATCACCATGTAAAAGGTGAAGGGCCTGCGGGTTGCCCCGGAAGCCAGCGATGCCATTCTGACCATATCATTCAGTCCGATAATGGACACCAGTGCCGTGGTTTTCATTAAAACCAGCCAGTTGTTACCAAACCCGGGAATGGCGTGACGGACCATCTGAGGCAGCAAAATCCGGTAAAAAACCTTAAACCGGGTCATGCCATAGGCATATCCTGCCTCAAGCTGTCCGTCTGGAACGGATAGTATCGCCCCTCTGAAGGTTTCAGCCATATAGGCCCCAAAGATAAATCCAATGGTGGAGACACCCGCAATAAAGGGGTTGATGTCAATGTACCCGTCATATCCGATCCTTGCGCCGAACCAGTTGATAAATACCTGGCCGCCATAGAAAATCAGCAGCATGAGAACCAGGTCTGGTATCCCCCTTACAATGGTTGTGTAGGCGTGGGCCGTTACGTTCAAGAACCTTGAGGCGGAAAGCTTTGCCAGGGCCGTGACAATGCCCAGGAAAAGTGAAATCGCAAGGGATGCAAGGCACAATTCTATGGTCAGAAGGGTGCCTTGCAGGATACTGGGTCCATATCCATGAAGATTAAGCATTAATCTCCATATACGTTAAAGTCAAAGTATTTGTCCTGGATTTTTTTATAGGTTCCGTTGGCACGGATTCGTTCAATGGCTGCATTCAGTTTGTCAACAAGGTCTGTATCCTGTTGTCTGACGGCAATACCGGCACCATCGCCAAACCATCTGGGATCTGTTAAGTCAGGGCCGATAAACTGAAACTCTTTGCCTTCGGGTTTCTGCAGAAAGCCTTCAGACGCTGCAATGCTGTCTGAAAGGAACATGTCAATTCTTCCGGCCGTAATATCAAGATATAACTCATCCTGGGTGCCGTATCGTTTGACATCAACATCTTTACCATAATTGTCCGTCAGGTATTTGTCATGGATGGTGGCCCTTTGAACCCCAACGGATTTGCCTTTAATGGCATCCCTGGAAAATTCACTGACGATTCCTTTTTTAACAACGAATTTTGCCGGAGTCTGATAATATTTGCTGGTAAATGCCACTTTTTTCTTTCTTTCTTCCGTAATCGACATTGATGCGACAATACAATCGAATTTTTTTGCCAGAAGGGCTGGAATAATGCCGTCCCAGTCTGAGACAATCAGTTCAACCTCTGCGCCGGCAGCTTCAACAATGGCTTTGGCCATGTCAATATCAAATCCGTCGAGTGTTCCGTCAGGTTTCACAAAACTGAACGGGGGATAGGCACCTTCAACACCCACCCGGATTTTTTTCCAATCATTGGCAAAAGCACTTCCAGCAGCACAAACAATACTCAAGACGAATAACGCGGATAAAAATTTTTTCATTTCTGCTCCTTTTAAAAAATGTGTTAAATAGTGCCTGACCGAAAAACTTGTTCAGCCACTGTTTTAAGTCTTAGGTTTTAAGTTTTAACCTAAATCCTAAAACCTAAATCCTAAAACAATCTCAGATATTTATTCAGTTGCGGCAATAAACTCCCGAAACCGTTGGGATTTTGGATTTTCAAATACCATTGCTGAAGTCCCATCTTCTTCTATCAACCCATTGTGCAGGAAAATCACCCGTGACGATACATCCCTTGCAAATCCCATTTCATGGGTAACAACGATCATGGTTCTGCCTTCCAGGGCAAGATTCCTGATGACCAGAAGCACTTCTCCCACCAGTTCCGGATCAAGGGCAGAGGTCGGCTCATCAAAGAGCATGACCTCGGGTTCCACAGCAAGAGCCCTGGCAATGGCGGCTCTCTGCTGCTGGCCACCGGAAAGCTGTGCCGGATAGGCAGACCGTTTTTCTTTTATGCCAACCTTATCCAGATAATACTCTGCTTTTTCAATGGCCTTGGCACGGGGGATTTTAAGCACATGGATGGGTGCTTCAATCACATTTTCCAGAATGGTCATGTGGCTCCACAGGTTGAACTGCTGAAAAACCATGGAAAGTTTTGTACGAATTTTTTCCACCTGCCGGATGTCTCTGGGTCTGCTCACCCCTTTGCGATTCGTTGTAATCAGGATCTCTTCACCATCCACAATTATTTTTCCCCTGTTCGGCATTTCAAGGAAGTTAATACACCGCAATAGCGTGCTTTTCCCAGACCCGGAAGATCCCAGAACAGAGATGACATCCCCTTTGTATGCAGTAAGGGAAATCCCTTTTAACACTTCGATGTCACCAAATTGCTTATAAAGATTCTCAACAGATAGTGCGGGTTGATTTTTTTGTTTATCCATGATCGTTTATCACCCTTTACCAATAGAACTCATTGTTTGATCCTGACTGTGCCGATATAATGTGTTCCCTTATATGTTAAGGGTTTTATCCCAGTCCTCTTGGACTTTTTTCCGGAAATCGGTCTGGGTCAAATACATATATCCGATCCGGGATAAAATTTTTGCGGTTTTTCCCATCTGTTCCAAAGCAAAAGAAGAGATGGCACATTGTGTAAATTCCCGGGAATGTATGGTAACCTCCTTTTTTTCTCCTGTAATATTAAAATTGGGGTGTATTGCCGGAACCTCATAGGTGACATCGCCAAAATCGGAAGACGCCCGGGAAGGGCCCTGCCATACCGGGTCCATGTCATGGCTTTTTGCAAGCATCATAAATGCCTGGTTCAGTTCATGGTTTGGTTTCCCGGGTTTGTAAGTGTTTTTTATTTCCTCTATGGTAACCGTTGTATCTGTCATGAGGGCGGCACCCCTGGCAATGTTTTCAAATCGTTTTTTCATGGACAATAACAGATCCATGTCAAAGGATCGAAGGTAAAAATCTGCTGATGCATAGTCCGGGATAATATTGGGCGCCTTGCCCCCGTCCTTTATCACCCCGTGAATCCTGCTTGTCTCAGGCAGCTGCTGTCGCCAGGCATCTACCCCATTGAACATCAACCGGACGGCATCAAGCGCATTGACCCCTTTTTCCGGTGCAGCAGCGGCATGGGCGGATCGTCCCGTAAAACTGATCAAAAACTGCATGATGCCGGCCGTTTCCGTGGATTGAGACGTGGGATGATCAGACGGATGGGCCATGAGCACAATATCCACCTCATCAAGCGCGCCTGCCTGGATCAGGTCAATTTTGCATCCCCGTTTTTCCTCGGCAGGGGTTCCCATGACAATAACCCGTCCGTTCAGATGGTTTTTCTGCATCAACGCCTTTAGAAGGACTCCCGTTCCAAGGGCAACACCAGCGATCAGGTTATGACCGCACCCATGGCCGATACCGGGCAGGGCATCATATTCAGACATGATACACACACAGGGGTGACCTTCACCAAATGTTGCATTAAAGGCAGTTTCCAGGCCTTTATACTTTTTTTCAACATCAAATCCCCAGGTTTCAAGCAACTCCACCTGAAGATTACACGCCAGGGTTTCATGTTCAGACAATTCTGGTGTGGCATGGATTTTTTGAACACACGATTCAATCTGTGTCTGAAATTCTGCATAACCCTTGTGTATGATATCGGTTAAGTTTTCCATCATCCATCCTTTGGATCGTCAACGGTTATTTTTGAATATGGCATACCCATAAAATTTTATGGGTAATTGAGTAACGACTATTAAAAAAATCATATAAAAGTCAAGAAAATAAAGTGTTGCGGTTTAAAAAAGATTTTCCCTTTTTTGAATAAGTCTTGCCATTTCAAATGATTGTGCTACATATAAGTTTTATTTGAAACAGGATTTTGTTTTTAACCATGACTTTTAAAGGGGTTACCAAAAAAATTTTCGGTTGCCAGGTTAAGTCAAACTTTAAACTTAGGAGGAAAAAGATGAAAAAAGTATTAATTTCATTGTTTGCATTGGCGTTTCTTTTTGTATCAGCAGCAGCATTTGCAGATGATATTGAATTGGCCAAAAAATCAACCGTTGAAAAGATTCTTCAGAACAAACAGCTTCGCGTTGGTTTTGAATCCGGCTACCTGCCGTTTGAAATGACCAATAAACAAGGTGAATACATGGGATTTGACATTGATCTGGGAAAAGCACTTGCCAAATCAATGGGCGTAGAATTTTTTCCTGTGAATACGGCATGGGATGGGATTATTCCATCCCTTGTTACAGACAAATTTGATGTGATTATCGGTGGCATGACGGTTACACAATCCAGAAACCTTCAGATCAACTTTTCCAATCCATATATCGTGGTTGGTCAGGCAGTTCTTTTAAATAAAAAGCATGAAGGTACTGTCAAATCCTACAAAGATCTGAATGATCCGAAATACACCATTGTTTCAAGACTTGGAACAACGGGTGAGCAGGCAGCCCAGAGAATGATCTCAAGGGCAAAGTATAAAGCCTATGAATCAGAAGTTGAAGCGGCCATGGAAGTTGTTGCAGGGAATGTTGATGCCTTGATCTATGATCTTCCTTTTATTGAAAAAATGCAGGCCCAGCAAGGTTCGGGTAAAACAATTTCCCTTGACACGCCGTTTACCTATGAGCCCCTTGCAATTGGTCTCAGAAAGGGAGATCCTGACTTCCTCAATTATCTGAACAATTTTTTGGTTCAGTATAAAGGGGACGGCAATTGGCAAAGATCATACGACAAATGGTTCAAGAGCACTGACTGGTTTGATAAAGTCGGCAACTAATCATTTGGTATGACGGTTTTATCAGGGTCGACAAGCACATGTCTTGCCGACCCTTTTTTTGTTTACCCAAAGTTTTAAGGTATAGAAAATATATGGAGTCAAAAATATCCAATATTCAACGGTTGAGCAATCCAACGGCCCACCTGCTCTCGGTAATCGGTTTTTTTGCACTGATGCTGCTGGTCATCGGGGCGGTATATTATGCAACGGTTACAGTGGACTATCAGTGGAGATGGTATAAGGTCCCTATATACTTTGCGTACAAAGAGACCGTGACCATCCACGCAGACACAAATGGTGAGGTAAAAGAAATAAAGGCAAAGGGTAATAAGGTTGAACTGACCATCACCGATGAACTGGGTGATAAAACATATACCCTTCCAAAAGGGTCGTTTGATTTGGATGAAGGGGATTTTACCTCTCCGGGCGACATCATTGCTGAATATATAGGCGGATGGAAGCCGGGTCTTCTAAGCGTGGGGTTATGGATTACATTAAAGATCAGCTTGATCTCAACCCTTTTAGGCATATTTCTGGGGATTATCGGCGGGGTGGCAAGGGTCTCAGACACACCCGTCTTGAAATGGACTGCCATTACCTATGTGGAAATTATTCGAGGGTCTCCTCTGCTGGTCCAGATCATGATTGCTTATTTTGTTTTGGGCACCACGATTAATAAAATTCTCACCTTGAACGGATTTGGTATTTTAAACCCGGAATGGTATGGTATTGCCGCACTTTCCATCTTCACCGGAGCCTATGTGGTTGAGATTGTCAGGGCAGGAATTGAGTCTATTCATCCCGGACAGGTGGAAGCCGCACGGTCAGCCGGTATGACCTATTTTCAATGCATGTATCATATCATCCTTCCCCAGGCTTTGAAAACCATCCTTCCCCCTCTTGCGGGCCAGTTTATAAATCTGATCAAGGATTCATCCCTCTTGGGGATGATCTCCATCCGGGAGTTGACAAAGGCCACCCGGGAAGGAATTACCACCAGTCTCCAGGCTTTTGAATTATGGATACTGTGTGCAATTCTGTATCTGCTCATGACCTTTACACTGTCCATGTGTATACAATATCTGGAACGGAGGACTGCAACAAAATGATAGAAATAAAAAATATACATAAAACATTTTACGTCCCCCATGAAGTCAAAGCCCTTGTGGATGTTTCAAACAAAATCGAAGAGGGAGAGGTGGTTGTGGTTATCGGGCCGTCAGGATCCGGAAAAAGTACGTTTTTACGATGCCTGAACCGCCTTGAAACGGCAGACCAGGGTCAGATTTTAGTGGATGGTATTGATATTTTTGATCCAAAAACAGATATTAACAAGGTTCGGGCTGAAATGGGAATGGTATTCCAGTCGTTTAACCTGTTTCCCCATTTGTCCATTATGGGGAATGTCACTATTTCCCAGAAGCTGGTCAGAAAAAGAAGCAAGAGAGAACGGGACAAGAAAGCCATGGCCATTCTTGAAAAGGTTGGCATTGCAGATAAAGCCCATGCACACCCATCAAATCTTTCAGGTGGTCAGCAGCAGCGGGTGGCCATTGCAAGGGCCCTTGCAATGGATCCCAAAATCATGCTGTTTGACGAACCCACATCAGCCCTTGATCCGGAAATGATCGGAGAAGTCTTAGATGTTATGAAGACCCTTGCAAAAGAAGGTATGACAATGGTTTGCGTTACCCACGAGATGGGATTTGCAAGGGAGGTGGGGGACCGGGTCATTTTTATGGATGAAGGCCGGATCATTGAAGAAGGAACCCCGGAACATTTTTTTGTCAATCCTGTACACGACCGGACAAAGCTTTTCTTAAAGCAGATTTTATAAGTAGTATCTTTACTGTATCAACCGCCTGGAATTTTTCCAGGCGGTTAAGAATCATTGTTTTATTTGTCTCTCAACGCCTCTATTGACATCGTAACGTCAACATCATTTCCCACAACGCCCATTTCCAGTAATTTTTTTGTTTCCCACATGAAAATCAAGCCGTGAAACGACAAAACCGTTCGTAAATCCCGTTATCCCTGTTGTCAGACTCACGATAAAAAAAAGATAAAAAAAATCGTTGACTTTAATTCCGTTTTTTTATATTGAATTTTGTATACAAAATACAATATAAAAAAACCAATTTCTCTCAAGGAACAGCAGGACATGAAAAATTTAGGTGCTGAATATGAAAATCTGGATCAAAAAGTATATCAAGTGGTAAAAGACCTGATCGAAAACCGGACCCTTTTGCCGGGCCAGAAGATCCCCCAGGAAAAACTTGCCAGGGAATTGGGAATCTCCAGGACGCCATTAATCAGCGCCTTGAAATTCCTGGAACATGAAAAACTGGTTCAAGTCCAACCCAGACGCGGTTTTTTTGTAAGACAGTTTACCACAAAAGAGATGATCGGAATTTTTGAAATTCGTGAAGTCTTAGAAGGCCTTGCTGCGCGGCGGGCAGCCCAGTGTATCACTGATGAAGACTGCAAGACGTTAAGCCGGATTTTTTCAGAGTTTAAACATCAGAAAAATATCACGGATATTTCAGCCTACTCCAGAGCAGACAGAAAATTTCACACAATGATCACAAAAATTGCCTCAAGGGAATTTTTGAGCGCCATGCTTCAAACCTTTAATATTATCAGCCTGGCGTATCAGAATGTACCCAGGGAAGGATTGATAAGGCATCCTGATGACACCATGAAAGATCATGCAAAAATTATTGAAGCGATCTGCGAAAGAGAGCCGGAAAAAGCTGAAAATCAGATGAAAGAACATTTTAAAAAGTCCATCGATATTTTAGGGCAACAGATCGATGAGTCATCCATATATTGATAATTCATAATAAAGGAGGTGGTTTGTTTTAATTCGGGTCAGAACAGCAGGGTTAAAGACCTGCAGCCGCCCCATCAGCCTGGGGTTAACAATTAATCAACATTTTTTGGAGACCTTTCAACATGAAAAAAATTTTAATCATTAGTTTAATTGCACTGTTTGCACTGGCACCAGGTGCCTGGGCCGGGAAAGCATTTCCCAACAGAAACATTACGGCAGCAGTTGTCTGGAGTGCTGGTGGCGGAACCGATACCTGTGTCAGAATCATTACAGCTGAAATGCAGCAATTTCTGAATGTGAATATCAATGTTATCAATAAAACCGGCGGGGTGGCAGGCTCTGTCGGGATGAGCCATGCATTTGGTCAGAAACACGACGGATATACCCTTTGCGGGCTGTCTGAGTCAAATGTAACAGCCGGCGTTCAAGGTGGTTGGGATAAAAAATTTGATGTATGGGACACCTTTATTGTTGGCGGATCACCCGATGTTCTTTCTGTTACTGCAGATTCCCCTTATCAAACCATTACGGATCTTATTGAAGCGGCTAAAAAAGATCCAAAATCAATCAAAGCTGCTGCAAGCGGAGCCGGTTCCATTCATCACCTGAATCTTCTGGCCGTTGAAAACGGTTCCGGTGCAAAGTTTAATTTTATACCCTATGCAGGATCACAACCTGCCCAGAATGCCGCCATGACCGGAGAGGTATCCGTTGTTGTCACCTCCCTTGCCGAGCAACAGCAACTGCTCAGGGGCAAAAAGCTTCGCGCCCTTGGCATGCTGATACCAAATAGTTTTGATGTTGCCGATCTGGGGTCGATTCCATCTGCATTTGATGCCTATCCCGGGCTTTCAAAGTATCTGCCCATCTCCCAGGCCATTGGATTTGCCGTACCAGCGGATGTGCCGGCAGAAGCAAAAGCGGTTCTGGTGGATGCCTTTAACAAAGGGATGACCACAGAAAAAGTAAAAACATGGGCCAAGGATAATTACTACCTGCTTTCTGGAAAAACAGGTGCGGAATCAAAAGCGGTTTTTGATGCCCTGGAGTCCAACTTTGCCTGGACCTTGTGGGAGCTGGGAGCGGCCAAGGTTGATCCTGCAAGCCTTGGCATCCCCAAACCGTAATTTTGTATACACGCAGATGAAAGAGAAAAGAGGGGCTGGCGTCAAATGACACCAGCCAGGGACCGGACTTATGTATCCACACCAATGAATGATAAGTCCGGTTCTTAAAAAAGATTATAAACAAAGTTTAGGAATTATACAACCATGATGGACAAAGACAACCTAAGAAAAGCCGATATTTTTTCAGGCAGCCTGATATTTTTGATTGGATTATTTATCGTCAGTCAGGCGTTGAAAATGCCCATGAAAGACTCCTGGGGCGGCGTACAGAATGTCTGGTATGTATCACCGGCCATCTTTCCCTTGTTTGTCGGTGCCATCATTATGCTCCTGGGCGGAATGCTGGTCAGAACGGCTGTAAAGGAAGTCGGAATAAACGTATTAAAAGCGTTAAGTTCTTTTATTCTATCCCGTGATTTTTTTCAATTTTTAAAACTTGAAAAAAATTTAAGATTTTATGCTGTTGTCTGTATTCTTTTTAGTTTTGTTTTTTTATTCATTCCCCGGGTTGATTTCTTTCTGGCTGCCATTGAATTTTTATTGGTATTTATCACCATGTTCTATCTGGATGACAGAATTGTTTTTATTAAGCTGTTCCGGTTTTATGCAGCCCAGGTTCTGATATTCATCGTTTTTTTAATTACCGGATTAAATACGTATTTTTCCGTTTATACCACTTATCCCGGAGACTTACTGGTTCTTGTGTTGATTGTAAGTTTTGTCGTATTTGCTTATCGGCTGACAAGGGGCAATCAAGAATTTAAGAAAAAATATAAAATCAGCCTGATCGTTGCTATCCTTTCACCCTTGCTTGTCGGGATGATTTTTAAATACCTGTTAATGGTTCCCATGCCCTTTGAAGGCATGATGGTCGAACTGATGGATCTTGTCTGGTACATGTAATTTAAAGACGTAAGGGGTGTATTTTGATACTGTTATTCGAACGACTGGGGTCATTTTTTGACATTGTTCTGGGTCTTGCAACCCACCCTGAATCTATCGCCATACTGTTTGGTTCTGTGCTTCTGGGCATCATTTTCGGCGCCATGCCGGGCCTTACATCCACACTTGGTGTTGCTCTTTTAACGGCGCTCACCTACAGCATGGATACCAACCTTGCCATGGTCTGTCTCTTGTCCATTTATGTGGGTGGAACCTATGGCGGATCCTATGCCTCTATTTTGATCAACATCCCCGGCACTGCGGCATCGGCTGCAACGGCTCTGGACGGTTATCCGCTGGCCTGCAAAGGGGAAGGCGGCCGGGCCATCGGTCTTACCACGACGGCATCAGCCATTGGCACCATCATCAGCATGCTCTTTGTGGTCAGCATCTCACCGATCATCTCAAGGTTTGCCCTGCAGTTCACCTCGTTTGAATTCTTTTTGCTGGCCTTTTTCGGCATTCTGATCAGTGGAACGCTCACCAGTCCCGATCTTGTCATCAAAGGGTGGATTGCCGGTTTTTTAGGTCTGTTTCTTGCCTGCATCGGCAGGGATCAACTTCAGTTTTATCCCAGATTTACCTATGGATTTGCAGAACTTGAATCCGGCATCGAAGTCGTCCCCGTATTGATCGGTGCCTTTGGAATCCCCCAGATTATCGGGGTGCTCAAAGATAAATTCCATATGGGAAAAGCCCAGAAACTTCAACGGATAATACCTGAATTTGGTACGGTTTTGAAGAATATTCCGGCGATTATTCGATCTTCCCTCATCGGTGTCGGTATTGGTGCCGTCCCAGGCATTGGGGAAGACATTGCCGGATGGGTCTCCTATGGAACAGCCAAAAATACGTCCAAGCACCCTGAAACCTTTGGAAAAGGAGAGCTTCAGGGGGTGATTGCCAGCGAAACAGCCAATAATGCCTGTGTGGGCGGTGCCATGATTCCGCTTTTAAACCTGGGAATTCCAGGAAGTCCGCCGGCAGCCATGCTCCTGGGAGCCCTGATGCTGCATGGTGTCACACCAGGCCCCATGATCACGTTTGAACATCCCACATTTATTCTGGAAGTGGCTGCCATTCTCCTTCTGGCATCCGTTGCCATGTGGATTACGGGCATGGTTCTGGCCAAGCAGGTGGTTAAGGTGCTTCGAATTCCCACACAGGTTTTTATGCCGGTTATTGGCATGCTCTGTATTATCGGTTCATATTCTCTCGGGTTAAATATCTTTAACCTCTATCTGATGCTGCCCGTTGGAATCATCTGTTATTTTTTAACGGAAATGGGATACCCCATCGCACCCCTTGTTATTGGTGTGATCCTGGGACCCATGGCAGATGAAAATGTCAGACGAGCACTCATGGTTTCTCAAGGCAGTTTTATGCCGGTTTTTACGCGTCCGGTTTCTTTGATCCTGTTTTTGATCATCGTCTGGACCATAGCAAGCCAGCTGCCATGGTATAAAAGAAAAACAGCCCAGTTAAAACACTCTTTTTTTAGAAAACAATAACACATTTAGAAAACACTTTATTTGGAGACATCCTATGCTTAAAATGGCTATTATTACGGGGTTCCTGTCTAAAACAAAAGATCGCTTTCATGAATACAACAGCCAGATTACCTTGGATGAAAAATTCAAACTCATGAATGATATTGAAGGATATGACGGGGTTGAAATTGTTTTTCCCTATGAGGTCAAAGACGTGGACGCAACAAAAGCTGCTTTGAAAAAGTACAACCTCAAGGTGGCAGCCGTCAATGTCAATGTAAAAGCTGAACCTGAATTCCGGTGCGGGGGCCTTACATCCACCCGGGCAGATATACGTAAAAAGGCGGTTACCTTTATTCAACAGGCCAAGGATTTTGCATCACACATCGGTGCAGACAAGGTCACCTGCTGCCCTCTGGGAGACGGGTATGAATTTTCATTTCAGTATGATTATGCTGTTGCCTGGAAGAACCTTGTGAATACCCTTGGTGAGGCTGCAGCCTACAACAATAAAATACCCTTGTTCATTGAATACAAACCCAGTGAAACAAGGGGGAAATGTTTTGTTGATACGGCAGCCAAAGCCCTTTGTCTTCTCAATGATATTAAGGTTGCCAATATGGGTGTTACCCTTGATTTCGGCCATTCCATCTATGGAAATGAAAATCCGGCTGAAGCCGTTGCCATGCTGGCCGAAAGCCAATACAAATATTATGTTCACGTGAATGATAACGACGGCAAATGGGATTGGGATTATTTTTGCGGAACCAAACATTTTCTGGAATATGTGGAATTTCTCTATTATCTGAAAAAATATCAGTACAATGACTATTTTACTTCAGACACCTCTCCCACCAGATGGGATATCAAAGGCACCTTTGAAGCCAACAGCCGCCTGACCAATAAAATCTGGAACCTGTTGGATGCAATTGATTTGGTCTCTCTGGAAAGTTTGATGGAAAAAGGAGATTACCTTAAAACCTGGAAATTTATCGAGCAGAATATTTTTTCGTTAAAATAAAGATACGATAAGCCATGATGTTAAATAAAGAAGATACGATTAAGGCGCTGCCAAAGGAATGGCCTGAAG
>Ga0180007_10003753_pt1 | contig 16651 bp, 14 predicted proteins | sample MM_PC_MetaG_FD_121122 | JGI IMG/M metagenome (GOLD analysis project Ga0180007, IMG submission 121122) | Groundwater microbial communities from the Aspo Hard Rock Laboratory (HRL) deep subsurface site, Sweden - MM_PC_MetaG | ecosystem: Environmental > Aquatic > Deep subsurface > Groundwater... | reverse complement strand
GAATCCCAACGGCCTGCCCCGGCAGCAGCAGCTTTTTCTCAGCAGAATTTCTCGTGGGACAAGGGAAAGGTTGACTTCAACACCCTGATAAACGAGTTTGAGAATCAACTCATTCTAAAGGCACTCATGCAGACCAACGGCAACAAGAAAGAGGCGGCCAAGCTTCTCAATCTCAAACGGACAACCCTGATAGAAAAAATAAAGAAGAAAAATATCAGGCTGGAGATAGTCAGGCAGCCTTCTCCGGACTCATTCCCAGATGAGTTTCGATTTTTTCCCTGATGTCGTCCGGTGCCGCCGGTGTTACAAGAATATCGCTGGCCCCGTACTTCACCGCCTGCAGAACCGCCTTGCGTGTCCAGTCGGGACCGGCGACAATTACCGGAACGCCCTTTCCGCAAACCGACTTGACCTTGATGAGCAGACCGAGACCCTGGTCGCTCACCGCGCTCATGAACAGGAACACCCCCCTGATCCCCTCTGCCGGAATTCCCTCCTTGACGTCATCACCATAACCCTGCAAAACAGCCTGCAGGCCATGCGCAGCCAGCGCCTCTGTCACCAGGCCTGCTTCATTCTGCTCCTCGGCAATGACCAGTACGGCGACAGAGTTACGCCAGTCCTCGTTGTCAGGCCCGGGGTCCGGTTCCGGCGGCACAGGCTCCGCAGCCGGTTCGGCCTGCTCGGCTTTCCTGGTTTCCACGTCCGGTGCTTCGGCAGCAGGTTCAGCAGAGATATCTTCGGCGGCAGCATCTCCTTCCTCCCAGCCAAGGAGCTGAAACGGCAAAAGAATCTGCAAACTGCCAAGCTTCAGTTCGCCAAGCTGCATGGCGGAGGATGATCGGTAGTACTGCAGAGCCGGGACAGGCTCTGCAGACTCCATGTCCACTTGTGACGGCTGCACAACCGCATGACTCCCCCTGGCAAAACGGAGCTTCTCGGTATACTGTTCTGCAAAAACCGCGTTGACTACCCCGGTAAAGATATTGACGATTTCCCCATAGGAGTCCACATCCTCGTCACCGAACTCACCCTTGCCCATTCGCTCCTCAAGCTCTGTGGGGGGAAGCATGAGCAGGGAGCCGCCAAGCATGATCGCATCTTTCAAATGTATAAACAGATACGCCTCTCCCTGCCGGGCACCTTCAACCTGAAGTTTCCACAGGACCTGTTTTTCCGCTGACTTTACAAAAAAAGCCTTTTTGCCGACCTGTCTGTTTTCGGGGCCTGCAAGAATAATCTGCTGTCCGAGAAGAGCGGTTACCTCTTCCTGGGTCTTTGCAAAGACACTTTTCAGGATGGCGTCGACGGTTTCTTGATCTTTCATAAACAGGGAAACTCAGTGCAACAGATTGTTCATTTTTTCAAAAACCGGCCATTACATATAATGGTACCAAAAACTTCGCTGCGGACATCGGCAAGTTACTTTGCAAGTTCCATGCCTTTTACCAATGCCTCCGGCGCAGAGAACAAAAGGTGTCGATTGTAACTTCTGTCGATCTCGTTGACAAATGCATACCCGCAATGGCTCCCGGATTCCCGGTTTATCAACATGGTTCACCGGGGGCATCACATTTCCGACAGGATTTTAATTGTCTCCGCCGCGATGTCATCGAGTGCGACCAGGCGCTCCACGCCGCCGCGTTCAAAGGCGACGGCAGGCATGCCGAAAACAACGGAGGTGGCCTCATCCTGGGCTATATTCCTGGCCCCGGCCCGGCGCATGGCCGCCATACCCTCCGCACCGTCACTGCCCATGCCGGTGAGTATGATGCCTATCGCCTTGGCGCCGGCACACCCGGCAACCGAATTCATGAGCACATCAACCGATGGCCGGTGGCCGCTCACCTTTTCGCCGTTCGCGCATACTACCTGGTAAATACCGCCGGAACGCTCCAGTTTCATGTGGAGATCTCCGGGAGCGACCAGTATCCGGCCGGGCATCACCCTGTCGCCGCTTTCAGCCTCCTTCACCTCCATGGCGCAGAGGGTCTTCAGGCGCTCCGCAAACATCTTGGTAAAACCGGCGGGCATGTGCTGGACAATAACCACGCCCGGCATGGTCACCGGGAACCGGGAAACAACCTTTATTATTGCCTCGGTGCCGCCGGTTGAAGCACCAATGCAGATAATCTTGTCGGCGGCATCCGCCAGGATCTGACGTTCACCGACGCTTGTCTCGATCAGCCTGGCAACAGGCATATTTTTCCAGTGCGAGACATTGGCGGTGGAGGCGATCTTGATCTTGACCCGCAGCTCCTTCAGCATGTCCTGCATACTGCTGGTAACATTGGCCGTCGGCTTGGAAACAAAATCAACCGCCCCGGCTTCCAGGGCATCAATGGTGACCCTTTTCCCCATCTGGGTCATGGAGCTGACCATAATTACCGGCAGTGGATACTGGGGCATGAGACGGCGCAGAAATTCAACCCCGTTCATGCGCGGCATTTCAACATCAAGGGTCAGCACATCCGGTTTCAATTCTATAATTTGATCGCGGGCGATATAGGGGTCCGCCGCGGTACCCACCACCTCAATTTCCGGATCCAGGGACAGTCCCTGCCTGAGAATCTGGCGAATAAGGGCCGAATCATCGACCACCAGGACACGTATTTTCGTGTCCACAGGTTTCACTGCCGGTTCCGGCCTGGTTTCTTTCTGATACACCGCCGGCTTTAAATACTTGAAAAAAATCCGGACGGGCCCGAGTGTCTCCGAGTGTCCGACAAACAGGTAACCTCTGGGCACGAGAAAGTGATGGAATTTCCTGACCAGCGTATCACGGGTCTCCTGGTCAAAATAAATCATGACATTCCGGCAGAATATGATGTGGAACGGCTCGTAAAAGGGAAAGGCGTTGTTCATCAGATTAAGACGCCTGAAAACCGAATCATTCTTAACTGAATCGACGACGGCCCAGTTACCGTCAACCTGTCTTATGAAATATTTTTTTTTCAGAATCGCCGGCAGTTCCCTGAGCCGGTCATCGGGATAGATACCTGCCCTGGCCATATCAAGCGCCCTCTCCGAGATATCCGTTGCCAGAATCTCGGCATCCCAGTCCCGGTACTCAGGACCCAGGAACTCATGCAACAGCATCAGCAGCATGTAGGGCTCTTCACCTGTTGAGCAGCCCGCACACCAGATACGGAGACTCCTGGACTTTCCCCGCCTGATTCTCCTGGCAAGGGCAGGCAGTACCGTATTGAAATAATATTCAAAGTGATCCTTTTCACGGTAGAAATAGGTATAATTCGTCGAAATTCTGTCAATCAGTTCACCAAGCTCCTGCTCGCTGCTGTCATTGACAAGATGTTCATAGTAGTCTCTGAATGACCGGTAACCGGAGGAACGGATAAGACTCTGGAGACGGGCGACAAGCAGTGATCGCTTCTTGTCGGTCAGGTTGATTCCGAACCGGATAGAGAACAACTCGCGCATGAGTCGAAATTCCCGATCGGTTATGTCCATCATGTTTTCTGTCATGGAGTCTGGCGCCTGCCTGCAAATAAGTTTCCTTTCGGAAACGAATTGTACCAGAATTATCCGAAAAAAAAAGGAATCCATGATCAGCCTGTCAAGATAACAGGCCTTTACCCTGTCCTGCCGCACGGATGAGATTTTTTCCCAAAGCAGATATTCAGCCCCGGACATCGTGTCAAAACAATGACGTTGCGGTCAGTGAAGCAGTACTTCCTGTTATTCAACCAAGGCATTCCTGGCCTACACAACAACATAACTACATGATATAAAAGAATAAAAAAAAATATCTCGCCCGTGGAACGTTTCTTGCTTTTTTTTTACCGAAGTCAATCATCCAAACAATTTGAAAGGTTGGTGTCATGAAGGGAATTCTCATAAAAATAATACCAATTCTGATGCTGCAGATGGTGTACGCGGGCAATGTGAAGGCGGAGAACGGCCCGCCTGCTTCCTTGCTGCAGATAACCAACAGCGAGAGCCCGGAACTCTATCAGATCTTTCTGGACTTCTCACGCCTTCCGGCCTACCGGCTTGAACCGGCTGGGAAAAGCATCAACCTGGTATTTGAAAATACCATTACCGCCCCTACTTTCAAAAAATTGACACAGGATAAAACCGTCCGGCAATTTCAACAGAATACAGACAAGACAACAACATCTCTTGCCGTCGTCCTCAACCAGGAACCACGACAGGTTGAATCCTCCTTTTCTGTGCGGGCCGCGGCTTCTGCAGAATCAAACATGACAGAAACAAGTCCCATGATGCGCCTCACCCTCAAATTGTTCCTGGATCAGGCAGCAGAAACCTCCGGCGCCGAGACACCCCTTCCTGTTGAACAGGCTCCGGACGACCTCGCTGGCGAGAAGAAAACCTCCCGGATAACCATAGAAAAAGCCACGATAATTCCCGAAAAGATTGTGGAACCCGCGGAGAAGGCTGTTGCTGAAGAAAGTATTGCGGAGGAAGCTCTTGTCGAGCTGCCGGTTATTGAGGAGACTCCTGTCAAGGGGCCTGCCGCGATGCCTCCTGAAAAACCGATAGACAATGTTGAAATCATGACGGATCAAATGCCGGCGTCAATGCAACCCGTCATGCTGGCGGACAAAACTTCGAAACCGATCATGGTCAGCAAATCCATAATGGAAAAACGCGCCATCTCGTCCCCCTATGAGGACAACTGGGAAAAATTCTTTTCCGACTACGAGGTACCTGTAACAATTGCCGTCCCCCTGCAGTACTCGCTGCCGCCTTTTCCCTGCCTGGAACTGCTGCCCGGCGGCACGGATCCGCGTCCCCTTGCACCGGCCGTCACCCAGGGGAAATACGGCAACTGGGACCAGGCCCTTGTCCACATAAGAACCCTGCAAAATACCCCGGATTTAAAAAAGAGAATTCGTGACAGCATCTCACTCCTTGACGGCGACATCCTTGTCCGCCAGGAAAGGTATGCCGAGGCCATTGCCGTTCTGGCCGAATTCAAAAACAGCCTCTATGCCCAGTACCTGAAAATCTACGCCCTCGCTGCCTCTGGAAACCCCTATGATGCCGAGTATGAGCTCAGCCAGTTGGACACGATCCCGGCGATGCATCCGATGAAACCTTACTACGTCCTGTTAAGCGCCGAGATTTCCCTGGTAACGGAACAGTTTGAAAAGGCCCTGGATACGCTCACGGTCGGCGACACTCCCGCGCCGGCTGGGGTCAAGGACCTGCTCGACCTGCGACGGGCCGATGCCCTCCATGCCTTGGGCAACTACCCGTCTTCATCCCGAACCTACCAGATGCTGCAGAAAAACAACTTTTACATTAAAAACCACCCTTACTCCCTGGCACGGCTTGCTGATACCGTATACAGGCTGCAGGACTACCAGGCAGCCCTTCTGCACTATACCGACCTGGGGCTGAAGCTTGCCGGCAGGCCGGGGCAGGACCTGGCCTTTTTTGCCGCTGCCATGTGCCGGCTGAAACTGGACGGCGACAAACAGATTGCAATGCTGTTAAAAAACATTATAACGACCTTCCCCGGCACTGAGGGTGAGTACAGGGCAAGGCTGAAGACCAACGACCTGGTGGTGCTGTCCGAGAGGGCGGTAAAGGAAAAAGAAGGGCTGGAAACCGCCATGGAATATGGCGAAATAGCCGAAAAAGCCCCACTGCGCGAACTCCGCGAAGAGGCGGCCTTCAAACAGATACTCGCCCTCTACATGAAAGGAGAGCGGCTGCGGTCCGGTCAGTATCTCCAGGCATTTCTCCGGGATTATGCCAGCGGCTCTCTGCGTCCGCATGCCGAGGCCCTGCAGGTTTATCTTTTGCCAACCACGATTAACGAGTCCATCAAGACCAAGGACTATATGCAGGCCCTGGTCCTGGCGGAGCAGAATCGCGACCTGCTGATCAGCGGCCGGATCAACGGCAACTTCCTCGCTGAACTGGGGCTGGCCTTTGCAGGTCTTGCCTTCTGGAGCAGGGCGATTCGTGTCTATCGCTACATGCTCGACGTCGCCAAGGGAACCCCTGCGGAAGAAGCAGTCTATCTGCCCCTGATCGATGCTCTCTATAATAAGGAAGACTACGAACTCATCGGAGAATATGCGGAACAGTACCTGCGTCACTATGCGGCCGGTAAAGACAGCAGCCGCATCTTTTACCTGCACGTCAGCGCCCTGCAAAGGAACGGCCTAGTCAAAGAGGCAGCAGCGCTGATCAAGGCGGGCAACTATCCGGAAAGCCGTGAGCTGAACATCCTGGCCGGACATATCTTCTGGGAGCAGAAAGACTATGCCGCCGTGGAAAAACACCTGGCCCGGACAATGGACAATCAGGACCTGAGCAAGGCTGATCCGGAGGATGTGCTGCTGAGGGCCGAGGCCCTTTTCCTGAGAGGCATGGGAAGAAAGGCGCTGCCGCTCTATCGGAATCTTCTTGCCCGCAACGCCTTTTTCGACCAGGCGACATACCGTTCGGCCCAGATCCGCCTCACGGCAAAAGATACCACGCAGGGCCTTAAGTTATTACGAAATCTTGCCGAAAAAGGTAATAGTCCCCTCTGGCGGAGAATGGCGACAGAAACCCTGGCAATGGAGACCATGTAGTCGCTGCAGAAACTGACAGCACCACGAGGAAAGAGCCATGCCAATGAAATTATTCGACAAAACCACGTCCCTGCTCCAGAGGGTGATGGACCTTCGGGTCCAGAACCAGCAGGTGATCGCCGGCAATGTCGCCAACGCCAATACCCCGGGTTACACCCCGGTCCGGCTTGAATTCGAGAAAAATCTGCGGGAGGCGGTCAACAGCTCGGCCAATGCTTTTACCGGGGGAGCCACCCATCCGGCCCACTTTGCAATGGGCGGCGGCGGTGAAATTGAGAAGGTCCAGGCCACGGTTATCCGTGCCCGGCCGTCCACGGCAATCGGCGACGGCAATGAAGTCGATATAAACCAGGAAATGGTCCTGCTTTCCGAGAACGAGATCCTCTACGAGGCGGCAAGCCAGATGCTGACCAAGAAACTCGGGCTGGTGAAATACATAGCCCAGGAGACAAAATAAGGAGATAACCGATGGATATTTTCCAATCACTGAAAACCAGCGCCTCGGCCCTGCAGGCCCAGCAGATTCGCCTGAACACCATCAGTTCCAACCTGGCGAACATCGAAACAACGCGCACGCCGGAGGGAGGCCCCTACAAGAGAAAGGCCGTTGTCTTTAAAACAACCACCGACGCCTCGTTTGAAAAACAGCTCGACCACAGCCTCAAGGGAGCAGTCCAGGGAGTAGAGGTTTCAGAGATCGTTACCGACAACAGTCCTCCCAAAACGCTGTATGACCCGTCGCATCCCGATGCCGATGCCAACGGCTATGTTGCCGTTCCCGACATCGATCTGCTTGAGGAGATGGCAGACCTGATGAGCGCGACCAGGTCGTATGAGGCCAATGTCACGGTGATCAAATCCGCCAAGAGAATGGCCCTGAAGGCTTTGGAAATAGGCAAGTAGTTACAAACGTTACCCATTGAGGTGTCACCATGAAGGATATTACCCTGGTAAGCCATTTAAACAATCTGGCGGCCGGCAGCACGTCTCCCGCCGCCAGGACCGCTCCTGGTTTTGCCCAGACCTTTGCCAAGGCGCTTGAGGAAACAGTCAAGGCGGAAGCCATTGCCGACAAGCAGGTTGAACAGTTCGCCACCGGTGAGTCCAAGAATCTCCATGAAGTGATGATTTCCCTGGAAAAAGCCGATATCTCCATGCGGATGATGGTCCAGATGCGCAACAAGATTGTCGAGGCCTACCAGCAGATCATGCGTATGCAGATTTAATAGTTATTGAGGTTCACGGTTCACGGTTCACGGTTGGTGTGCAAAAAACGTAACACATTAGAAATATCGTTTGTTCAATCCGAGTTAATCAGGAGGTCTTTCCACCATGGCTGAAGCAACAGGACTCCTTGGCGCGATCAATCAATGGCCCTTGCAGCGAAAATTAAGCCTGGCGGCGGTTATCCTTATTTCAGTAGGCCTTTTTACCTTTATTATCATTCAGGGTAAAACCGCGGACTATCGCCTGCTGTATGCCAACCTCACCGACACCGACGCCTCGGCCATGATCGATTGGCTGAAAGACCAGAAAATCCCCTATCAGATACAGAGCGGCGGCAAGGCAATCTACATTCCGGCGGACAAGGTGTACGAGACCCGACTCAATATGGCCGGCAGCGGCATTCCCAGCGGCGGCGGCGTCGGCTTCGAGATCTTTGACAAGCAGAACTTCGGCATGAGCGATTTTGCCCAGAAAGTCAACTACCAGAGGGCGCTGCAGGGCGAACTCTCCCGAACCATCTCCACCCTGGAGCCGGTGGAGGGGGCCAAGGTGCTTCTTGCCCTGCCGGAAAAACGCCTCTTCAAGGACCAGCAGCAGGAGGCCACCGCTTCGGTTATCGTCAAAATCAGCCCGGGCAAAAGCCTGAAAGACAGCCAGGTCCAGGGCATCGTCCATCTGGTTGCCGCCAGCATCGAGGGACTGGATGCGGAAAATGTCACGGTGGTCAACTCCACCGGCCAGGTCCTGTCCAATAAAGCAGAGAAACAACCGGGAGACTCCCTGACGCCGGGGATGCAGAGCTACCAGCAGGCCACCGAGCATCGCCTGGAACAACGGGCACAGGCCCTGCTGGACCGGGCTCTCGGGGTCAACAACTCCCTGGTCAAAGTAACGGCGGTGATAGATTTTTCACAGATGGAGAAAACCGAAGAGACCTATGATCCGGCCGGTTCGGTGCCGCGCAGCGAGCAGGTTTCCGAAGAGAAATCAGGCTCGGAAAGCACCGGCGGCATACCCGGCGTCCAGGCCAACCTGGGCGGCAATGTGGCCGCGGCCGGCGGCTCCACCTCTACCCGGACCACTGAGACGATCAACTATGAAATAAGCAAGGTCATCAGCAGGGTTGTGGCGCCGGTGGGTGATGTAAAAAGTCTCTCGATCGCCGTCCTGGTCGGCGACAAGATAGTACCTCCCGAAGCAGAAGGAGGAGAACCGACCTACACCCAGCGTACTCCCGAGGAACTGCAGTCGATCCAGAACATGATCGGCAGCGCCCTGGGGTTGAACGAAACCCGGGGCGACAAGATCAATGTCGTCTCCATGCCCTTTGAGAGTGATTTTATCGGTGAAACCGCGGTGGAATCACCGCAGAACGGAGCATTTTATCAGTACCTCCCTTATGTAAAATATGGTTTACTGGTGGTTGGAACCGGTCTGGCTTACCTGCTTTTGGTCCGGCCGATGCTGAGGACATTATCTGTAAGCGCCGCAGCGGCGCCGACGGCCGCGGGACAGATCGAGGGTGAGTCCGTGGGAGGGCTCCTGGCGGCGCCCGCTGATCCGACCTCAAGAATACGTCAGGATATAATGCGGTCACAGACCTCCCCGAGCCAGGTAATCAAAACCTGGCTCAGCCAGACTTAAATTGAGACAGAAGGTGAAAGAATAACCGATGGACTATGCAAAGCTTTCCGGCCCTGAAAAAGCGGCTGTCCTTCTTCTCTGCCTGGGAGAAGAGGCAACGGCAAAGGTATTTGAAGAGCTGAGCGACAGCGAAGTCAGGGTTATCGGCCGCTGCATGATGAACATGTCTCATATTCCCTCCGATGTCGTGGAAAAGGTCTTTCTCAACTACAGGAAAACCCTTGGTGAGCATACCGGCTTCTATGTCAAGGGCAGCGAGTTCACCAAAAAAGCCATCTCCTCCTCCGGCAACCAGCAGCGGGTCAACAGCCTCATCGAGCAGGTGGTTTCAGGCACGGAAACCAACTCCCTGGAGACCATCTCCATGATGGAGCCCCGCCTGATCGCCAGTCTCCTGGAACACGAACACCCGCAGACCCTGGCCCTTATCCTTTCAATCCAGAAACCCGACCATACCGGCAAGATCCTCTCCTTCTTCTCTGAAGAGATGCGCTCCGACATCATGTACCGGATCAGCAGGATCAATGATGTCTCCCAGGAGGTAATAAATCACATTGAAGAGGCCCTGCAGAAGGAGATCGGTGTTGTTGTTACCAAGGTGCAGCAACGGGTCGGCGGCATTGACAAGGTGGTTGAGATCCTCGGCAAGATGGAAAAGGGGGTGGACAGAAACATCCTGATCAGGATGGAGGAAACCGATCCCGAGATGGCCGAGGAAATCAGGAAGAAGATGTTCACCTTCGAGGATATGAAGGAAATCGACAACAGCGGCCTGCAGCAGATTCTGAAAGAGGTGAACACCGATACCCTGACCCTGGCGCTCAAGACCGCATCCGAAGAACTCAAGACCAAGATATACAACAATATTTCCAGGCGCGCCGCCGAGATGATACAGGAAGACCTCGAGGTCATGGGCCCGACAAAACTGTCGGAGGTTGAGGCGGTCCAGATGGAAATCGTCAAGATAGCCTTGCGCCTCGAAGACGAAGGCTCCGTAATACTGCCCGGCAGGGGAGGCCGCGACATCCTTGTCTAAGATGGCCAAAGACAACAGCCGGTTCGTGCCGGCGGGATTAGTGCCGGGCCGGACCGGTTCCCAGGGAGGATGGCTGCCTGAAGCAATTCCGGACGGCACCGGCAAATCAAAAAAAAAACCGGCCGCAGAAAAGCCTGGCAGCCCGCCGAAACCTGCCGACAGCACACCGCTGAGCATCGACGAAATACGGAGTACGGCCTTTAACGAAGGCAAGGCGGCCGGCCTGCGGCAGGCCGAGGATCAATTCGGCGCCGCCGCCAATGCCCTTGCCGCCGCCCTCGAGGACATCAACCAGCTGCGGGAATCCATCCTTGCCAAAAGCAGCCCTGACATGCTGAAACTGGTCATGGCCATCGCGGAGCAGGTTATCCACTGTGAGGTGGCCTGCAATGAAGATGTCATCCTGAACACCCTGAAAAACTCTCTGCAGGCGGCGATAAAATCGGATGAATTCTTTGTGAAAATCCATCCTGACGATTTTGCCATGGTTTCGGAGAACAAGCAGAAATTCATCGCCGCCATCAGCGGCCTGCAGAACATCCACTTCGAGGCGGACCCCGCAATAACCAGGGGCGGCTGCCTGGTCGAATCGACCCTTGGCAAGGTCGACGCGACCATCGATGCCCAGCTTGAAGAGATCCGGCAGCATCTTTTGAATTCCATCGAGAAGGGATAATGGAATCTCTGGCGGAAAGCATAAAAGGCCTGAACTTGCTGCGGGTCCAGGGCAAGGTCACAAAGATCGTCGGCCTGATCGTTGAGGGCTTCTGCCCTGAATCGTCGGTGGGCTCTTTGTGCGAACTGACTCCCCTGGATGGAGGCAGGCCCGTGCCGGCCGAAGTTGTCGGGTTCAAGGATTCCCTCGCCCTGATCATGCCCCTCGGCGAAATGCGCGGCCTCGGGCCGGGCAGCCTGATACGAGTTGTAAAATCAAGCGCCACGGTCAAGGTCGGCGACGGCCTGCTGGGACGCATCATCGACGCCATGGAAAACCCCATCGATGACGGCCCTCTCCTGCACCTGGAGCGGGAGAGGCCGATCTACGCCCTGCCCCCCAGCCCAATGCAGCGCAAAAAGATCAAGCAGCCCCTTGACCTCGGCATCCGCGCCATCAACGGACTCCTGACCTGCGGCTCCGGCCAGCGCCTGGGCATCATGGCCGGCTCCGGGGTCGGCAAAAGCGTCCTGCTCGGCATGATGGCCAGGCATACCCACGCCGATGTCAATGTCATATCCCTGACCGGTGAAAGGGGACGCGAGGTGCGGCAATTCATTGAAAACGATCTCGGAGAGGAAGGGCTCGCCCGTTCGGTGGTCGTGGTGGCGACCTCGGACCAGTCGCCCCTGCTGCGCATGCGCGGCGCCTTCGTGGCAACCGCCATTGCCGAGTATTTCTGCGCCCAGGGGAACGAAGTACTCCTCATGATGGATTCCGTGACCCGTTTTGCCATGGCCATGCGCGAAGTCGGCCTTGCCATCGGCGAACCGCCGACAACAAAGGGCTATACGCCATCGGTCTTTGCAACGCTGCCCAAGCTGCTGGAGCGTGCCGGCAGTTTCAAGGGCATGGGCAGTATCACCGGCCTGTACACGGTGCTGGTCGAGGGCGATGACATGAATGAGCCCATTGCCGACGCGGTGCGCGCCATTCTTGACGGCCATATTGTCCTGTCCAGGGACCTTGCCCAGAAAAACCATTACCCCTCAATAGACGTGCTGCAGTCCAACAGCCGCGTCATGATCGATATTGTCAGCAAGGAACATATAAAGACCAGCGGCAAGATCATGGAAATCATGGCCACCTACCGCGATTCGGAAGACCTTATTAATATCGGCGCCTATGTGGCGGGCAGCAACCCGAAAATCGATTACGCGATCAGCAGGATCAATGCAATAAACGATTTCCTGCGCCAGGACATGAATGAGCACGCCGACCTTTCAGAAAGCGCCGCTGCCATGGAGAAACTCCTCTCCGACCGCAGAAGCCGGTAGCCAAATCAATAATTCCTGCATGAGGGAAAAGGCATGGCAGCATTCCGGTTGGAGTCTGTTCTGAAATACAGGAGGATGCAGAAGGACACCGCCCGCCAGAAGCTCGGCGAAGTCCTGCAGGCTGAATCCGACCTGCTTGACAGGCTTGCCGGCGAGCAGCAGGAACTGAAGCAGCTCCATCATGACCAGGAAGATCTGAAACAAAACGGCATCACGGCGCATGAACTGGAACTGTACGAGAACAGATGCAGGCACAAGAAAGACTGCCTGGCTGTTCTTGAAGAGAAACTGATCGCAGTCAGAGATGAAGTCATTGTCCGTCGCCAGGCGCTCATGGAGGCCAGCAAGGAAGAAAAGATCCTTGAAAAGCTGAAAGAAAGACAGGCCAAGGAAGAGGAGCGCGAGGCCAGGCGAAAAGAAAACGCGCAAGCTGATGAAATCGCCGGCCGTTTTCACGGGAGGTAAATAGCATGAAGAGCAGATACTCTATAACGGTAACATGTTTGCTGGTTCCCTTATTCATTCTTTTGCTGGGCATCCTGCAGCCTGCCGGCTGCGCGGAACCTGGAGCAGATGCAGATGAAATCAAGTCGGTGGAAGAACGCCGCATACTTGTTTCTCTCCAGGAGGAAAGGCAGAAACTGCAGGAAAGGGAAAAAGTTCTGGACCTGAAGGAATTGGAGCTAAAGAGTTTGGAGACCGAAGTCGATAAGAAGTTAAACCAACTCAAAGCCCTGAGTGAAGAAGTCCAGAAAATCCTTGCCAAAAAAGAGAATGAGGAAGCCAGCAACGTTCAAGAGTTAAGCAAAGTGTATGAAAAAATGGATCCGGTAAAGGCGGCTTCGATCATGGCCGACCTTGAAGATAAGCTTGTCGTAGGCATCCTGGCCGGCATGAAATATAAATCGGCTGCCAAGATATTAAATGAAATGGATCCAGACAGAGCCGGAATCTTGAGCGAGGTTTTCTCATCCTTAGACTGAAAGACACTGAAACTGCCCGATGAAGATGTGCGGGTGGTTCCAGGAGGAAAGTATCGGCAATGAAGACGCCCCTCTTCGCGGGCCTGATACATAACCAGCGAGGTTGAGACTGTGCAAATACCATCAGTTGCATTTCAAGATATACTCATACCAACTGACCAGACCAACAATATAAGCAGCAGCAGCCAGGACGCCGTTTTCTCAAGAGAACACGCATTAGCGACTAAAAAGCTGGAGAATACCAGCAACAAGCCGGAGAATACCGATACCGGGAAAACAGGCGTTGAGAATAAAGTTTCAAAAGCCGATACTGCCGAGAAGGAAATCAACGGCAAATCCCATGAGGATTTACCGGCAGACACTCCCGAAGATCATATCGGCACTGAAAAGGCGGACGAACTTCCCATTCTCAAGAACCTGATTGCCGCCGGCATCTCAATGGGTGCCTTTGCCAAGACAGATGGTCCGGTTGCCGGAGATGCCAAAATTGTTGCCACCCTGCCTGTTGGGAAAATCCAGACAGGTCAACCGGTAAACGCGGCCAGGCCGCAGCCAGGACAGGTGGAGGCCCTAACGGCTCAAGCCTGGACCGCCGGCCAGCCGGCTCCTGCCGCAACCGGTACCGGAGAGGCAAACGGTCAGACAACAAATCCCATACCAGCAAATATCGAGCAGCAGTTCAGCGATACACCGAAAACACCTGCTGAAACCGCCGCGATAAAACCGGCAGCCGTAATGGTCGATGACCAGGAACAGCAGCCGGCGGTACCCGTGCGTCCGGTGGTTGCCGGCAGAACCGCTCCCCAGGAGCCAAACCCTGCGGCCAATGCGCCGCTTTTTGAGCCGGCCAAGGCTGATGCAGCGCCAAAGATCACTGTTGCAAAGATTGACATTCAAGCCACAGCGCCCAAAACACAGGGAAGCGCGCCGTCTCCCGAGCTATCCGCCGACAAGGTCACGGGTCCGGTTGCCGCCGCTCCGGAACAAAACACCGCGGCAAAACCTGGAAGCACGGAACCGGAACTCCGGCAGGCAAAGACGCAGCCTGCGGCACCATCAGGAGAAAAACCGGCTGCTGCTGAAAAACCTCCTGTTTCACCAGATACCGGAGGCAAGCCGGGTGCAGACCCTCTCCATGCCACTATAAAGGAAAGGGAAACCATAACCCTGCCGCCATGGCTCAGCAGGGTTATGGAAGACACTGCTCCTGATCAGCCGGTCAAAAACGGTTCATCCCTTCGTGCCATGGAAGCCTTTTTTACCGAACTGATCGGCAGGCAACCAGGGGCCGCGCAAAAACCGACTTTTGAGAACCCGATGCTGCAGAGGAAAGACCCCGCCACAATAACGCTGCCCACGGATCTGCTGCAGCCGGGGACAAAACAAGTGCCTGTCGGCAATCTCCTTGGCAACACCGGCAAGGAGGGCGGCACCGATTCGAATCTCTTTAACACCGGTTTGCTGCAGCAGCAGACTGCCCATGCCGTCACCGGACAGCATGCCCAGACCCAGGCTGAGCCCGTCATGTTCGAGTCCCAGTTTCAGACCCAGGGCAGCACGCAGTCTCAGCCGACAAACGGACAGACTGATACCGCGCTCAAGCTGCACCAGGGTGCGCCGCTTATGGAGAACCGGGTGGTTGACCATGTGGTGGAGAGAATGTCCTTCTCCATCAACCGTCCCCTTGAGACAAGCACGGTGACCATCAAGATGCATCCCCAGGAACTGGGCGAGCTGCGGATCGAACTGGAGGTGAACAAGGAAGGGGTCAAGGCCGTTCTCCATGCCCAGACCCAGCAGGCCCATGATCTCCTGGAAAGGCATATGCCAAGGCTGCGCGAGGCCCTTGCCCTGCAGGGCCTGAGGCTCGACGATGTCCAGGTCAATATCAACTCGGAACATGCGGACCGGAGCCTTTTCCAGGAACACCGCGACATGCTTACCTCATCAGGAAGGGAATTTCTGAAACACGAGGAGACAGCCATGACAGAGATGAAGGCTTCAGAAGCACCGAATGAACTGATCATTGATGAGCAGGGTGCCACCAGAGGCATCAACCTGCGGGTATAGAAGGGATCAGGATTCAGGTATCAGGTATCAGGTATCAGGTATCAGTTTTTTTGTCTTTAACTGTGAACTGTGAACTTGGAACCGTAAACTTGTAAAACAAACAGAAGAGGAAGGTAGAGACCATGAGTACAGTATCCGAAATAACCTCACAGACAGCCAGCCTGGCGGCAAGCACTTCCGGATCCGCCGGGGTGCTCGGCAAAGACGATTTTCTGAAGCTCCTGGTTGCGCAGTTGGAGAACCAGGATCCCCTGAATCCGGCCGACCCGACGGAGTTCACCGCCCAGCTGGCCCAGTTCAGTTCCCTGGAACAGCTGTTCACCGTCAACGAGACCCTGGCAAGGCTTGACTCCTCCAAGGAGGAACTGCAGGGACTCTCCGCCCTCTCCCTCATTGATCGCGAGATCACAGCAAAAAGCGAGGATTTCACCTACAGCGAGGGCTCGGTGGACGTGGGATACAATCTTGAAGAGGCGGCGGACAAGGTCACTGTCTATGTGCAGGATGAGTTCGGCCGCACCGTTACCACCCTGCCGGCCCAGGCACTCGGCCCGGGCGATCATTTCCTGACCTGGGACGGCAAGAACGATAGCGGCATGAATATGCCTCCGGGCAACTACTCGGTGATCGTCAACGCCATCAGGGGGGAAAACGAAACAGTAATCGCCCAGTCTTTGGTCCGCGGTGTTGTCACCGGCGTTGATCTTGCTGAGAACGGCAACATCCTTATCACCTCAGCAGGTGATTTCAAGCAGGATAGTATAAGAAGTGTCACAGGCCAGAAAGAATGAACGACAATCTTGTCATAATCCCCGGACCAATTCAACCCGCAGGCCCGGTTGGCAAAACCAGGCCCGCGGCCGGGAATAACACTGCGTCCGTATCCTTTGACAAGGTGCTGGACAGCAAGCTTAACAGCAGCAAGCTCGTGTTCTCCCGTCATGCGCAGAACCGCATGGAGAGCCGGGGAATACGATTTAATGAAGCGGAAATGGCCAGGCTCACAAGGGCTGTGGACCAGGCCAAGGCAAAGGGGGCCAGGGATTCACTGGTTCTTCTCGATAACAGGGCTTTAGTGGTGAGTATAAAAAACAGTACCGTGGTAACGGTGGTTGATCAGGACG